>Ga0209955_1000507_pt1 | contig 13629 bp, 10 predicted proteins | sample SalPonA_A_H2O_MG_FD_185716 | JGI IMG/M metagenome (GOLD analysis project Ga0209955, IMG submission 185716) | Water microbial communities from South San Francisco under conditions of wetland restoration - Salt Pond MetaG R2A_A_H2O_MG (SPAdes)... | ecosystem: Environmental > Aquatic > Non-marine... | reverse complement strand
CAAGAAGTACTTCCGTGAAAAAGGGTATTTGAACGCAGATGTTGATGTGATTCAGCAAAAAGACACAACCTTCAACAATGCGGTTATTCTTGGTTTTAAGATTATGACCGGGGCACGTGTAAAGATCGAGGATATCGAGTTTGTTGGCAACGAGGCGGTGAGCGACAAAGTCTTGCGTCGTGCCATGAAAAATACGAAGATCAAGGGTAAAGCGCTTTTTAAGGTTTCAAAGCTTCAAAAGAAAGAATACAGAGATGACCTAAAAGCAGTAGTAGCCAAATACAATAGCATGGGCTACCGTGATGCGCGTATCGTTCGTGATACTTCGTGGGACGTCAATGAAGAATTGATTCATATCAAGATTGATATTGAGGAGGGTCGTAAGTACTACTTTGGAGATATTACCTTCATGGGGAACACAAAATACGAGACCCCACTACTTCAAAGCATATTGAAGATTTCAAAAGGTGATGTGTATGATTCACAACATCTTACAGAGCGCGTAAGCTTTGATCCGAACGGAAATGATGTTGCCTCGGTGTATTTGAATAATGGATACCTATTCTCACAGGTGGTTCCTATTGAAAAGCGCGTGGTAAACGATACTATTGATATCGAAATCCGCATTCAGGAGGGACGTCAAGCTACGATTCGCAAGGTGAGCATCTCTGGTAATGAGCGTACAAATGACCACGTGATTTACCGTGAGGTACGCACTAAACCTGGCGATTTGTTCTCAAAAGCGATGATTCAACGTACCATTCGTGAACTCGCGCAGTTGGGGTACTTTGATCAAACGCAAATAGGTGTGAATCCTGTACCTGACCCACAGACAGGAACGGTAGATCTTGAATACACGGTAGTGGAGCGCTCTACTTCTCAGTTAGAATTGCAAGGAGGTTGGGGTGCTGGCCGAGTGGTGGGTACCTTAGGTCTGAACTTCAATAACTTCTCTGCTAAAAATATAGGCAACAAGCGCGCGTGGCAGCCTTTGCCAACGGGTGATGGACAGACCATTAACATACGTGCACAGTCGAACGGTTTGTTTTTCCAGAGTTACAATGCATCGTTTACGGAGCCTTGGTTGGGAGGACGCAAGCCGAATAGTTTCACTGCTACGGTTTATCACAACGTTCAAACCAACGGTGTGGAGCGATCGAATCCGAACCGTCAAAGCTTGTTGATCACAGGGATTAACTTTGGACTTGGACAACGCTTAAAGTGGCCAGATGATTACTTTACCTTGTACCAAGGCCTCGAGTTTAGACGTTTCAATTTGGACAATTTCCCAACAGGATTCTTGGATTACACTAAGGGTATCTCAAACAATGTGAATTACCAATTCACTTTAGGCCGCAACAACACGGACGTGCCTATTTTCCCAACCCGTGGTTCTCAGATCAGCTTCAGTGCGGAATTGACCCCGCCATTCAGCCTGTTGCGTGATGATATCGACTACAAATCATTATCATCTGAAGAGCGCTTTAAGCTCGTGGAGTACCACAAATGGAAGTTAAAAGCCGACTGGTTTGCACCGATCACTTCGAAGTTTGTACTCCGCACCCATGGTGAATTCGGTTACTTGGGTAGCTACAACAAAGATCTTGGCTTGCCGCCGTTCGAACGTTTTTACGTAGGTGGAGACGGTTTGACCAATTTTGTCATCGACGGTCGTGAAATCATTGGTCTTCGCGGATATCAGAACAATTCGATAACACCTGCCGGTGGTGGAGCACTCTACAACAAATACATTTTAGAAGCGCGCTACATTATTGCGAACACACCAAGTGCTCAAGTTTTCCCGCTACTCTTTGTTGAAGGAGGAAATAACTATGACAATTTTTGGGACTACCGCGCGTTTAGTCTAAAGAGAAGTGCCGGTGCCGGTTTGCGTATTTACATGCCAATGTTCGGCTTGATGGGTGTTGATGTAGCTTATGGTTTCGATCCGGAACCAAATGGAGCTGCAGCAAGCGGTTGGCAGACGCACTTTATCATTGGTCAACAATTCTAAAAATATTTTACCTTCGCCGCCATGCTACGTTGGACTACTTTGTTTTTTGCTTTACTACTCTCAAGCGCGCTGTTTGCGCAGCGCTATGGGGTAGTGGATACAGAGTATATATTGCGCAGTATGCCGGAATATTCGCAGGCGCAATCTCAACTCAACAAGCTCAGCGAACAATGGGCTGGTGAGTTAAGTGCATCACAAAGCGAATTAGAAAGTTTGAAGGACGCCTTAGCGGCGGAGCGCATTTTGCTTTCACCTGATAAACTAGAAAAAAGACAACAAGCCATTACGGCGAAGCAAGCAGAGATCATCTCCTTGCAGCAAAAATACTTCGGACCCGAGGGAGAGCTCTTCACCAAGCGCGCTCAACTCGTGCAACCTATTCAAGACAAAGTATTCGGTGCGGTTCAAGCCGTGGCGCGTAAACGTAAACTGGAGCTCGTCTTGGATAAGAGCAGTAATAGCGGTGTATTGTTTGTCGATAAGGACAAAGATTACAGCGACGAAGTGTTAAATAGTTTAAAGCGATAAAAACAACCAACAAATGAAAAGAGTATTACTCGCCATCGCCCTGACCTTAGGGTTTGCGTCAACAGCAGTTGCACAGCAAAAAATTGGTCACATCAATGTAGATGAATTATTATCTATCATGCCTGAAACCAAAGCAGCAGAAGGTGAGATTCAAACCTACGCTACACAACTTGAAGGCGATGCTACAGCGATGCAACAAGAGTACATGACTAAGATGCAGAACGCGCAAGCCAATGTAGATACTTGGACGCAGCTTCGTTTGCAGAAGGAGCAGGAAGAACTTGAAGCTATGGGACAACGCATCATGCAGTTCAACCAAAGCGCTCAGCAAGAATTGCAACTGAAGCAACGCGATTTGATGATGCCGATTATTGAGAAAGCACAAGAAGCAGTAAACGCTGTAGCAAAGGCTAATGGTTTTACTTACATTCTAGATGCTTCTGCGTCAAAAGGCAATGTGATTTACCTCGATGGAGGAGAAGATATTTTGCCGCTTGTTAAGGCAGAATTGGGCATTCAATAGGACGTTCAAACTATCGTATTAAAAACCCCGTCAGCGCCGCTGACGGGGTTTTTTATGCACTTTATTTTGGTATTTTGCGTACCCATGGAAAAGGTACGCAAAATAGGTTTGTTTGATTCCGGTCTCGGAGGACTTACGGTTCTTGAGGCTTTAGGAAAAGTGCTCCCAGAGGTTCCCAAGATCTATTATGGCGACACCTTGCACTTGCCCTACGGCGATAAGAGTAATGAAGCCATCGTGGGTTACAGCATGCGTATTGTAGATTTCTTAAAAGCGCAGGGCTGTGATTTGATTGTTATTGCTTGCAATAGTGCCAGTGCGGCTGCGGGTGAAGCGCTGGTTACAGCATTCCCTGAAGTTCGTTTTGTCAATGTGATTGACCCTGTAGTACATACCCTAGCCACTGGAAAGTACGATCGTATCGGGCTACTAGGAACGCGTGCTACGATTCGCAGCGCTGCCTACCAAGATCGTTTACATGCACTGAACCCAGGAATCGCTTTACAGAGTTTGTCTACGCCTTTATTAGTTCCTCTGATTGAGGACGGATTCTTAGGTACGGGGATTGACCGCAGTGTTTTGAACCATTATTTATCTCAGGATACACTTCAAGGCATTCAGGCTTTGGTACCGGGTTGTACTCATTATCCATTATTGAAGGATTTAGCACAAGAGCTCTCGCCGAACACCTCTTGGATAGATGCACCTGCCATCGTTGCTCGCCGCGTTGCGGAATTGTGGGCATCAATGACAGATGAATCTTCAGCGCATGAGTCTAAAGCAATAGGCACGGAAATGACCACCTATTACCTCAGTGATAAAACAGAGAGCTTTTTAGAGTTGGCCAAAAAGACTTTTGGCATACAAGCCGATTGGGAGACGTTGGTCCTATCTTAACGCTGCTGCTTTCCGCTTCGGTACATCATAGAACTTATACCGGAGGTCAACACGCTAAATAGAATCGCAGTCCATACGCTACGAACAGTGAGCCCATCGATTAAATAATCGGCAATACCGATCACCATGGCGTTGATAAAGAACAAGAACAACCCGAAGGTCATCAGTGTCAAAGGAATAGTAATGATCAGCAGTATAGGCTTTAGGGTAGCGTTCAAAACTCCTAATACAATGGCTACACCGATAGCGGTAGTGAAGTTGTCAATGTGAACGCCAGGCAACAACCAATCGGCGACAAAAACACTTAAGCTGCTGATAATTAGTCTAGTGATCAGGCTGTTGTTTCTGTTCATTTCTTGTATTTTGTTCCCTTGAAATTAAGAAAAAATGAGAAGATTACCGGTCCTACTTTCTAGCCTATTCAGCGCACTGTTTTTGGTTCAATGCAATACCGAAGACCCAACGACAAATCAGGCTAGTCCCATACCCGCAGCTCCATTGGTAGATATACCCGTGGATACATCGGTCCGTGCCTCGCTTTTCTTAGATCCTCATAGCTACAGTACCCCCGTTTCCAAAGTGGTTTCTTTGGATTGGGATGCTGAGGTTGACTTCTCTAAAGAGGTGATCCGTGCTACGGCGCACTGGACGTTAGAGGCAGAGCATGGCGATACGGTAATCTTTGACTCAAAGGCATTAGATATAAAACAGGTTGTTGTCGACGGAATACCAGTAGATTTTACGTTGAGCGAACCGGATGAATTACTGGGATCATCTCTCACTGTTCCTCTCGAGACTTCGTCAAAAGTGGTGAGTATCACCTACGAAACCACAGAAGGTGCAGAAGCGTTGCAGTGGTATCCGAGTGAACTTACAGAAGGAAAACGTCAACCGTTTCTCTTCACTCAGAGTCAAGCCATTTTAGCACGTACATGGGTGCCCTGTCAAGACCGTCCAGGTATTCGTTTTACCTACACAGCAACGGTAAAGGTTCCAAAGGAAACATTGGCATTAATGAGTGCATCCAACCCATCGGCTAAAAACGAAACGGGCGTTTACGAATTTTCAATGCCACAACCCATTCCATCGTACCTCCTTGCATTAGGAGTAGGTGATTTAGAATTCATTTCACTCGGCGATCGTAGTGGGGTGTATGCAGAGCCGGAGATGGTTCGAAATGCGGCCTTTGAATTCTCGAGAACTGAGGATATGATTACCCAAGCAGAAGCGTTGTATGGTCCCTATTTCTGGGGACGTTATGATATGCTCGTGCTCCCGCCGAGTTTTCCCTTTGGAGGAATGGAAAACCCAAGACTTACCTTCCTGACACCAACTGTTGTAGTTGGGGATCGCAGCTTAGTGAGTTTGATCGCTCACGAATTGGCACACAGCTGGAGCGGAAATTTGGTTACCAATGCCACTTGGAACGACTTCTGGATTAATGAAGGATTTACTGTTTACTTTGAAATGCGCATCATGGAGCGCTTGTACGGGGTTGATTATGCGGATATGCTTGAGGCATTGAGTTACGACGATCTTGTTAAAGGAGTAGCGGAAATGTTGGAGAACGACCCGGAGGCAACGCGCATGAAGCAAAATCTAGCAGGAAGAAATCCAGATGATGGAGTGAATGTCATTGCCTACGATAAAGGCTTCCATTTCCTGAAACTTTGTGAGAATACCTTGGGACGCGAGCGTTGGGATACCTTCTTAAAATCGTACTTCGATCGCTACAAATTCAAGACGATGGTTACAGAGGTGTTCTTAAGAGAATTGGCCACGGAGATGACTCAGGAAGAGTGGAACGCCATAGGTGTTGAGCAGTGGGTATATGGAAAAGGACTCCCTACCAACTGTCCTTTACCTATCTCAAATCGTTTTGTTATAGTTGATGAGGCTGTGAAGATGATGTTGAGTGTGGCCCCCGAAACGGAAAATGTCAAATCGTTGGTATATCTAGATCAATCTGAGACCATTCGCTGGTCAACGCATGAATGGTTGCGTTACATCCGCGGATTGGAAGCGGGAGGTGCTACAGTGGAGCATTATGCCTTAGCTGACGCCAATTATGGTTTCTCAGGTTCACCTAACCCAGAGATAATTGCAGCTTGGTTCACCGCTGTCTTACGTACATCCTACCAAGGGTATGATTCGCAGGTGTTCCAACAAACGGTGAATTCTTTTTTGCGTTCGGTAGGTAGACGTAAGTTCATTGTTCCGATGTATCAAAGTATGCTAGAAGGCGATGATGATCGTAAAGCTTGGGCTAAGAGCATCTATATAGATGCGCGCTCATCGTACCACCCACTTTCTCAGCAAACGCTTGATGCATTGTTCGCGAAACATTTATAATAACTGTGGACAAGAAACACCCCATTTTTTTAGCGTTATCTCCGTTTATCCAACCGGATAGAGTCGGAGATTTTTCGAGGTATTTTCAAACCTTCGAAGGTGGGTATGCCTACGGTGATATCTTCGTGGGTGTTATGGTGCCGCACAGGAGATTAGTTGCCCGTTCAAATGTATTCTCTTGGAAAGAAAAAGTGCTAGAATCCGGACTAAAGCATGAATGTCATGAGGTGAGACATACGGCGTTATTTGCGGTAATTCGTCGCTACGAAACTGAGCCCGAAAACCGTCAATATTGGCACGACCTTCTAATAGCGAATTATGAAGGAATCAATAATTGGGACTTGGTTGATTCCTGTGCGTACACCATTTTTGGAAAACATGCCATAGCAACAGGTGATCAAAGTGTACTACACGAGTTTTTAGCTGATGACTCAATATGGAAGAAGCGTACAGCCATTGTTGCTACACTGCAGTTTATTGCTGAGGGGAAATATGAGGAGACGCTCATGTTCTGTCCTATTGCTGCTGTAGACGCTCCGGAAATTCTTCAGAAAGCGATAGGTTGGGCACTTAAGAGTCTTTGGGAAAAAGAGCCGGAGCTCGTTGTGCAGCATTTAGCAGAACATTTTTCCGAAGGGCGCTACACGAGGCTTATCGTTCGCACTGCATTGGAGAAAGAGACACGCGATTTTCGAGCAGAATTTATTGCCGAATTTGCACCCTGAGACTATCAGATGTCTCCGGCCAAAGCAATTCAAACTCGCCTTGACCTGCGTTTTTTTCAGAAGTATCTCGCTCTTTGAATAAATTCTGAATGTCCTTGCGTTCCTGTCTTAGGTTTTGCTTGATTTGTGTTTTTATCCGCTTTTTATCCAGAGAAATACAGATATCATCAAGGTTACACCCCATCAGTAATCGGATATAAGGTTGACTTTGATTTTCTGCTTCCTGTACCCAATTACCTAAATCACGATTGCTGTTTTTTCCGCGCAGTGCGAGATCTTTGAGGCCCAATCGAATGCTGTAAGAGATATCATCTGTTTCAAGATTTTGCCAACCGTTCACCCAGAAGTTAATAGCGCTGTTCTCAACAAAAGTCTCCGGTAGAATAAGCGTATCTCCTCTTGTAGCGAAGGAGCCTTCAATCTTTGGAAAGCTTATTTTTTTCAATTCATTTTTATCGATAAAGGTCCCCAGTTCCTCTAAAGGTGCATAGTTACGCAGTTCTCCATTACGCAGCACGCCTTTGCCATCAATCAATGTTTTTGAAGAAATCACATTCCAATCGTGGTCGAAGTGAAAGGTCATTTCCCCTTGAATACTTGCAGTTCCGCTAAGGTTACTTTCATCAAGATCGTCGATATCGAAACTATTAAAGCTTTTGAGTAGTTGATCAACTTCAATGTTATCTGCTTGCGCTATGGACCAGAATCGGCCACCACCTTCTTCTTCTGCGAGTGCCCAATTACCGCTGAAGTTTCCGCCACAGCCCTCGATGAACATATCTCTTCCGAGTATTTTAACACCTCTATTATAGATGGTTCCACGAAGATTAGACCCGTTGAATTCTCCCATTTTAAGCGCATCTACCGAGAGCTCAATTTCAAAATCGAACCCGTAATCTTCATCGCTTTGCCCATCGTCGTCAAATTCCCAAGAAAGCAAGGGGTCCACTTGAATAAGCGGACTCTCGCTGCGCAATCGAACTTGTGGACGTGCGGCTGTAAGCGCATCAAATATGGTTCCTGTTGCCGTTGCATCGTTCGAACCGCTTTTGAGAAAACAGCGTTCAATTAACACATCCCCGTTCGACTTTACGATCAGGTCGGCCTCGATTTTCTCAAATTCGATGTTACTCTCGCTAATCCCGAACGAGCCATTTAATATGCTGAAGGCGCCTTCAAAAGCTGTTGTGCCAATCGGTTCAAAATCTTCCCAACTACGGAAGGATTGGCCTATGATCAACTGCTCACCCTTCCAGAATCCCATGGGCTGAGATAAGGCTTCTACTTCTACGAACTGAAAGAGCTCGCTGAGGTTAGACCCGCCTTTAAGATTCGCTTTCATCTTCGGACGTTCGCCCTGAATTGAGATACTACCGTTTACTTCTCCAGTGCTCGTCTTAAGGTGTAGCTCTGGGATAAGAACGGCTTTAGAACTGCCCCAGTCTATCTGCACGGTACCTTGATAGTCGAGAACTTCAAACCCGTTGTAGGTGAATCTTGCAGCACTAGGAGCAAATACGGCGTGCTGCTGAGCACCCTCGCTAACCCAATCAAGGCTTCCGCGAAGTGTGTGCACGAGGATATCCCCAAAATCCAGACCCTCGATGGAACGCTCAAGCGCTACTAAGTCAAGGTTTTTGGCGTGTACTTCACTCTTTTTTGGGCTGAGACTGTAATCGAATGTGGTGCCGTTAAATGAGGTTCTTGAGCTTTGTACTTCCCAGTAGTCCTCATCTAAACGAATCGTCAAGTCGCCTTCAAGCGTTGCATCGGAAAACAGCGTACTGCCTTCGTAAGAGGCGCCTACCTCTTGTATCTCGGCTTTTAAATCGTACTGGGAATGCGCTGCAATTTTACCGCTGAGTAAAGCAGTAAGAACATGTCCCGAATAATAGTCTTTACTGTGTGCATCACGGTAGGTCAGTTCGATATTTTTGCACACAACGCGTTGTAAATCAACAGGTGTGGTTTCCTCATCGCTTTCTTTAAAAAGAGACCAATTGGTAACTCTACCGTCGGTGTATAGATGTAAACTTCCGTTGGTCAATGCCAATTCCTCAACGCGGTAGGTTCCTTTAATGACCTCAAGAACATTCATACCAAGACCTACGCGCTGTGCCGCTAGGAGATGTTCGTAGTTGCCCGTAACATCATCGATTCTCACGTCGTTTAGTTCTATGCGAACCCTAGGAAACCCACTGAAAAGGTTGAGTTCGACGCTGCTCACTGAAACAGGAGCATTGAGTTGCTCGTTGATTTTTGAAATACCACCTTGCAGAATAGCATCCTTATGGAACCAGAGATATGCCCCGGTACCACCTGCTAAAAGTGCAAGCACCAAGAAGAGAATTCCTACAAAGCGCAATGCCTTTTGCACGATACTAACGGGTCTTTAAAAAGCCAACTTCCTTTGCGTCTAAATAACGGTAGTGGCCTCTGCTTAATGTTTTTTTGGTCAAGCCACCGAAGGATACGCGATCGAGTTTTTCAACGCCGTAACCCAAGTGTGCCAGCAATCGTTGTACAACGCGGTGGCGGTTGTTCTGCAGTCTAATCCCAATTTCGCGTGGGTTGTCTCCGATGAAATTCGCTTCTTCCACGTGCACCTTACCGTCCTCAAGCATTATGTCGGTGGTGAGTGCATCGAGATCCGCTTTTTTCATCGCCTTGTCCAAAACAACGTGGTAAATATTCATTGCCCCTTTGGTAGCGTGAGTCAAACGCTTGGCCAATTCTCCATCGTTGGTCAACAACAACACTCCGGTGGTAGAACGATCGAGTTGGCCTACGGGATAAATACGTTCTTTGGTCGCATTTCCTACGAGATCCATGACGGTTTTTTTCGCCTTAGGACTGTCCATTGCAGCAAGGAACCCCTTCGGTTTGTTCAGGAGCACATACTGCATCTTATCTGTCTTGATTAACGTACCGTTGTACTTAATCGTATCTGTAGATTTGACTTTGTAGCCCATCGAGGTGATGGTTTCGCCATTTACGCTCACTAGACCAGCACCGATCAAATCATCAGCTTCACGACGAGAACAGATTCCTGCGTTGGCGATGAAGCGATTCAAGCGCACTTCTTCATTTGCACCCGCTAACTGCTCAGCAGTGCGTCCTTGAGCGCGTTTAAATTTTTTCTCATAAGTGCGTTTAGGACCGCGGCCTTCTTCCTTATTGTCGTCACGAAAACGCGGTCCAGAAGCGAATCTGTTATCTGATGATTTGGCTCTTCCTTTCGAAGAACCTTGTGGTTTATTTGTGCGATTACTGCGCATGATCCCAAGTATTTCTGCAAAGGTACAGTGATTCTGCCCTAAAGGGCTCTTTTACAGGTGAACTTTAGCTAACATTTAATGGAAAAACGACCGGATTTGAACCATCGCCGTAATAATGAATAAGAATTAGGGCCAATTCCTCCAGTCCACTTAGCCTCAAAATACGACTCCCGGCCGTCGTGATGCGCTCCTGCTGCGCCAAAGAAATCAACTCTTCGGGGAGATCTGATCGCCATCTTCGGTACTTCACCTCCACGAGAAATAAAGTGTTCGCTTTTTTACTGACGATATCCACTTGGATGCGTCCCATACGATAGTTGTGAAATAATACTTCGTGTCCATGTGCCTTGAGCAATTCGGTGGCCTTGAGTTCTGCTGCTAATCCTGTCATGCCAATAAATTGGTCCATAAAACTTTGCGAACCAAAACATGTGGATAACTCGAAGCATTCTACAACCGAGGACCCTAGTCTGCCTCAGTCAGTGAAATTTTAAGCGTGCCTGCGCTAATTTCTGCTGGAGCTCCTGTAAATATTGGCAGATTGCGGGATAGATGACCGACAGCAACGTTTTCAATAACCGGAATGCTTAGGGTTTCAAAATAATGGCGCAAGGTGAAATGAATATCCTCTCCCCATGGAATTGCGTGGTCGTGAATATCTGAGAAACTACCCAAAAGCACGGCTTGAACACCTTCAAAAGCGCCTTTTCTGGCGAGCGACAAAAGCATGCGATCCAAATGGTAGTGGTATTCGTCCAGATCCTCTAGGAATACTATGGTACCTGCTAAAGAGGGTAGAGAAGGAGTGCCGTAGATCGAGTATATCACACTGAGGTTGCCGCCGATCAACGTGCCCGATATCCCGCTAAGACCTGTGGAGAGCTCATGTTCAATCTTACCCGATTGCAGCGTTTTAAAAACGGCCCGCATATCATCAGGATGGGTGCTCTCAAAACTCACGGGCATAGGAGCGTGCAGGGCTACAATTCCTTTTTGATAGGCGTGTGAGAGAAAGGTAGTGAAATCGGAGAAGCCAATCAGCCATTTTGGCGAAGCCCATAGCGCGTTCCAGTCGACGAGATCCACAATTTCTGCAGAGCCGTAGCCTCCGCGAACATTCCAAATAGCCTTAACCTTATCGTTATAGACCAATTCATTAAAGGCATCAATCCGCTCCGATATACTGCCGGCGACTTGGCCTTGCTGCTTGAGTATCTCCGGGCTGTGATAACACTTAAATCCAGCCGCTTCGATGAAGGTTTTCGCTGTGGCAATCATCTCGGGGGTTGCGAATCTCGCAGTAGCGCTAATGCCGATAGTGTCCCCGGGTTGTAATAAGGCTGGAATTCTTTGTTTCATTCTCGAAAAATAGCACATAAAACCTCATTATCTTCGCAGAACGAACTAATGGTTAAAAGGCACCCATGAGCACGAATAAAAAAATCATGGTAACCGCAGCGTTACCTTATGCAAACGGCCCCATCCACATAGGTCACCTAGCCGGGTGTTACCTTCCGTCAGACATCTACACTAGATATCTTCGAATGCGTGGTAAGGACGTTAAATTCGTGTGTGGCTCAGACGAACACGGGGTGCCAATTACTATCAAGGCTAAAAATGAAGGCATTACTCCCCAGCAAGTAGTCGACCGCTATCACGCCATGATGAAAGGAGCTTTCGACGGCTTTGGAATTAGTTTTGACCACTACAGCAGGACTTCTAGTGCGCAGCACCACAATAATGCGCAGGAATTTTTCAAGAACTTATACGAAAAGGGAGCGCTCGAGGCGACCGAGACGGAACAGTATTTTGATCCTGAGGCTGGCCAATTTTTAGCCGACCGTTACATCACAGGAGAGTGTCCAAAATGTCACCATGCAGATGCGTACGGCGATCAGTGTGAGAGCTGCGGTACCTCTTTGAATGCTACAGATTTAATCGCTCCAAAAAGTACACTTTCGGGTGCTACTCCGGAGCTTCGCAAGACGACGAATTGGTTTTTGCCATTAGATAAACTCGCGGGCGATCTCCGCCAATTCTTGGAATCGCGTGAAAGTTGGAAACCGAACGTATTGGGCCAATGCCTAAGCTGGTTGAATGCCGGAGACGGACTTCAGCCGCGTGCTATGACGCGTGATTTGGACTGGGGTGTTCCTGTTCCGGTGGAAGGTGCCGAGGGCAAGGTAATGTACGTTTGGTTCGATGCGCCTATCGGCTACATTTCCGCAACACAAGAACTACTGCCGGATTCTTGGGAAGAGTATTGGAAGGGTGAGGATGCAGAAATCGTTCACTTCATTGGGAAGGATAACATCGTTTTCCACTGTATCATTTTCCCTGCGATGCTTCAACAGCACGGCGAATATGCTCTGCCAACCCAGGTGCCTGCTAACGAATTTTTGAATCTCGAAGGACGTAAACTTAGCACCAGTAAAAACTGGGCAGTTTGGTTGCATGAATATTTAGAGGACTTCCCAGGTCAGCAAGATGTTCTCCGCTACGTACTTACGGCTACGATGCCTGAAACGAAAGACAATGACTTTACTTGGGCCGATTTCCAACAACGCAACAACAGCGAACTGGTGGCCGGTTTAGGGAATTTTGTCAACCGCGTGATGGTATTGACCGACAAATATTACGAAGGCGTGGTGCAAGAGCCAGGGGTATTGACAGATGCGGATCGTGAGACATTGGCGCAGATGAGTGCTTTTGGTCGTAAAATCGCCAAATCAGTAGAGGCTTTCAAGTTCCGTGAGGCAGTAAGTGAAGCTATGAACGTAGCGAGATTGGGGAACAAATATTTACAAGAGCAAGAACCGTGGAAGGTCTATAAACAAGATCCCGAGCGTGCAGGTGCTGTGCTATATGTAGCGATTCAAATCACTGCTGTGCTTGCCGTAGTCTTTGAACCTTTCCTGCCAACTACAGCACAAAAGCTTAGAACGATGCTCGCTATGGGCGCAGATGCACCAGAGTGGGAGTTGGCAAATAATGAGATGATCATTACACCTGGAACTCAGCTTGGCAAGGCCGAATTGTTGTTCTCGAAAGTAGAAGACGAACAGATGGATAAGCAAAGAGAAAAATTGGCGGCTTCTGTGGCCATTGAGGTCGAATCAACTGAGGAAGCTGAGGTAGTGCACACCCCGCAAAAGGAAGATATTTCGTTTGATCAGTTCATGGGACTAGACCTACGTGTAGGAACTATACTCGAGGCGGAAAGGGTACCTAAGGCAGATCGTCTTTTGAAATTCCTAGTGGATACTGGTTTGGACCAACGCACTATCGTTTCTGGTGTTGCAGCGCATTTCT
>Ga0209955_1000504_pt1 | contig 13667 bp, 20 predicted proteins | sample SalPonA_A_H2O_MG_FD_185716 | JGI IMG/M metagenome (GOLD analysis project Ga0209955, IMG submission 185716) | Water microbial communities from South San Francisco under conditions of wetland restoration - Salt Pond MetaG R2A_A_H2O_MG (SPAdes)... | ecosystem: Environmental > Aquatic > Non-marine... | reverse complement strand
AAATAAGAAACTTACTCACATTTATAAAGAATTTAATAATCAATATTGGTTAGCTTGGGAAACTCAAAAGTTTATTAATGATGATTTATTAAAAAAAGAAATGGAAAGATTAGATAGAAGAATTAGAGCTTTTAAACCAAAGGTTTTTATCAAAGAAGAAGGTAAAAATAAAAGAAAAAGTTCTCCTCTAACTAAACTTATTTCCAAAATTATTATGTTAAATTATTATTCTTTTAGATTAAAACAAACAGACAAAATTATTTTATCTTTAAATAAAGAAATTGAAAATCAATTAAACAAGTATTCACCTAAACTTCAAGTAAGAATTAATAAATCAGTTGATTTTCTAATTTCTTGTATAAAATATGGTAAAAAACCTATAACTTATACAACTGGAACTATTTTTAGAACTAATCAAAAAGAATTAGGAATTAAACCTAGATTGATTTATGACCATACTAATTCTAAATATAATTATTTTTATTGTTTTGATTACAAAGATTGGGAAGATAATTTTAAGAAGAAAACTATAAATATTCCCCTTGCTTACAATGAAAAATATCATGATAATCTTTATAATTATGGTCAAGTTTTAAGTAATTCTAAGAAAAAGAATATGTTAAAAAATAAAAAAAAGAAAGAGAAAGAGAAAGAAACTTCTTTCTTTGATAGGTTTTTTAACATAAACAATATTAAAAATATTGAAAATATCTTAAATAAAGAACATTGTATCTCTTTAACTAAAAATACTAATAGATTGAAAATTACTTTAACTTATGAAGATACTTATATTCCTTCTAAAAATGGTAAAACTATTGGTATTGATGTTGGTGGTGGTATTCATAATTCTTTGGCTACTTCTGAAAATGAATTAATTGGTTTTAAACATTTAAAAAAATTAGTTAAAAAACTTGAACCTATTGATAATTTACCAAAAAACACTAAGCAAGAAAGAGAAGAAAAAGGTAAAAAACTTGCAAAAGTTTTAAGAGAAAACACTTACAATATCAATAAAGAAATATCTTCTTTTCTTAAATATTGTGAAACTCACAATATTTCTGATATTGTTATGGAAGATTTAGGTATTCTAACTTTTTCTAACAAAAAGAAAAATATTAGAAATAAAGAACTTAATGAGAAATACAATAGAGTTTTTAGACTAATTAGAAGTTCTGGTCTTGTTGAATTATTTAGAAAACAAACAAGAAACAAAGGTATTAGAGTTCACACTATTCCTTCTTATTATACTTCTAAATGGTGTAGAAATTGTGGTCATATTGAAGACCTTAATAGACAAGGTAAACGATTTAAATGTAAAAATTGTAATCATTCTGCTGATAGTGATATTAATGCTGCTAATAACATTTTAGATATTTTTGGAAGGTTTCCAAAAGTTCTTTGTGATAGTAATATTTATGGTGAATTAAGTGCTAAAAAGTATCTTAAAAAATCATATGTGAAAGAACTCCTCCTGAGTATAACAGGTTGTTCCACAAATTAAGCTTGTGAAATATAAAAATTCACTTAATTAACTAAGTGAAATCCTCTTCTATAATCTTTGATTTAGGAGAGGTCGTTTAATAATTAAAGGAATACTAAACCAGATAAAACCAGTAATAGTTAATATTTCCCCTAAATACCTTCAATTTTTCTTTCAATTTCTTTTTGGAAAAGGTGAATGTTAGAAATAATGGTTTCAATAGATTTATTAGTTAATTTATCAAGGTTAGTTTTATATTTAAAAAGGTGTTGTTGATTTTTTAATTTTTCTTCCTTATCAATATCCCAAACATCAGCCCAGAGAAATTTAATAGAATAATCAGAGAAGAAAAGAGATTTTTTAATTTTGATAGCATCATAAAAATCCCATTTTCCATTTTTATCAGAAGTGGAATATTTTAAATCACCTCTACCAATATTATAAAATAAAGGAATATCTAAACCATTAGGAATAGAGGTTAAGAACATATTAAAATCATGTAATTTAATTTCAAGTTCTTTTATAAGTTCTTGTCTTCTTTCAAGTATAGATATATTATCAATAATTTTCATCATATTTCCTTATTTTAAATATTGTTGTTTATTATCTTTAACAAAGTAGTATTGACCATTGGTGAAAGTTGTTTCTTCACTACCTAAAAAAGAAGCCATTTCATATGTATTTATACCATATCTTTCAGTAATATTAAAAACTCTTGTAGGAATAACTCTATCACCATTAAAAAACTTTAAATCCAATAAACTTTTCCAGTTGATTTCATAGGGTTTAGTAGTATTTTCATTTTTAGTCATTTTTTTAATATCTTCAATAGTTATCATAAGAACTCCTCTTCTTTTTTGTATATATAATTATATACTACCTTTACTTAAAGACCTCTTAAAATAAAATCTTTTACAAATAAAAAATAAAATAATTAAATCTTGTAAAAAAATAAAAAAAAAGGTAAAATGAAAATAAAAAGAGAGATTAAAAATGAAAAAGTATTTAAAGTTTAAAGTAGAAAGAGAGAGTTATGGAATAGACTTAATGGAAATAAAGGAAGTTGTAAGATATCAAAACTTGATAAAAGTACCACAAATGCCAGAATTTGCAGAAGGAGTATTAGAGATAAGAGGAGATATAATTCCAGTAATAGACCTAAGAAAAAGGTTAGGATTAGAAAAAGGAGAATATAATGAGAGAACAACAATTATAATTTGCTTTGTAAAAGACCAAGAGATAGGGTATATAGTGGATGAAACAGAAGGAGTACTAATACCAAAAGAAGAAGATAAAACACCAAGTCCAAGATTTGGAGATATTCAAACAGATTTTTTAAAGTGTATGATAAAAACAAAAGAAGGAGTGGTTATGATTATGGACTTAACAAAACTATTTACAAATAATGAATTAAAGGTATTAAAAAGAGAAGAAGAAATAAAGTAAACAAAAAAAAGACACCCTCAAAAGAGAGTGTCTTTTTGTGTTTTAAAAATCTAAAAATTAAGATAATAAGCAAGAGGAGAAATAATAATTAATAAAGTAAAACAAACATTTATTATTATTTTATTAGTCTTTAGTTGTTTTTCTAAATCATTAGATTTTTTTTCATAAAATTTTTCAATACTCATAAAATACCTTTCAAACAATAAAGATTATTAGTCTTTATTGTCAGGAGTAACTGAATTACCTAATTCATTGATACTTCCTTTGAAGTCAATATCAGGAACAATACTTTGAGGTTTAAAGATAACTCTATGGTGGAATGTAGAAACACCAACACTTGTCATTTGTTCAGCAAAATAAGTAACATTATCACTTAAACCTAAGAAGTGTTTTTTGAACTCATTATGTCCAATTTTACAAGTAACTTCTAATTGGTGACGTTGATCTTCAATAGAACATTTACCCTCAATTGTAAGCATATAATCACCAGTGATACCATTATAGAAAATAACTCTTCTATCAACTTCAAAGTTATCAGCAGCAACACTTAAGTTTCTACTAGCAGTTTGAGCGTCTGATTGACATCCAGTAAAACCAATTGCAGCAGCAACAATACCTAAAACTAAAATAGATTTTTTAATTGTATTTTTCATAATTTTCCTTATTGTTTGTTTTTAGGAAACTAAGGTTATAACCTTTCTTCCTTTTTTGTATATATAATTATATACTACCTTACCTTAAAAAGAGATAAAAGAATAATTTTTTTTTAATAAATTATTTATCTAACAATTTTTCAATTTCATTAATGAAAATGGTTTTTTCTTTATACTCTTTTAATAATTTATATTTTTCTTTTTGTGAAATATCTTCTTTAATAATATTCTCTAATATTTGTATTTGCATATTTTTTAAAGTTATAACTTCTTTTTGAATAAGAATAATTTTTTTTTCATCTTTAACTTCATTAACTTTCTTTTCAAATATTTTGAATCTTTTACTAATGTAATCTTCAATAGGTTTAGAAATTAAGTTCATACCAACAGAAGAAGCTACTTTCATAAATAAAGAAGATATAAGTCCAAAACTAATCATAAATTGTCCTTTTTTTTGTTTCCATTATAACAAAAGAAAACTTAAATTAAAAAAAGAGTAAAAAGATTATAATAATAGTAAAACAAGATAGATAAATGAAAATAATAAGTATTAAAAAGAAAAAAAAGAATTTCATTGTTAAAATAGATTTAGAATTATTAGAAGAAGAAATAATAGGTTTAAAAAGAGAAGAAGAAGAAAGAAATAAAGTTATGTTAGAAGTAGATGGTGAAGATAAGATTTATATTATAAAAAAAGAAAAAAGAGAATATTTAGAAGGATTAAATCCAAATAAAGAAAAGTTGTCAAACCAAAATAAAATAATGGAGTTTTTTAAGAAACACCAAAGAAAAATAAAAATGTTTTTATTACCATTTGTGGTTGTTCAAGCATTATCAGGAACAATAAATGCAGCAGATATAAATACACCTAATTTTAATCAAACAGAACAAGTGTATCAAGTGGAAGATAACAATAAACAAGTTGGTTTAGGTTCTTTTGTTAAAGAGGATATAGTATTAAAAGAAGAAGTAGAATATATATCAGAAAAAGACTTAATAAAAGAAATGGAATTAATTTCAGAGGAACTGGGTATATATGTAAATGAAACAGAAATGAAAGAATATAGTAAAAAATATATAGAGGATATTCAATATAGAGAAAATAAAGAAGGCGAACATTACTCAAGTAGAGAATATTTTGATAAAGTATTTGGAATAAAAAGAGTATTTGCAACAAGTAAGATAAAAATGACAGATACAATGTTGGAAAACTTAAAAGATTTAAAAATCAAAAAAGTGATAAATGAGGCAAATGAAAAAGTAACAAAAGAGGTTTTTACAGATATTAATAGTTCTGCAATGGAAGATTTAGAACAAATCAAAAAAGATATTAAATTTGATTTTGTATATGATTATCCAGATTCAATAGAAAAAGTAAAAAATATAGATGTTGTTTTTGAAAAATATGATCAAGGAGTATTTAGTGCATATTTAGAACATTTACCAGGAGATAAAAACCCAACAGTGAAAATACAAGTAAGTGAAGAAATAATTAAATTATATTATACAGGTGATGAAAACACAAAAAAAGAGATAAAAAAATTATATAAAAATTCAATATATCATGAACTAAGTCATGGTGTTTATCAAACTTCAGAAAGAGAAGCAGTATTATTTCAAAAAGAGATATTAGCAGAAGGTGAAGTAAAAGAATTATTAAAAGATGGGGAATATAGACAATACACAGCAGAACAAAACATGAATCAATTATTTAAAGAGTTAATAAAAACAGATATATCACCAGATAAAATAACAAAAATGAAAAAAGTGGTATCAAATGAAGATATATTAAAACAAATATTTAATAGAGATACATTGGGAATTGTAGATGGAAATAGAAATGGGGAAGGTATGACTAATGAAAATGAATATTTAGCGGTTATATCAAAAGAACCAAAACCAAAATATTTGAAAAAAAAGGTAATAGAAGGTGTAGAACATTATGATTTAGATATACCTATAGGATATTTATTTAATACTATAAAAATATTAGAAAAAAGAGGTTTAATACAAGAAAAAGAACAAGAAGTAATAACTATGGTGTTTAAAAATATAATAATGGAAAATTATGGTGATAATATATCAAATGAGAATGAATTAAAAAAAGTTATAAATAAAACAATCCAACAAATAAAAGGAAAATCTAAACAATATACTGAAGATATTGAAAATAGGTTTAATATAGATAAAGATATAAATAAATGGTTCTCACAAGTGAAGTTTAAAACTGAATCACCAAAAGAGGTATCAAAATTAGTATTTAATAATTATGATAAAGTAAAAGAAAATCAACAAAAATTAAATAAATCAAAAAGTTTTTCTAATCCATCTAAAAGTTAGATTTGAAACCATTTTTCTAATCTATTGAATGTTCATTAATATCATTCTCATATACAATTGAAACTTCATAAAAATTAGGAACATATGAAATAATTATCTTGTTTTTATCTTGTTTGAATTGAAAAAAATTATTAAAATTAAGAGATAAAAAATCAAAATGATTAACAGTAAAGTCAGTAAAAATTAAATTCATAAACTCATGTAAATCAAAGTTTTTAATGTCTTTGTATTCAACAATAAAATCTAAATTAGAGTTAGAATAATATGAATTAGTTAAAGGAGAGATATTGGTGTCAATTAATTCTAATGCTTCAAGGTAAAAATCTTTAAATAAAATAGTGTGATAAATAAAAGACTTATGTTGATTATTTAAATACTCTAAAGCTAATTCTTCTTTAGATTTAGAATTAAATAATTCTTTAACAAAATCATTGGAAGAGAATTTTTTAATAATAAGATCATAATTTATATCATTAACATAGCGAGCATTTAGTAATAGAAATTTCATAGAATCTACTTAAATAAATGAGGATGAAATCTTAATTCTAAAGATTGTTCATTAAAAATAATATTAAAGTCTTTATTGTAATCATTATGATGAAAATAGAAATCATCAAAGAAAGTAAAAAAGACATTACCATAATTATCATGGGGAAACTTATCTTCAGGGAAAACATCATTAAAAGAAACTTTGAAAATATATTTTGTTCTAGATATTTCAATATTATAATTGTTAGAAATAGTATTAAAAATTGAAGACATAGAAAGGTATTCTTCAAACTTTGTCATAGTGTTATTAAAATCTTTAAGTTTATAATTAACAATATAATAAAGTAGTTCTTCATGAGAATAACTTTCAAAAACCTTTTGTTTAAAATCATTACCTTGTGAAAGGTAAATACATAATTCTTCAGAAGGAATGTGGTCTAAATAACAATAATAGGCTTCAATACTATATTTTTTCATTATATGTAAACCAACTCTTTTTCAAAACCAAATAAATAAGGATGGAACTTAATTTCAAAACCTTGTTCAGAGATATTTATTTTTAAATTAGGTAATTCTTTATTGTATATTTTTCTTAATTTGTGATATTCAAAATAAAAAAACAAAGCATCATGGTCACTAAAATAATCAGAAGAGAAATCATAAGAAGTATAAGTAAATTGTAAATAACTATCATCTTGGAATATTTGTATTTCTTTATTATTAAAAAGTTTTTTAAATTGAGTATTATCAAACATAAAATTAAGTAATTCTTCTTTAAAAGAAATAAAAGATTTTAGTTGATTAAAAAGGAATATTTCAAATAATTCTTTTTTTGAATATTGTTCTAATATGATATATTTAAATTCATTATTATCAGATAAATAAGAACAAATAGTTTCAAAAGAAATTTGATTAATAACATTAATGTGTTCTTTTAAGAAAACATTTTCTTCCAAAATATAACCTTTTTAAAAAGATTATAAAGGAAGAATAAAAGTTGATTTTTTTTAAGTTAAAATATTGTTTTCAATTAACAGATAATGATTTTAGATAGGTGTCTAATAGTATTTTTTTCAATTTTAGATAGATCATTATAAAAGTCTCTTTCCCAAATACCAAACTTATAAATATAAGCCATAGCAAGAATGGGGTTATCTTTTCTTTTTATAGTAATTTTTTCATCAGAAGCAACAAATACAATTTCATAAACACAAGGTACATAGAACATATCATCACATAAAGATATAATTTCAATACCTTTACCAACAAGAATAAACTCTAAAGTAGAGTTTTGTTCTAAAAGTGATTTATAAAAGAAATAAGCATGTATTTCATAATGATTAAAATCATATTCTTTTAAAAAATCCATTAATTCTTCATTACTATCAAAGGAATGATGAGCATTTAATATTTTAACTTTTTCATGATTCCAATGATATAAATCATTTAAATGTAACTGTAAAAATAATTGAGAGAGTTCATCCATTTTTACAATTCCTATTGTTCTTCAACTGGTTTTAATTTTTTTGAAATCCAGTCAGCACCTTTATAAATAGTTTCTTTGCTATCATTAATAACATTTTTTAAATAAAGTTTACTTTCTTCTTTTAATAATTCTTCTTTAATAATTGGAGAAAGTAACAAGTCTAATTTAGCTTCAATTCTATTTAATTGATTAGTGTCTTTATTTATAGAGTTAAATTTATCATTAATTTCACCAGAAAATAGTGATAAAGAAAATATAGATAATAAAATAATTTTTTTCATTTTAGTCCTTTGTATTAATTTAAAATATTTATAAGTTTTTTGATTTTTTCTACATTAAAATGTTCTTCAAAAAAGTCAATTTCTAATTTAGAAACATTTTTTAAAGAATAGTTATTCTCATTTTCTAAAGAGTAATGAAAAGATACAAAACAAAGATTAGTTTGTTTAAGTATATCTATTTCAAGGGAATTGTCTATTTCAAAAAGATTAAATAAGTTAGTATTCATAACAAAACCTTAAAGATTGATAAAAAAAGTATATCAAAAAAATAAAAAGAAAAATTAGAAATTAAACATAAAATTCAAAAGTATTTTCTTTATTTGTATCTTCAATCCATTTTTGTGAACTCTTATAAGGGTTAATAATCATTCTTTGTTTTTGAGTATGTTTCTTTATTTTTTTTCTAGTTCTATCAATTTCAGCAAAAAAAGATTGAGGTTTTCTCATATCAATTTTGTTATCATTATTTTTCATAAAAATACCTTATGGTTGATAAAAATATCAACATATATTAAAATTATAATAATAAAAAAAACAAAAAAAATGATTTTTTGAAAATTAAATTATACTTTCTTTAGGGAAAGAAATATTAAAACAAGCACCATTATCAGTGTTTTTAACACTTAAGATACCCTTCATATTTTTTTCAATAATAGTTTTACTCATATAAAGTCCAATACCAGTTCCATCACCTTCTAGTTTTGTAGAGAAGTAAGGTTCAAAGATTTTATCAATAATATCTTCAGGAATACCACCAGCATTATCTTCAATAGATAAAGAAAGAATACCATTATCATCAAAAGAAGTGAAAATATTAATCCAAGGTTTCTCAATCTCTTTTTCTAATAGTTGGTCTTTTGCATTTTTAATAATATTAAGAATAACTTGTTGAAATTCATTTAAGTAAGAGTGTATATTTATATTTTGATCAATAGAAAAAGAGATTTCTATTCTAGAATTAGTTAAAGTAGAGGATAAAATATTATGAACAGTTTCAGTAGTTTCAAGTAAATTAAAATCTTCTTTAGATTTATTTGGTTGGAAAAAGTTTCTAAAATCATCAATAGTTTGAGACATAAATTGAATAACTTCTTTTGCTTCTTTAGATTTTTTATTCATAGTTTCATCATCTAGTTTATCTAAAGAGTGTTTAAACTTAATATTCATTAATATAGAAGATAATTCTGAAAGAGGTTGTCTCCATTGGTGAGCAATATTAGAAATCATTTCACCTAAAGAAATAAATTTAGACTTTTGAATAAGATATTGTTCTTTTTCTCTGTTTTTTGCAAGTTCTTCTTGAACTCTTAACTCAAGTAATTCAGCATTTTCTCTAACTTGAAATCTGTAATTATTTAATACATTCTCAATTTCTTTAACAATTAAAACTAAAATTAAAAGAGCAATAAATAAAAATGATATAAATAAAATAATATTATTTATAATTTGTTCTCTAATTTCATTTTCTAAAACTTCTCTTTTTTCTTTAATAACTTGATTAACTTCATCAAAATAAATCCCAGCACCAATAACCCAATTCCATTCAGGTAAAACTTTAAAATATGATATTTTTTCTCTAGATTGGTTTGTTCCAGGTTTTTTATAAAAATATTTAGTGTAACTATCACCTTTTTTATTAATATCTTTTAAAAATTTTAATCTAAACTTAGTTCCACCTGCATCAACATAATCAGTAGATAAGAATCTATTAACTAGGTCATTTCTATTAGGATTAACTTTCATTTGAGCAAAGTTATCTCCACCTTTAAAATTATGTATTTCATAAACAAAGAAATAATTGGAATTGTTTTTTTGGTAAGGAATGTTGTTAAGAAGTCTAACTGCATCTCTTTTTTGTTCTTTGATTGAAGTATATGAAGTATCTTTTATAAGATTGTATTTAATAATATCAATAATATTATTAACTTCAGATTTAAGTTTTATTTGTTGTTGTTCATTGTATTCTTTAATAAATTCTTGCATAGAATCTTCAAAGTTTGTATAAGTATTTTTTACATAAAAAAAAGAAATCATAAAAACCATTAAAGACATAATAATTAAAAATGAATAAATAATAGTTTTAGGGATATTTTTTTCATTAATAAAAGACATATAACTCCATTTTTAAATAGATTATAGCTAATAAAAGTATAAAAATAATAAAAAATCTAAATACATTAAAATATTTATTATTAATAATAAGTTTTCTTATTTTGTTTATTAAATAATACCCTACTATTGACTTGTAGAACAAAGAAAATTCTATAAAGACCATTATTAAGGATTTTAGAGAGATAATTTTAAATTCAAAAATTATAAAAAATTTAAAACTCTAGAACCACCTTATCTTAGGTGTTTATTAAAAGTTTTATGTTCTTTTATTGTATAGTAGGGAAATAATATATAAAAAATGACATTTAATAATTATTTTAAAAAGATAGATAAAACTTACAACTTTATTACAATTAAGTTATAAAATAACTTAATTAAAAATAAAAGGTTTTGAAATGAAAAAAGTAATTTTTGTATATGATAGTAAAACAGTATTAGTTTCAGTTGAAATGATATTAGAAGAAATGATAGAAACAGGTAAGATTGAGTTAATAACATATGATGATCCAACACATTTATTAGAAGATATAGGTTCAGGTGTTGTAGATTATGATTTATTATTTACAGATATGAATATGCCACAAATGAATGGACTTGAAGTAGCAAGAATATTAAAACAAAATGATAGAGTGAAACAAAAACCAATATTAGCACTAACAACAGAAACAAGTACAGAAATAAAAACAGCAGGGAAACAAATAGGTTTAGCAGGTTGGGTAGTTAAACCATTTAGTGATGAAAACATCCAAATGGCAGTAAAGAAGGTTTTGGCAATTTAAATCTTAATGGGGAAACATGATATAATTTTTAAGAGACTCTAATAAGGAGGTAAGTCATGAAATGGGAAACACCAAGTTTTAAAGATAACAGATTTGGTTTTGAAGTGACTATGTATATATGCACAAAATAGGAAAACTTCAAAAAATAGATATAAAAAAAGGTAGAATAAAAGATTCTACCTTTTAAATATGATAAAAAGAAAAATTAAACTAAAAAATCTCTAATAGTTTTATTAATAGAATCTTCATAAGTGTAATTTACACTTCTTAAAAACTCATTATTATAATCTTTCTCTCTTTTGAAATTAATTTGTAATCTATGAAGACAATCATCATAAATAGTATCTAAAAGTTGTTTTTGAAGTTCTTCACTTAAAAATTTCAATTCCCGAGAAATTTTATTTGTAAGGTTTTTCTTTAAACTTTGAGATAAACCACCTTCTTCTCTTTTTGTTTGAATAGTCCAAGTATTATATTCACAATAATAAGAAATATCTTTAATAAAGTCATAACTTTTAGATTGGTAAAGTTTAACTAAAATCTTTCTTTCTAAAAGAGATTTTTCTTCACTTTCTTCCATTAAAGAAACAAAAAAAGAAAAAAGAGGATAAAGAAATCTATGTTCAGAAGAAGAGGGACTATAAGAGAAAAATTCCTCTTTAGTAATCTTAAAAAACATATCAAATAAATCTAAATTATCATTTGTTTCTTTAAGAAAATCAACATAAATAGCAGCAGCTGTAGTTTTGCCTTTACAACCTACATGTTTAACTTCTAAAAAAAGATTAATAAGTTCTTCTCTTCTATTTTCAGAGTAAGTTCCAAAGTTTTCAAGAGCTGAAAAGAACCAACCATCACAAGAGACAACTTCATAATCACACCAACCAGTACTTTTTTTAAAATGAGTTTTAAAAGACTTAGTAATATCCATAATAATTCCTTCTTTTAATATATATAATAATATAATATAACTACTTAAATAACACTTAAAAATGGTTAGAAGGTTTTAATTAAGAGATCTTATTTTCTTTGAAATCTTCAAAAAGTTTTTTATTTTCTTTAATACAAGAATTAACTAAAAGAATAAATAAATTAAACTTTGAATGACTTTTTAAATTTTTAAATGGAGTGTCTTTGTCAATTCTAAATAAAACAGAAAACTCAAAAGTTTCAGTTATTTTACAATAAGAAGTTTTAAAGAAGCATTCATAACCAATATAAGCCATAATAGTTTCAATATCATTAAAAAATTGACTATAAGTTTTAGAAAAAGTTTTATCAATGAAATAAGGAGTTTCAAAGAATAATTTGAACTTATTATCACTAAAATCTATTTTATCAACAGGAAGTTTAGGTAATTTGTAAATATAAGAAAGAGTGTCAATAACAGAGTTAAAAGTTTTTTGTGACCAAATCTCAATATCTTCTTCTTTGTTTAACTTAATGTCCAAAATATCAATCATAATACTTCCTTTAAAATAATATCATTTGTAATTGTATCACAAAAAAACTTAAAACAAAAAAAGAGAAATATTATCTATTTTAAATTGTTTCTAATTCAGTTGGTAATTCACCTGTATTGGCAAAATGTTTTAAAATAGGTAATAATTCAATAACTTGGTCTTGTGTTAAATGCATTCTAGTAGTTAAAAGAACTTCTTTTGGAATATCATAACCAACCCAACCACAAGTTTCTTCTGTATCAACACCAACTTTTTTAGCATCACTTGCCATAACTTGTGGATTAGCATTATCAACACCAAACCAAATAGCGTCTTCTGAGGCTAAACTTGATTTTTGAATAGAACATTTAGTTTGATATCTATCTTTGAAAGAAATAGTTCCAAAGTTTCTTTTAGTTTTTCCAATGTTGATTTTCATAATTTTTCCTTCTTGTTTAGGGAGATTATCTTCCTCTTTTGATATATATATATAATTATATAATGATTTACCTTAAAAACCTATTAAAATCTATTTAAATTAAAAAATAATTTGTTAAAAAATAAAAAAGATGTTATAATATATATGCTGAAAAGCAAAAAACAAAAAAAATGTATAAATCAAACATTAAATCACTTGAAAAAGTGTTAAAAATGTTTTTCATTGAATGTATTAACATTCAACTCCGTGAAAATGAATAAAAATGGTAAAAGAAAGAGGCTTAAGTTGTTGTCATAATCTTTCTTTTACTGACCCTCCCACAATTAGAAAAATAAAAAGTAATTTAATTTAAGTTAAAATTAAAGTTATTTATCTTATAATAAAGATAAAACCAAATGAAAGGTATTATTATGAGCACAAAAACACAAGAACTTCAAGAGAAAATAAAAAAAGAACAAACAAAAAGAAAAGAAGTAAAAGACCAAAAAGAAAAATCTCAAAAAGAAGATAACAAAAAATAATCCCCCTACTTTGGGGTTTATTTTCAAGAGTTTAAAAATTTAAGATTATAAAATAAGTAAGAAAATTAAAACTTCCCAAAAACCTTCCCAAGTCCCCAAAACTTAAAATTAAAAACCATATTTTTTCTTATAATAGATAAAAAGATAAGAAGAGGTTTAAATAATGAAAATTTCAATAGATAGATATGTGTCTTTAGTA
>Ga0209955_1000502_pt1 | contig 13683 bp, 12 predicted proteins | sample SalPonA_A_H2O_MG_FD_185716 | JGI IMG/M metagenome (GOLD analysis project Ga0209955, IMG submission 185716) | Water microbial communities from South San Francisco under conditions of wetland restoration - Salt Pond MetaG R2A_A_H2O_MG (SPAdes)... | ecosystem: Environmental > Aquatic > Non-marine... | reverse complement strand
GGCGGTAGTACGTCCCAAGGGTTGGGCTGTTCGCCCATGAAAGCGGTACGCGAGCTGGGTTCAGAACGTCGTGAGACAGTTCGGTCCATATCCGGTGTAGGCGTTAGAATATTGAGAGGAGCCTTCTTTAGTACGAGAGGACCGAGAAGGACATACCTCTGGTGTACCAGTTATCGTGCCAACGGTAAACGCTGGGTAGCTATGTATGGAGAGGATAACCGCTGAAAGCATCTAAGTGGGAAGCCCACCTCAAGATAAGTATTCTCATCACGTAAGTGAGTAAGGTCACGGTAAGACTAACCGTTTGATAGGCATTAAGTATAAATATAGTAATATATGAGCTGAGATGTCCTAACAGACCGAGGACTTGAATTTTTTCTAGTTACTAGTGAGGAAACTCCTAGTAACTAGTTTTGCTTTGGTGTTTTTAGTGTACTAAGCGGAACCACACTGATCCATCTCGAACTCAGTTGTGAAACGTTATAAATCGACGACAATACTTGGAGGGGGACCTCCTGGGAAGATAGTTCAATGCCAAAGTTTTAAAATCTCCAACATTAGTTATTCGTTATAAATTGATATTCTTAGTCAATCTCTAGAAAATGTTTTTATAAATTCTATCTAATTATGTATAAAGGAAAAAATCTTATCTCTTATAACCAAATTTTACGCGTTTGGGTACTTGATCCATTTGATTATTTTTTATTAAGTACTATTCTTGGAAGTATTGTAGTTTCGCGTTTGAAAGATTACCTATCTGAAATTAAAAAATCAGAATTAGTACGTCAATCGGATAGATCGATTTCTAATTCTAAGAAAATAAAGAAGATCTATAAATTCGCTTTAGAAAATCGCGGTGGGCAATTGGAACAATTCTAAGCAAATCATGAGTTTTCTAATGAAGTTTTTAAGTTGGCACAAGAAATTAAAGGAGCTGTTGAACACCTACCTCGCTTCCTTAAAGAACGAAAATTAGAAGGAGTAGCTAAAATTTTCTTTAAAAATAGTAGGTTACTTCTGGAGCTTATTTTATTTAAATGTCGAATTGACATTACCTATGCGTTGTTAACTTAGGAATTAAGCACTCAAGTGATTATAATAACAGCCACGGCAGGCAGTGCTGCTAGTTTTACAATCACTTGGTTTTCAGCAGGTGCAAGTTTCGCTGCTCCGCCAGTAGTAATGTCAATTTTATTAATACGAAGTGTTGCACAACAGATTGTAAATCAGAGAGATTATTCAAAGTTTAAAACGCTGGTTAATAAAATGTTAAAGGATGATGAACTAAAACAAACAATCTGAGCATTCTTTATTAAAGGAAAAACCCCAACAGCTACTCCTATAGAAATGAAACCTTGGGATTCCGATAAAAATCCTCTACCAAAGTTCCATTTTGACTCAGATCAAACTTTTGAAGAATTTCTAAAAGCTCGAATGAAAGAAGAGCTTGGACTTATTGAGAATCCTAGTTCAAATCAAGTTAAAAAAATTCTCAAAGTTCCGAGGAGACCAAAATCAAAATTAGGCTATTTCAAACATCTTATCAAGGAAATAACGTAGAATCCTGAGACAATTATAGACGTAAAAATTGTTAAAGAAATTAAATAACTTTAACCTTTTCTGGAGTAAAAGATATCAGTTCTAAATATCTATTTTATAATTGATTCAGAAACTAGATCTCTCATGAAAGAAAAATTTGTAGTTTTAATAGTTATTCATAACATTTAAACTAAAAAATATGTTTTTTAATGGAATATATATTGATTTCTAAACTTTTATATTTATAAAAGTTTAGAAATATCAGAAATTAGCAAATTAACCGTTAACAGCTGGAGCTGTTAAAGCAACTGGTAATACTTCACCTGAAGCTAAATCTAATGGGAAGTTGTGAGCGTTACGTTCGTGCATTACTTCCATACCTAAATCAGCACGGTTGATGATGTCAGCCCATGTGTTGATAACACGACCTTGAGAATCAACTACTGATTGGTTGAAGTTAAAACCGTTTAAGTTGAACGCCATTGTGCTGATACCCATAGCAGTTAACCAGATACCTAAAACTGGCCATAAAGCTAAGAAGAAGTGTAAAGCACGAGAGTTGTTGAATGAAGCGTATTGGAAGATTAAACGACCGAAGTAACCGTGTGCTGCAACGATGTTGTAAGTTTCTTCTTCTTGACCGAATTTGTAACCGTAGTTAGTAGATTCGTTTTCAGTTGTTTCACGAATTAAAGAAGAAGTTACTAATGAACCGTGCATAGCTGAGAATAAAGAACCACCGAATACACCAGCAACACCAGCCATGTGGAATGGGTGCATTAAGATGTTGTGCTCAGCTTGGAATACTAACATGAAGTTGAAAGTACCAGAAATACCTAAAGGCATACCATCAGAGAATGAACCTTGACCGATTGGGTATACTAAGAATACAGCAGAAGCTGCTGCTACTGGAGCAGAGAATGCTACGAAGATCCAAGGACGCATACCTAAACGGTATGATAATTCCCATTCACGACCCATGTAAGAAGCTACACCTGTTAAGAAGTGTAATACGATTAATTGGTAAGGACCACCGTTGTATAACCACTCGTCGATTGAAGCTGCTTCCCAGATTGGGTAGAAGTGCATACCGATAGCGTTAGAACTAGGAATAACCGCACCAGAGATGATGTTGTTTCCGTATAATAAAGAACCTGCTACTGGCTCACGGATACCATCGATATCAACTGGAGGAGCTGCGATGAACGCAATGATGTAACAAGAAGTAGCTGTTAATAATGTAGGGAACATTAAACAACCAAACCAACCGATGTATAAACGGTTTTCAGTACTAGTAATCCATGCAGAGAAACGTTCCCATACAGAAACGCTTTCACGTCTTTCTAAAGTTGCTGTCATAAAAAATTTTATTATTATAATTCTTCCCAAGTTTTAAACTTGTTAATTAGAATTATAAAACGAAAACCGAACTTTCATCAACAATTTTTATTTAATAATTTTAAAAAATTCTAATTCAAATTCAAAGACGGCTCTATTCGTATTACCACCAATAAATAATTTATTATTTTGTCGAATTAACCAAACCTGCGAATAAGTAATGTAGCTAATTAACGTGCTTATCATTAAAAAAAAGAAGCCAGAATAGATCATTGGAATCCCCGGGTCTGTTTTAACTTGTAGACCTGTTGAACTTATAATTTCAAATAATGTTAGTGATTGATTTAAATTTTTCAATTCATTTAACTCCAAATTGCCTAAAAATTCTCCTTTATCATTATAAAGAGAAGAATATCCCTCCAAATTATCGATTATTGCTATATTCCCTTCTTGGGCTGTTTTTAAGTTTGAGATCCAAGTGAACCAAATTTTATTAGAGCCTCCAAATATATTAATCAGAGGATATTCGATTATTTGTTGATCTGACTTTGCAATTCGTAATCCAATTAAATTCCAATCTGTTTGATAATAATAAACACCATCATGAACCAAGGGAGAATTAACATAAATTGTTTGTCGATTAATTTCATTTCCTTGAGAATTTAAAATTGAAAGATCTGAATAAAATTGTGCGACTGTTTTTGTTGGAGTATAAGTTATCCAAAAATCATTGACGCGAGCAGAAGATTGAGAAATAATAGTTAATGGACCGGTAGCTAGGATATTTTGAATATGAAAGTTTTCTGTTCGTGGGATAATCTCTTGTGCCTTAAAGCCAAACAATGAACCAATAATTGTCCCCAATAAAATTAGAATCATACTAAAATGAACAATAATTGGGGCAATTCTTCCAACTAAACCTTTATAACAATAGATCATATTTTTCTGGTGAAAGATTGAATATTGCTGTTTTTTCAAACGATCAAGAATTCGATTAAATGAAAATTTATTCAAAATTGTAAAAATTTTTAACCGATAAAAAGGGTTTGTTGTTCTAAAGAACTGACATCGGCGAGCAATTCGTAAAGATGGCAATTGTTGTAAAAAACTACATAAGGTTAAACTACACCCAAATAGAAAAATAAGTCCAAGAAACCACCAAGTTTTATAAATATGATCAAATCCAAATCTCAAAATTATGTCCCACGATAAAAACCCAAGAACAGGATTTGTTAATGGATAATTATTTTTATACATTTCGATAGATTGGTCTTGTTCAATAACTGTTCCGATAATACTACATCCACTGATCCACAGTAAAATAAAAATAGAGAACCGTAGATCTGCTAATGTTCGAAAAACTTTTTGTTTCATTAATTTTTAAAAAAGATATATAAATAAGTTAAATGTAAATATTTTTAGAAGATGCAGAACGAATTTGACCCGATGACGCCCAATTTTGAAGGACTTTCATTTGATTACTTTCTAAATTAGCCAATGGAATTAATTCTTTTAATGAAAGACAAATGTCATCTGTGGTAACTTCACGCTTTTCATAAAACGCTAAATACATTCCTTCAATAATACTTTGTCGAATTTCAGCTCCAGAGAATGATTCAGATAATTGACTTAATTTTTGGTAATCAAAGGATTTCCAACTATCTGGTCGAAATTCCTGGAGATGAATTTTAAAAATTTCTTCACGTTCTTCTTTTTTTGGCAAATCCAAAAAGAAAATTTCGTCAAAGCGACCCTTTCGAATAATTTCCAAAGGTAAACGATCAATATTATTAGCTGTTGAAATTACGAAAACTGGTTTTGTTTTTTCTGATAACCAACTAATAAAGGTCCCTAAAACTCGACTACTTGTTCCACTATCTCCTTTACTTTCTGTGTTTGTAAAAGCTTTATCGATTTCATCAATCCATAATATACAAGGTGAGATTGTTTCGGCAACTGTAATCATTTGACGTAACCGTAACTCTGATTCTCCCACAATTCCTCCAAATAATTTTCCAACATCTAATTTTAATAATGGTAATTGCCAATCATTGGCAATTGCTTTTGCTGTTAATGATTTTCCTGTTCCTTGAATCCCGATAAGCAATAGTCCTCGAGGTGTTGGTAATCCATAATTTGACGCTTGAATACTAAAGGCCGTTTTACGTTTATTAAGCCAGTCTTTTAAATTATTTAATCCGCCAAGATTCGAAATTTTTTCATTGACCGAACAATATTCCAAAATTTCTGTTTGACTTATAATCTGTTTTTTTTCGCTTAACAAAATAGAAATACTATTTTTATCAATGGTCTTATATGTTGCAATAATTTTTGATAATACTCGTCGGATTCGTTCTAATGATAACCCTTGACAAGCCCGAGTCAAATTTTCCAATAATTCTGGCTCAACTGTAATATTTAATGAATCAATTAAACGGTTTAATTCTTGACTAATTTCATCTTCTAATGGTAATTGAAATTGTAAAACGGTAATTAATTCTTGTAACTCTTTAGGGATAGTTAAATCAGAGCCAATAATAATTATTGTCTTCGGTTGTAATTTTAAAATTCGACTAATATTTCGAAGTTTACGTGAAATTGATAAGTCGGTTAAAAAACGATTAAAATCTTTTAATAAGAAAAGGGCAGGTGTTTCCGCATTTAACCGTTCAACTAATTCTAGTGCCTGTAATGGATTTCGTTTACCAAATCCTTGATTATTAGGATTATTAGTATAACCATCTACAAAATCCCAACTATAGATACTTCGATTCAAGTTCATTTTTACGTTTTTTCGAATTACGTATTCTACTCGATCTTCTTCAATGGTATGAATATAAATTATTGGATAGCGAGCTTTTAAAAAGAGCCCTAATTCACTTGTGAATTTCATATCAAACTTATTCAAAAAATTAGGTTGTTAAATTATTATTATATCCGTTTTCAATAAAAAATTATTTATTATCGAAATCAATTAAATTATAACTCTTCATTAAAATTAATTCTTCCGTTCATGATACGTTTTCGACTTTCTTCCTCGTGTGGTATGGAAGATGTAGCTTTTTCTCGATTTACAGTCAAGTCTTCATTTTTCAAGTCTATGAGCGTTTTAGTTCATTCTTTTAAAAGAATCTAGTATTTTTTGGATCTCTGCTTATAATTTGCGGTTTCAACTTGACTAGGTAGTTTGAAAAATAAAACTTTTTACTGGGATAGTAAAATTCTATTTCTGTTTAGAGATCAGGGATTGAAATATTGTCTGAAATGGTCCTAAAATGCTATCTAATGTTAACCAATGGGTTTTCGTTATCTAATAGCTAAAACTCAGACCAAAAGGGGTCGGTTTAAATGGTGGACTGAAAGAAAAAAATTAGATTATTGCTCACCGCCTACTGTATGGTTAGCAGTTTATTGTATTTGAGCTGGTGCAGCTACTCAAATATTCGATTGAACTAGATTGACAAAGAAAATCGTTTTTAGTTATAATTTGTGAGTATCTACTTATTTGTATATATATATGATTGGTTCAAAAATTGTTAGAGCGACGTACGACATTCTTCGAGGTATAAACGCAACTGTATGGGGTGGTGTTGAAGAGGCACAGAAAGTTGGGAAAATAGTGAAAACTGGTCTTTCTGGAGCTGATGTTGTAGTTGGTACAAGTCATGCTCTTGAAGACTTTGGATGCCAGGATTACGTTTGTGGCAGTCTAGACATTATTGGCAGTATCTCAAGTACTGTTGGTTTAGTACTAGGAAATATACCTACTACTAAACATTTAACCATAATAACAGGTTCTGTTACCATAGGGTGCCGTTCTGTGCGATATTACTGTAAAAACTATGGCACTTTTTGGGGCTGTACCGTTGCTGCGAGTCAGGGAATAAAAGAAGCAATAAAATTTACTGTTAAACGTTAGCTTCCCATATTTTTATTTAAACGATAATTTTCATATAAAAATTGTATAATACTTGTATAAGATATTATCGTCATACTTACACAAAAGGAGAATAGTTATGATTAAAGTTGGTTACCCGTATTCATACGGTGATGAAGACTTAAATCAGGATAAAGACTTTATGGGGTTCTCTCTAAGTCCTGTTTCAGAAGATTTAAAGTTAAACTTAGTTCATGCATCCTCCATCGCAATTATTACGCAACCATCTCCGCTCAATTTCGGGGATCAATTTAAGTACGAGTTTTGCGATCAAATTTCACAAGTTTGTGGAAAATTTAGATATGAACCAAAAGCAGACACTTACATAATAGACTATAATGGCTTTTGTAAGGTTGTATCGCAGTCAGAGAACATTTTGGAGAATATTAGCTCTGAGTTATCAATACCTAACGAAGTAGCAAAGCAATACGCCATTGACTTCTTTAATGACAATACGATTATTGTTCAAGCCGGAGGAATCCAAGGGACTGTTTATAAAGTTGGTTCATACCTTCAATCGGCCGGCAGTGCTGGATTAGTCACCCATACTCTTGGACTTGCAAGGCTAGCTGGAGTCAGCGGTTTGCAGATCTTGAAAAGTCAACCTGCGCTTGCAATCGCAATCCCGACGACAGGAGCTATGTTCTTTTATGGGTGCGGAGCGATTGCTGGGAATACTACCCTCGGCAAAGTTTTCACTACTACAGGTGATGTTCTTGCACTTCCGATGAAAGGTGTTGAAATCATGTGGAATTCCTATGCAAATCCTGTAGTAAAAAGAGTTTTTGGGATTCCTGTAATCCTTAACCTGACACAAACTTACAAAATTGGGCCAGGCTTCACTCCCGCCGAGTTACAAGACTATGCGAAAATCACCAAACCCTCTTTTATACAATATATTAAAAACAAAGTCATTGATTGGTTATCGTAGACCTTTTTCCAGTTAGTGACAATAGAATCAATTAACCTTTCGTTAACCGTCATTTTATACATTGTCGTCATATGTGAAAGGAAAATGATCATTCTTATTGAAGTTAAAATTAGATAATAGGTATAAATCATAGTAGTATATTGTTCTATTCACCTTAAATAATTACTATACATGAAATTTTAGTTGATTGAATAAAATTTCATGTATAATAATTATTTAAGGTGAATAGATTTTACAAAAACTTAAAACTTATTTTTTATATATGTTTGAAAAATTTACGGAAGGCGCAATAAAAGTTATTATGTTGTCGCAAGAAGAAGCTCGTCGAATGGGACATAATTTTGTGGGAACTGAACAACTTTTATTAGGGGTTATTGGTCAACGACATGGAATCGGTGCAAGAGCGTTGAAGCGACTTAAGGTCACATTAAAGAAAGCTCGTAAAGAAATTGAATTATATATCGGGCGTGGAACGGGGTTTGTTGCCTCAGAAATTCCCTTTACTCCAAGAGCTAAACGCGTTTTAGAAATGGCAGTCCATGAAGGTAAAGATTTGGGACAAAACTTCGTTGGAACTGAACATATTTTGTTAGCTTTAATTGCCGAATCAGATGGTGTTGCAATGAGAACATTGGATAAATTAAATGTTGATATCCAAAAGTTACGAAATTTGATCCTAACTTATATCGAAGAAACTCAAGAAGAAATTTTACGTCCTTTAACACAAGCTGAAAAATTCTTACTAGAACGAGAAAAGAAAGGAAGTCCAACGCCAACTCTAGATGAATATGCAGAAAATATTACTAAAGAAGCGATTGATGGAAATTTAGATCCAGTAATTGGGCGTGAAAAAGAAATTGATGATGTTATTGCAGTATTAGCTCGTCGAACAAAAAACAATCCAGTTTTAATTGGAGAACCAGGGGTAGGAAAAACAGCTGTTGCAGAAGGATTAGCGCAGTTAATATTGACAGAAAAAGTTCCTGATTTTTTAGACGGTAGCTTGATTATGGCATTGGATCTTGGTTCAATTTTAGCCGGTACGAAATATCGTGGTGAATTTGAAGAACGACTAAAGCGTATTGTAGAAGAAGCCCAAAATGATTCTGCTGTTATTATTGTTATTGATGAGATTCACACATTAGTAGGAGCCGGAGCGGCGGAAGGTGCTGTGGATGCGGCAAATATTTTAAAACCCGCATTAGCCCGAGGAAAATTCCGCTGTATTGGAGCAACGACAAATGATGAATATAGAAAATATATTGAACGTGATCCAGCATTAGAACGTCGATTCCAACCAGTTCATGTTGAAGAACCAAGTGTCGGTACAACCATTGAAATCTTACGAGGATTAAGATCAAAATTTGAACAACACCATACACTAAGTTATCATGATAAAGCCTTGGAACAGGCCGCGATTCTTTCCGATAAATATGTGGCGGATCGTTATTTACCTGATAAAGCTATTGATGTCTTAGATGAGGCGGGAGCACGAGTGCGGTTAGAAAATCGACGTTTACCATTAGGCTTACGTAGTTTAATGCACGAATTGCAAGAAACGATCAAAGATAAAGAAGAATGTATTAAAGAACATGATTTTGAAGCTGCAAAACAATTATTAGATCATGAGATGGAAGTACGAACACATATTCGTATTATGAAACAATCTGCTTTAACTAATGAAGCACGCGGATTTAGTCGTCGAGACGTGGATATGGTGACAGAAACAGATGTATCAGATGTAATTTCAAATTGGACAGGGATTCCTGTCACAAAAATTACTGGTTCTGAATCTGAACGTTTATTAAAAATGGAAGATACCATTCACGAACGTATTATTGGACAAAAACACGCTGTAATTGCCGTCTCAAAAGCTATTCGTCGAGCTCGGGTAGGTTTACGAAATCCGAATCGTCCAATTGCAAGTTTTATCTTTGCAGGTCCAACCGGTGTAGGGAAAACCGAATTAACAAAAGCATTGTCGGATTACATGTTTAGCAGTGAAGAAAGTATGATTCGGTTAGATATGTCAGAGTACATGGAAAAACATACGGTAGCAAAATTAATTGGTTCACCTCCGGGTTATGTAGGTTATAATGAAGGTGGTCAATTAACCGAATCTGTGCGTTCTAAACCTTATTCGGTTGTATTATTCGATGAGGTAGAAAAAGCTCATCCGGATGTCTTTAATTTATTATTACAAATTTTAGATGATGGTCGATTAACAGATTCCAAAGGTCGGATAATTGATTTTACGAATACGCTAATTATTATGACTACGAATTTAGGATCAAAAATTATTGAGCGTGAAAGTGGAATTAAATCAAAATCAGATCAAGGCGATCGTGGGTTTAAAATTACTCCAGATGCAGTTATGGGTTGGGAACCTGTTCCAGAACCTATCAAAGATCCAGAACTTTTTGAACGAGTAACAAAACTGGTGAATGAAGAACTTAAGAATTTCTTCCGTCCAGAATTTTTAAATCGTATCGATGAAATTATTGTTTTCAATCATTTAACCCGTATTGATATTTGGGAAATTTGTGAGTTAATGATTAAATCTGTTCAAAAACGATTAAAAGAAAAGGGAATTAATTTAATCGTTGATCTAGCTGTTCAAGCTTTCTTAACAGATGAAGGTTATGATCCAATTTATGGAGCTCGCCCATTGCGCCGAGCAATTATGAAATATTTGGAAGATACACTTGCTGAACAATGTTTATCAAAAACATTATATCCAAATACAAAGATTATTGTTAGTCGAAAAAAAGTTGAAGGAACATTGTTAACATATACTAATGAATTAGAAGTTGAAGTTGATTTCAGTGATGTTGATCCAAGTTTACGAGAAAATATAACAGATGATGAACCTCAAAAATCAATTGTTAGTGTTGGTAATTCATCATCGAATGATAATTTAGATAATAAACCTAATCTATCAGACGACGAATCAACTCCTAAAATTACGAAAAAAGCTTCTAAATTCTTCCGTAAAACGAGTTAAAGATTACGGCTAGTATTAGATCTTAAAACAATTTGAATTCATACACTTAGATTCATCTGAATCTAAGTGTATAAATTCAAATTGTTTTAATTGTTTTCTAACTACATTTTATTTTTTATTAATATTAATTAGGAGTCCTTTAAAAAGTGTCCACGCTCTGGACACTTTAATATTCAGAATTTCAAAGTAAGTATTACTCGGAGTCCTTACCAAAACGCTTCGTTACTAACAATTACAATTATTCGGCTAGAAAATTTAAAGAATTAGCAAAAGACCCTCGTGTAGATAATGTTAAATATGATAGAGTTTCAATTGATGAAGTAAGAGCAATAATTCAAGCTAAATTAGAAAACCTAGTTAGTAAACTAACTAGATCAGATATGGAAACAGCAAGACGCGTCGACCTAGACTATAAAGTCCAAGGGCCAGCTCCATTGACACATTTTGATATAAAGAATCTAGTAAAATCAGAAATACTAAAAAAACAAGACTCAACTGAAAATCGAGAAAAAGTAGCCCTTTATATAAAATGTTAGGAAGATCATAGAAAACGTATTATGACTAAAAGAATTTAGAAATATCGTATTTATTGGCACACCCCTAACGGTTCATCGAGAGTAAAATATAAAATAATTAAGAAGAGTGAGATAATTACTCACTCTTCGTTCAAAAAATATTAGCGACCGATCGCTAATGATTTGCGACCTTTTTTTCGGCGATTTCGAATTACCTTTCGTCCTTGAGCAGTTGACATTCTTGATCGAAAACCTGATAACTTTAAAATTGAATACCGACTTTTGTTTGAAAGTGTTTTTTTTGACATATGAGAGTTAAAGTAATAGTAAATTTTTTTATAAAATAGATGACCGTAATAGATCGTATATAACTAATTGACGTAAGATTTTTTTACGCTTATCAAATAAAGAGAATGCTTCTTTTTTGTATTCATATAACGGATTTCTTTGCCCATAACCTCTCCACCCAACAGCTTCTCGTAATAGTGTCATTTTTTGTAAATGCTCACGCCAAATTTTATCAATATTGATTAAAAGAAGACTTCGCTCTAAGTTTTCACAAATATTATCTCCATAAACATCTAATTGATTTACTTTTGCTTGATAGGTTAACCAAAATTTATTAAATAAATAAATTTTTAGCTCCATTAAAGTAAAGTCATCGATTGAGGTTTTCGAAGTCTTATTAGAAATCAATGATAAATCTTTTCCAAATAAGTTTCCAAATAATACTAAGATTTTTTGATTAGAAGCCTTTTCTTTTTTTAACTCAACTAATATATCTGTAATAATCTGTTCTCCATAGGCCAAAATATTCTCAGGAGTTGATATATTATTTAAAATTTGTCGACGTTCAAAATATATAATATTTCGTTGCCGGTTTAAAATTTCATCATAATCAAATAAATTCTTACGTTGTTGATAAGCTCGCTCTTCAACACGCTCTTGAGCTGAATCAAGACTACGAGTTAAAAATTTGGACTCTAATGGTAAATCGTCTGTCATTTGAGTTTGCATAAAATCTTGAATTTTGGGTCCTCCAAAAAGACGTAATAAATTGTCATCTAAACTTAAAAAGAACCTAGAGGTTCCAGGATCCCCTTGACGACCACAGCGACCTCGTAATTGATTATCAACGCGTCTAGAATCATTTCGTTCAGTTCCAATAATATATAATCCACCTAAATTTTTAACAATTTGATTCTCTTGTTTTTGAGGTTTTTTATAATATGAAACTAATTCGTCAATCAAAAATTTAATTGCAGATGTGTATGAATTAGTTGAAGTTGAAATTTTATCATTTTCCCTCAAAATTTTCAAAATTTCAATATCTGAAAGCTTTAAAAAATCTTGATTGACTAATAAAGACATTAAAACACTTAAAAATTTTTGGGAACTATAATTAAATTTATCTTTTAAGGAAGATTGGAAAATATTAATTTGTTTTGATAAAAGATAATTTCGAGTTATAGTCAAAATATCATATAATTCTTTCTGAATTTTAAAATTGATATTTCCACCCAAAATAATATCTGTCCCTCGCCCAGCCATATTTGTTGCAATTGTAATTGCACCTTTTTTACCTGCTTGCGCAACAATTTCAGATTCACGCCGAACATTTTCAGGTTTAGCATTTAATATTTGATAGGTCAATTTATATTCATTTAATAATTGGGCCAACATTTCCGATTTTTCGACAGTTGTAGTTCCAATTAAAATAGGTTGACCAGTCGACGATATTTCATTACATGCTTTAGCGATTGAGCTCCATTTTGAGAATTGATCTTTATAAATAAGATCAGATAAATCTTGCCGTAATGTTGGACGTGCTGTCGGAATCTCTTCTACCGATAAATTATAAATTTTTTCAAATTCAATCTCTGCCGTTTTACCAGTTCCAGTCATCCCTGACAGTTTTGGATATAATAAAAAGAAATTTTGATAAGTTATGGCTGCAACTGTCTCCGTTTTTTGACGAATTGATAATTTTTCTTTTGCTTCAATTGCTTGATGAAGTCCATCTCCCCATCGTCGATCAGGCATAATTCGACCAGTGAATTCGTCTACAATAATAATTCGGTCATTTTGAACAATATAATGAACATTGTTAAAAAATAATGTGTTTGCTTTAATTGCATTAATCACATATGGAATCCAAGGGTCACTAAGATCATATAAATCTTGAATACGTAGTATTTGTTCAATTTGTTTACTCCCTTGATCAGTTAAAATTACATTTTTATTCTTTTCATCAACTTTATAATGAATATTTAATTCTAAGTAATTTACGATTTCAGATGCAATGATATATTTATCAACTGGAGTTTCAATATTATTTGAAATGATTAATGGAGTTTGAGCTTCATCTATAAGGATCGAATCAACTTCATCAATAATACAATAGTTAAAAGGTTGCAAG
>Ga0209955_1000501_pt1 | contig 13694 bp, 11 predicted proteins | sample SalPonA_A_H2O_MG_FD_185716 | JGI IMG/M metagenome (GOLD analysis project Ga0209955, IMG submission 185716) | Water microbial communities from South San Francisco under conditions of wetland restoration - Salt Pond MetaG R2A_A_H2O_MG (SPAdes)... | ecosystem: Environmental > Aquatic > Non-marine... | reverse complement strand
GACAAAGGTCATGTGTTCTACGTAGCACCCACCCAAGGACAGGCTAGGGACATTATGTGGTCCCTCTTGTTGGACCTAGCACACCCAGTGGTCAAAAGTAGTCATGTGAACAACATGCAGATCACCTTAATCAACGGAGCCACTATAAGCCTCAAAGGTGCTGACCGTCCGGACACTATGCGTGGTGTCTCACTTAAGTTTCTAGTGCTTGACGAATACGCAGACATGAAACCCTCGGTATTCGAGGAGATTCTTAGGCCTGCTTTGGCTGACCAAAAAGGCTCTTGTTTGTTCATCGGAACACCCAAAGGCAGGAACCACTTCTACGAACTCTATAAGTACGCTGACTTAGGTTCTGATGAAACCTATGAAGCATGGCACTTCACGTCCTACAACAACGAAACCTTGGACCCCGAGGAAATCGACGTAGCTAAGAAATCTATGTCTTCCTACGCATTCCGTCAGGAGTTCATGGCGTCCTTCGAGGCCCGTGGTTCAGAGTTGTTCAAAGAGGACTGGCTACAGTTTGCCGAGGAGGACCCCCTAGGTGACTTCGGTGACTACTACATCGCATGTGACCTTGCGGGGTTTAACGAAGGTGGCTCCAAGAAGAACAAACGTTTAGACAACTCAAGTATTGCTGTAGTCAAAGTAGGCGACAACGGTTGGTTCGTAGAGAACATTATCGTAGGTCGTTGGACACTTGATGAGACTGCTAGAAAAATATTCCAAGCGGTCAGGGACTATAGACCTATCTCAGTGGGTATCGAAAGAGGCATCGCTAAGCAAGCCGTAATGTCTCCCCTAACGGACATGATGAAACGCCAAAGTTTCTTCTTTAGGGTCGAAGAGCTTACCCACGGTAACCAAAAGAAGGTCGATAGGATCGTTTGGGCATTGCAGGGACGCTTTGAGAATGGCTTGATAACCATTAAGCAGGCTGACTGGAACTCACAGTTTATCGACGAGATTTCTCAGTTTCCAGACCCTTTGACCCACGACGATATGATTGACTCATTAGCCTACATAGATCAGTTGGCTAAGGTTGCCTACGCAGGTAACTTTGAGGAATACGATGAATACGAAACCATTGACGAACTAACAGGATACTAACATGGTAAAACTATACGAAGTAAATGAAGGCGTCGATGAGCCGATCATTATGCAGGACTCCCTAGAGGCTTGGGTCCAATACAAATGTGATGACTGGAGAGACCACTTCGAGGCTAACTACTCACAGAAGTTCGACGAGTACTACCGCTTGTGGAGAGGCATCTGGGCACACGAAGATAAAACTCGTGACTCTGAGCGTTCTCGAATCATCTCCCCTGCCCTACAGCAGGCCGTAGAGTCCTCCGTAGCGGAACTTGAGGAAGCCACCTTCGGAAGAGGGCAGTGGTTTGACATCAAGGACGACTACATGGACCAAGAGACCCAAGACATTGGCGTCCTCAAGAAACAACTTACGTATGACTTTAAGAAAACTAAGATACGCAAGTCAGTCGCTGAGTGTCTCATTAATGCAGCCGTGTTTGGCACAGGTGTCGCTGAAGTAGTCCTAGAGGACGTCAAGGACATGAAGCCTGCCACACAGCCCATTATGGACGGACAAATGCAGGCCGTGGGTGTTAACATCCAAGACCGTACAGTGGTCAAACTCAGGCCTGTAATGCCTCAGAACTTCCTCATAGACCCCGTAGCAACCTCCGTAGATGATGCCCTAGGTGTCGCTATTGATGAGTTTGTCTCACGTCACCTTGTGGAACAACTACAGGAACAAGGTGTCTACAAAGACGTATTCCTAGGTGAAGCCGCTGAGGACTTCGAGATTGAACCCGACAGTGACCTCACGATGTACCAGAGTGACAAGGTACGTCTCACGAAGTACTACGGTTTAGTTCCTCGTGACTTGCTTGAGGCTACTGAGGACTACGAAGACTTAAGTACTGAGGAGGACGACTCAAGTGGTAGTTACTACGTTGAGGCTATCGTTGTCCTAGGTAACGGTCAACTCTTGAAGGCCGAAGAAAACCCCTACATGATGCAAGATCGCCCCGTAGTTGCGTTCCCATGGGATGTTGTCCCAAGTCGCTTCTGGGGCCGTGGTATATGCGAGAAAGGCTACAACTCCCAAAAGGCGTTGGACGCTGAGATTCGTGCACGTATTGATGCACTAGCCCTCACGGTACACCCGATGATGGCAATGGACGCCACACGTATCCCGCGTGGTAGTAAACCCGAAATCAGAGCAGGAAAACTATTACTTACCAATGGAAACCCTCAAGAAATCCTACACCCCTTTAACTTTGGACAGGTCAACCAGATTACTTTCGCTCAGGCTCAAGCTCTTCAAACGATGGTACAACAGGCAACAGGTGCTGTCGATTCTGCGGGTCTTGCAGGACAAGTCAATGGAGAAGCAACCGCTGCGGGTATCTCTATGGGACTGGGTGCTATTATTAAGCGCCACAAGCGTACTCTTATCAACTTTCAAGAGTCTTTCCTAATACCCTTCGTTGAGAAAGCCGCTTGGAGATACATGCAGTTTGAACCTGAGTTGTACCCTGTGAAGGACTACAGCTTCTGTGCCACAAGTTCCTTAGGTATTATCGCTCGTGAGTACGAAACGACTCAACTTGTGCAACTCTTACAGACCATGGGCCAAGAGTCGCCTGCGTACCCTGTGTTGATCCAATCTATTGTGGACAACATGAACCTAAGCAACCGTGAAGAGATCATTCAGGCACTTCAGGCAGCACAACAGCCTAACCCTGAAGCACAGAAAGCACAACAGGAAGCTCAGCAAGCTCAAGTGGCATTCCAACAAGCTCAGACAGCAGTCCTACAGGCACAAGCCGAAGAATCTAAGGCACGTGCAGGTAAACTCTCAGTTGAAGCTGAGTTGGCCCCACAGGAGCTACAAATTGACGTCATGAAGGCAGCCTCACGTAACCTACAGGAAGGCCAAGGTGACGACAAAGAGTTCGAAAGAAGAATCAAAGTGGCTAACCTAGCACTTAAAGAAAAACAAATGAACCAAAAGTCCAATACCAAAGGAGAAACTAATGGTAATAACTCAAGCACAATTCAACAAGGCCCTAGAGGAGATCAACAACAGCTACAGCAAGCTCCTCAAGCGCGTACAGGAGTTGGAAGCCAAGGTCCAAGAGGCCCCCAAGGCGGCCCCATCTAAGAAAACCTCTAAGGAGAGCTAGCATAATGGCGATTAACGATATTCAGTCTGTTAACTTAATTGACCTTGCGGTTAACGAGATCGAATCGACTTACGGAGACCGAGTGCGTGTAAACCGCAAAAGTCTCCACAAGTTTGGACGCTTTGAGAGCGTAGGAACGTCTGAGGTTGACATTAACTACCTCGGTATTGACCCTGTTCATAGCGACACCAACTCGATCACACACTTTAGTTCGACTAACGCCGCAGATAACCAGACCCTTCGCGTTGAGGGGTTTACCATCTCTGGTACGGAGCTTACATTCGTTGTTCAGAATATCACGCTGAACGGTCAGACTAAGACAGCCCTAGCAACACCTCTTTCACGAGTAGCCCGCATTGCTAACACCGCGAGTCTCACCCCCACGCTAGGGGACGTGTATATCTACGAGGACGGTGCTATCACGGGCGGTATCCCTGACGACCTTGGGACTGTCGGTAATGTTATGCCCGCCACCGACCAGAGTACACTGTTTGCAGGGTCTTCAGTAGCGCACAACAACTTCTTTATTTGTACTGGCTACTGGGCTTACTTGGGTAAGAAAACAACAGCCTATGCCGATATTCGATTTAAAACTCAAAAGGTAGGCGCGAGTTTTTACCGTACCGTAAGCATTTCAAACATCTCCAACTACGGTGGTATTGAGCACCGTTTCGAGCCGTACTTAATCATCCCGCCTAACACTGACATCGACCTCACTGCCGTGGGAAGCACCAGTGGAATAGATGTGTTTGCAGGGTTTGATGGATTCTTTGCGGACATCATCTAAGGAGCTACCAATAACGGTAAAAAACTTAAGAAAACACTTGACTTTTCCTAAGAAATGTGGTATAATAGAGCTATACTTAAGTAGATACTTAAGATACGTTCTAGTAAGTAAATTAGACTAACAACTAACTGTCCAACTAAGGAGAAACAGTTAATGACAACCCAAGACAACACTAAAGAAACTGAGGCTTACTTCCGCAACCTGAATGACATGGTGCGTTCGGACGGATGGAAGTTGTTTCTTAATGAGATTCACGCATCAGCCACATCAATTAACTCTGTGGAACACACTAAGGACGCTAATGACCTATTCTTTAGGAAAGGTCAATTGGCAATCTTAGCAAACATCTTGAACTTTGAGACTCAAATAGCTAATGCTCAGGATGAGTTCGAGAGTCAAGGCAATGCGGATTCTGAATGACTTTAAGTGTCCTAACGGGCACTACCACGAATACTTTGTTGACTCTAGTGAAGACTCTGTTAGGTGCAAAGAGTGTGAACTAGAGGCCACCAAAGTGCTTAAGGCTCCTATGTTTCGAGAGAAGACTACTGGTCGTCATGTCACAGGCAAGGCACTGGAACGTTGGACTAAGAAACGTGAGAGACACCTTAAGCAAGAACGCAAGAGTTCCTCAAGTGAGGAGTAGCTTTTGTTTACCTTCAATCTCCATAACTGAATACAGCGGAGTTTAACACATGGCAGCAACGATTATAGATGAGCGTCTTGAAGACGACAATGAAGACAACCAAGAACAAACTATGGAAGCTCCTGTTGAAGAGCCAACCCATGAAGAATCACCCGTTGACGACTTACCCGAGAAGTACCAAGGTAAGACAGCAGCAGAACTCGCTAGGATGCACCAAGAAGCTGAGAAGCTCCTAGGTCGTCAATCCTCAGAGGTCGGTGAGTTACGTAAGGTTGTCGATAGTTACATTCAGACACAACTCTCAACACAAGCACCAACATCAGGAAATACTCAGGAGGACGACGATGACGTTGACTTCTTTGTAGACCCTGATAAGGCGGTAGCCAAAGCAATAGAACGACACCCACGTATCCAAGAAGCCCAACAGGTCACACAGCAATACAAAAAGCAAACGGCCCTAGGTTCACTTCAACAGAAGCATCCGGACATGAAGCAAATCTTAGGTGACCCTAAGTTCGCTGAGTGGATTCAAGCGTCTAAGATACGTACACAGTTGTTTGTACAAGCAGACCAACAGTATGACCCAGAAGCCGCTGACGAGCTCTTTACCTTATGGAAGGAACGTCAGGGCGTGGTAAATCAAGCTGTCAACGCTGAGAAAGCTGCACGTAAGCAGCAGACTAAAGCAGCGTCTACTGGTAATGCCCGAGGCAACCCCGACTCTAATCCACGTAAGATATACAGACGTGCTGACATTATTAAACTTATGAAAACCGACCCCGACCGATACCAAACCATGTCCGATGAGATCATGCAAGCGTATGCCGAGGGACGGGTCAAATAGCTTATTTTAGGAGATTCTAATGGCTACTTCAACTTTCCCCTCAATGACTGGCGCAGTCGACAACACTAGCGCAGCTAAGTTTATCCCAGAAATCTGGAGTGATGAAGTCATCGCTGCCTACGAGAAAAACTTGGTCTTGGCCCCATTGGTCAAAAAGTTGTCTATGCAAGGCAAAAAAGGTGACACCATTCACATTCCTAAGCCTACCCGTGGTACAGCGGCAGCTAAGGTAGAAAACCAAGCGGTAACTATTCAGAACGCAGTTGAAGACGAAGTAATCGTCACCATCAACCAACACTTTGAATACTCACGTTTGATTGAAGACATCACTGAGACTCAAGCTTTGAGCTCATTACGTCAGTTCTACACTAGTGACGCAGGTTACGCTTTGGCTAAGAACGTAGATGACGCCTTGTTCACACTAGGTAAGAAGTTCGGTGATGGCGATGGTTCATCTTGGGCTACTTCAGCTACTTTCTACAACGATGCAACTGGCGGTACTTCAGCTTACGCTGTTAACACCGTGACTACTGCTGACGTGTTTACTGATGCTTTCTTCCGTGACATGGTACAGAAGATGGACGATGCGGACGTTCCTATGGACAACCGTTTCCTAGTAATCCCACCTTCGCTACGTAATGCCATCATGGGCATCGACCGTTACGTAAGTTCTGACTTCGTTAACGGCCAAGGTGTTGTTAATGGTAAGATCGGTGAGTTGTACGGTGTTGACATCTATGTGTCTTCTAACGTACCCGTCATCGAAACTGCTGCTGACAACGCAGCGGGTGGTAACATCCGTGGTGCTATCTTGGGTCACAAAGACTCTATGGTGCTTGCCGAGCAGAAAGGCGTTCGTTCACAAACTCAGTACAAACAAGAGTTCTTAGGTACTCTGTACACTGCTGACCGTCTATACGGTACACAGGTTGTACGTCCTGAGTCATCGTTCGTAATGGCTGTAAACTAGGCCACTCTTAGGGGGACTCTTTGTGGGTCCCCTTTTGTTTACCACCCTCTCGTTAACTTTTGTAGGAGTTGTACATGCCAATCTACAGAGGAACAGGTGGCTCAGGAGATAGTTCTACGGATGCCTACGCATCTCAGGTAGCAACCTACGCCCAGACAGCCACTACAAAAGCTAATGAAGCAGCAGCTAGTGCTTCAGCGGCAGCGACAAGTGCTACCAACGCATCCAACAGTGAATCCACCGTAGCTGCTAGTGCAGCCGCAGCAGCAGCCTCAGAAACCAATGCTGCAACCTCAGAAACCAATGCAGCAACAAGTGCCTCAGGTGCTTCAGCAAGTGCCAGTGCAGCATCTTCAAGTGAGACCAACGCTGCAACCTCAGAAACTAATGCAGCCACTAGTGCTAACACAGCGTCCACTCAGGCTACTAACGCATCCAACAGTGCCACAGCAGCCGCCACAAGTGCTTCGGAAGCAGCCACTAGCGCAACTACATCGACTAACCAAGCTAACGCAGCGAGTACCTCAGCAGGTAACGCGGCTACGTCAGAAACCAATGCAGCCACTTCAGAAACTAATGCTGCTACGTCAGAAACCAATGCCGCTACCAGTGCAGCTAACGCAGCGACTTCAGCATCCAACGCAGCCGCTAGTGCATCCGCAGCGTCTACTTCGGAAACTAACGCAGCCACAAGTGCTACTAATGCTGCCACTTCGGAAACCAATGCAGCAACTTCAGCGACCAACGCTGCTACTTCGGAATCCAACGCAGCAACCAGTGAAACCAACGCAGGTACTTCGGAGTCCAATGCAGCCGCTAGTGCTTCAGCCGCCTCTGACTCAGCGGGTGTAGCAGCTTTAAACGCTACCTCAGCAGCTAACAGTGCTTCCAGTGCAGCCACAAGTGCTTCGGAGGCTCAAGCAGCCTTGGACGCAATGGAGGGTGTTTACTTAGGTGCTCAGGCAAGTGACCCTACGGTAGACCTTAATGGTGACCCAGTGACTACTGGCGATTGGTTTCTAAATACAACCACAGGTTATCCCAAGATATACGATGGAAGCTCATGGAATGCTATGGCTCCCGACCTTGTAGGTGACTCAAGTCCTCAGCTTGGGGGCAACTTAGATTTAAACTCATTTGAAATCCTTGGAACTATTGACGGAGGGTCATACTAGATGGCTACCAAACTGATTACTAAGAACGGGACAGGTGCTCCCACTACAGGCCAAGTAGACACTGGTGAACTTGCCGTAGACACAACTAACGGACGCTTGTACACCAAAGACACCGCAGGTACTTCCGTCATTGAACTTGGGTTGAACCCTAATGGTAACGTGAATGTTACAGGTACGGTGACTGCTGATGGTCTTACGGTTGATGGTGCTTCTGTGTTTAACAACAGTAATGCAGATGTAGACTTTACAGTTAAAGGCGACAATGGAACGGCAGTATTTGTAGATGGTGGAACTAATGATGTCAGCTTCTACGAAGACACAGGCACAACTGCGAAGTTCTTCTGGGATGCCTCGGCAGAGTCGCTTGGTATTGGTACTACGAGTCCTAATCAGGTAGGTTTTGATGCTAACGGAGCAAGTCTTACTGTTTTTGGAGCGCAACGATCAGCTTTGACTTTAGGTTCTGCTACACCTCTAGCAAATAACTTGTGTGGGGCGGTTACGTTTAACTCGGCAACCTCAATCAAAGCATCTGTCAGAGGCTATTTAGATGGCTCAAGTAACGGCTACCTTACCTTTACTACTAATGACGACTCAGAACGTATGCGTATCGACAGCAGTGGTCGTCTACTTTTAAACAGCACAACAAACGTAGGTAGTTTAAGTTTTCAAGCGACAGCCCCAAGTGGCTTCTCAGTAGGGTCTGGTTTCTACTCTGGCACTACGCAATCAACTATTTGCTTTAAGGACACAGGAACAACAGCAGATTATAATGTTCGTTTAGGCTCAGCTGCTGATGACATGGTGCTGTTCGCAGGTAACGCAGAACGCATGCGTATCGACAGCAGTGGTAACGTAGGTATTGGTACTAGTAGTCCTAGTTTACCTTTAGATGTACATGGCGGAACTATAGGCGTTACAAGCGCAACTGCTTTTGCAGGACTACAAATAACTAGTGCAAACACTAGCTTTGGTTATATTAACTTTGGTGACCCTGAAGATGGTAACATTGGGCAAATATATTATGGTCATACGGATAACGCTCTAAGCTTTAAAACTAACAACTCAGAACGAGCACGTATCGACAGCAGTGGTAACGTAGGTATTGGGACTATATCGCCTGCCAAACCTTTACATATTTCAGGTAGTGGCTTAGGTACAAGTGCGCCTACCATACGTATAGGAAACTCTCTTAATTCAAGCGATTGGTCTACACTTACTTCCGCGATGGGTAGGCTCGAGTTTTATTCTGATGATACTTCCGGTAACGCTCCCTACACAACAGGCTTCGTTGAAGTACAAAATGACTATATTTCAGGTGTACCAACGCTACCTTCGGGTGCTTTAGTCTTCGGCACTGCCGCATATGACGCAGCAGGTGGTGCGGTTGAACGCATGCGTATCGACAGTAGTGGTAACGTGCTTGTTGGTAAGACTACAGCAGACAACACAACTGCTGGCATGACTTTTTATGGAAGTGCTCCGGGGGCTTTTTCTGCGGTTCGAGCAAACAACTTAACTGGGATATTCAACAGGCTATCCAGTGACGGTGATATTGTTGAGTTCCGCAAAGACGGCGCAACCGTAGGGAGTATCGGTAGTGTAGTAGGCGCATATTTGCGTATTGGTACAAGCGACACAGGAATTATGTTCCAAAACGGTACTTCGTCTATTGAGCCTAGAACTGAGTCAGCAAACAATGATGCGGCTATAAACCTTGGCGCACCTACCAACCGCTTCAAAGACCTCTACCTCAGCGGTAACGTGTTGGTGGGGACTACTTCAGGCACAGATAAACTTAACGTGTATCAAGCGGCAGGTGGAACAATTTGCACGCTAGAGTCTGCCGGAACTTCTGGCGCTTATGCTTTGCAATTCAAGAATCCTAATGGGACGGTCGGTAATGTAACTATTAGCGGCTCAGCTACGTCCTACAACACATCCTCAGACTACCGTCTCAAAGAGGACATCCAAGACATCACAGGTGCTACAGATCGCCTCATGGCACTCAAACCCTGTAACTTTGCTTGGAAGGCCGATGGTAGTCGTGTTGATGGCTTCTTAGCTCACGAAGCACAAGCAGTCGTACCAGAAGCTGTACACGGCGCTAAGGACGAAGTAGATGACGAAGGCAACCCAGTGTATCAAGGGATTGACCAGTCTAAGTTGGTTCCTTTGTTGACTAAGGCGCTGCAAGAGGCTCTAACTCGCATCGAAACCTTGGAAGCTGAAGTAGCCACACTAAAAGGAAACTAAGATGACATTGGAAGAGATAAACAAAAGGTTTACCTACGTAGCTGACAAAGGAGACACGTGGCGTATCCTGAGTGGCCTGAAGCTACGTGGTGACTGTGAGGACTACTCCCTCACGGTTCTCTTCCACGTGGTCTGCCAAGGGTCATACCTCAAGTTCCTCTGTAGGCTCATCTTTGGTAACGCTAAGCTACTCCACTGCACCACTAAGAACGGAGAAGGCCATGCGGTACTAAAGGTGGGCGAACGGTACATCGACAACTGGTCTAAGGTGTGGGTGTCTTTAGAACACATGGAAAACACCTACGGTCACAAGTTTACTCCTAAGTTTTACAGGTGGTATCACGTACTGCTTAAACTAATGTAACACAGAGGTCTAACCATGAGTCCTGACATAGAATACAACAGACGGGAGGCCGACAAAAGGTTAGACCGTATTGAGTCTAAACTTGACCAAATTGGTGACGCACTTCAGACCCTAGCGAGAACTGAAGAGAAGATCATGAGTGCCAACAAGCGACTAGACGTCATTGAACGTAAGATGGAAGCAGGGTACGCAGACCACATCAAGCTACTTGAGGCCGCCAAAGACGCACACATGACGTCCATGATACTCGACAGGGTTGTCCTGCGTTTGGACGCTCAGGAGGAAATCATGGACAAACTAAGGTTGGACACTTCACAGTCGAACACCTTTAGGACAGCCCTTGAGAAAGCCTTCTGGGTTATCTTTACGGCAGTCGTGGGTGGAATTGTGTACCTATTTGAACGTGGAGGCAGTTAACATGTGGCAAGCACTAGTAGGTCCCTTGTTGTCCTTGGGCAAACAATGGCTCACAAATAAGTCCGAAGAAAAACAGGCAACCCATGAGGCTAAACTCAAGAGGATTGCTCAGGAGGCCGATTGGGAACAAACCATGGCCAAAGGTTCACTCTCAAGTTGGAAGGACGAGTGGTTCACTGTGGTCCTGAGCGTCCCTGTGGTGGCTGTAGGCTTCGGTATAGCCCTAGATAGCCCTACGGTACTAGAGAGGACTAAAGAGGCCTTAGACGCCCTCTCAGGGCTTCCTGAGTGGTATCAATATTTACTCTACGTTGCTGTCCTGAGTAGCTTTGGGATACGCGGGGTGGACAAACTCATGGAGCTTAGACGCTAATGATTAACACAGGTGGCCTTAACTTTAACATCGACATGGACCTCCTAGATCAAGCTAGAGAGGACGCAGGGACTACTACGACTACCGAACAACCAAGCTACACTGAGCCTACTACAGTGGCTCCTACGTACCCTACTTTAGGCTCTACAGCTACTCAAGAAACTACGTATGACTTTGGTGGCATAGACATCCCCGAAGATGGCTTACTAGGTATTGACTTGAGTATGCCTAACTACGACTACTCGACAACAACAAGCATGTTTCCTGAGTACGAAGATGTCTTTGCGTCCACTGTGGATGCACCTGCTGCTGACCTCATGGGAACCAACCAAGTAGACATTGGTCAGTACGACGAGTTAGGATACACAAGTAATTACTTACAGCCCGTAAATACTACGGAGTACTTCAGTCCCGCACAGTCATACACACAGGATGCTCCTGAGGGTGCTTATGGTGGTTGGACGGGTTCTTTTGACTCCAACGATACTAACTACATTACTAACTCATACAGCCCTGAGGATTACCTAAAAATCCTAAAAGGTGAAGCCGAGTTACCTTCATCAGGGATGCAGAATGGTGTCTACAATATCTATAGATTTGAACCAGAAGGCGGTTTTTCTCAGTATCTCTCCAATAATGTCTCGGGTTCAGATTTAAACGGCTTAGGTATCTCAGGGGACTTAGGTTTAACCAAAGAGCAAGCTGAGACAGTCTTTAGAGCAGGTTTACAAGAGATGGGCCTAGGTCCAGACCAAATTAACACTCTAATAGGCTCAGTAGCAGGCTTCGGTAACTCTAAAGGGTTCCTTGAGCAAAACGCTAATGGCGATTGGAAGTTTGAGTACTCCAACGATTTCATGAGGGACGAATTAGGTCCCGCCATAAAGATTGCTACAAACATAGGTTTGAACATTGTCAGCAACGGTGCTTATAGTTTCACTAAAGCTGTAGCCGAGGGCGCTTCTTTAGAAGACCTAGCGAAAGCCTACGCTTTGTCTCAAATAGGCGGGTACGTAGCGGATTCCGCAGGCTTTACCGATGCTTTACAAGAGATGGGCTTAAGTGAAAGTTACGCTCAGTCGCTAAGTGATAATATTGGTGGCTCTATAGCAAACGGTGGTACGGATTTTGAAAGCATTGCTTTAGCTGCCCTCTCTGCAACAGGTTCTGAACTTTACGAAGGTAATAGTCTTTTAGATAATGCTGACGCAGACTACACTATTGACCCTGCTACTGGTTTACCCACAAAACTTAATAACAACGTAGGTTCTGACTTAGAGGGTAAAACTACTGAACTCGTTGGTTCTACTCAAGACATACTAGACAACGGTGGAAACATTCAGTACGACAACGCAGGGAAGATTACTTCAATAACTATCAATGACGCTACGTACACCGTGGGAGAAAACAAAAGTTTTGCTCCTTCCGCTGAAGACGCGGGTGTCTTCACTGCGGGGTTAACGGAAGCCGAACAAAACGGCAAGTGGTTTAACTTAGGTGACGCTGACAGTCTTTATGACAACGGCTACTTAGATGTCGTCGATGGGCAAGTCGTAAAAGTTCAATTTGAAGATGGTGCTTTAGGTTACATGGATGGCGCTATTTATGACTACAACGCAGACAAAGGTGCTTGGGATTTACGTAAAAACCAATACTGGGAAGCCCCTAATGGTAATGTTTACACCAACGGACAATCAGGAGAAACTTGGGTAGACGTCACAGGTTTCTTCAAGGGTGGTTCAGCAAGCGATCCGTGGGTTTCTAACATAGGCATTAATAACTATAACGATGTCTACGTACCAACTGACAACATAGCTTCTTGGAAAGAGAACCTTCTTAATAACGAAGAACCTCCTCAGACTATTTTTGACAATAGTTACACCATTGACATTGAAGACGACATCATTAGACCTGAAGAAACTCAAGATTCAGGTGGCGGTTCTTCAGGCACTCCTTCAGATAGCGGAGGTGCAACTGGAGGTGCTACTGGAGGTTCTACCGGAGGTGCTACGGGAGGTGCAACCGGAGGTGCTACTGGAGGTGCAACCGGAGGTGCTACTGGTGGTGCAACCGGAGGTGCAACTGGAGGTGCTACTGGAGGTGCTACTAGAGGTGCTACTGGAGGTGCTACTGGAGGTGCTACTGGAGGAGCTACCGGAGGTGCAACCGGAGGTGCAACCGGAGGTGCAACCGGAGGTGCTACGGGTGGTGCTACTGGTGACCCTACACAAACCCCTGAGTACAAAGCTATTGAAGGCAAGCTAAGTGAAGCTACAGCAGCTAAAGGTGCTCTCGAAGGTGAACTTAAGACAACCCAAGATGCTCTTGACGCAGCTAAAAGTGAATACGATGCACTCTTGGACAAATCAGGTATCGAAGCTGACTCACTCAAGGAAGAAATAGATGCTCTTGAGTTAGGCAAAGAGTCCATCCAGAATGAACTTGACGCAGCCAACGGCACCATTAGTGGTCTTGAGGGTGACCTTAAGACAGCTCAAGGCACCATTGAGGATCAACAAGAAACCATTAGTGGTCTTGAGGGTGACCTTAAGACAGCTCAGGATTCACTACAGACTACTCAGGGTCAACTAGACGCAACCAAGGGTGAACTTAAAGATGCCCAAGATGCTTATGCTGCACTTCAGGA
>Ga0209955_1000499_pt1 | contig 13729 bp, 14 predicted proteins | sample SalPonA_A_H2O_MG_FD_185716 | JGI IMG/M metagenome (GOLD analysis project Ga0209955, IMG submission 185716) | Water microbial communities from South San Francisco under conditions of wetland restoration - Salt Pond MetaG R2A_A_H2O_MG (SPAdes)... | ecosystem: Environmental > Aquatic > Non-marine... | reverse complement strand
CCCTTCAGAGACAGCATTCATCGCCGTAAACTGAGCTTGCATATCGGTAGGGAAAGCGGGATAAGGTGCCGTTTTAATATTCACCGCTTTAGGACGCTTGCCGTGCATATCAAGCTTAATCCAATCCTCACCTGTAGTAATCTCAGCGCCCGCCTCTTCAAGCTTTAGCAGCACCGCCTCAAGGTAGGTCGAGGATGTATCTTTCACGGTGATACTGCCGCGAGTAGCCGCTGCCGCCACTAGGTAGGTACCGGTCTCAATGCGATCGGGCATCACTCGATAGGAACAGCCATGCAACTTCTCAACGCCATCGACCGTCAACACCGACGTTCCAATGCCAGAAATTTTAGCACCCATGGCCACCAAAAAGTTGGCAAGATCTTCGATCTCAGGCTCACGCGCGGCGTTTTCAATGATCGTGCGGCCTTCAGCCAAAGCTGCAGCCATAAGAATATTTTCAGTACCGCCAACAGTCACCACTTCGAACAGTACATGAGCACCCTGTAGACGACCCTCACACTTAGCCTCAATATAGCCATCGGTGACAGTAATTTCAGCGCCCATAGCTTGCAGTGCTTTAAGGTGTAGGTCGACGGGGCGGCTACCTATCGAGCAACCTCCCGGAAACGATACCCTGGCATGACCAAAGCGAGCCACCAAGGGCCCCAGCACTAAAATAGAGGCCCGCATCGTACGCACCAAATCATAGGGCGCCGTTGTATCATTCACATTGGCAGCACTAATTTCGACCCCCGACTCTGCATCCATAGTAATTTCAACGCCCATCGTTCTGAGCAGCGCAATCATAGTGGTTACATCGTGTAGGTGGGGCAGATTGCTAAGCGTAATGCACTCTTCAGATAGCAAAACGCCCGCCAAAATGGGTAGCGCAGAGTTCTTCGAGCCAGAAATACGGATCTCACCCGACAAACAGGCACCACCAGTAATTTGAAGTTTATCCATGAAATTTTAGGCCTTGGCCTGCCATTCAGCGGTACTGAATGTTTTGATGTGAAGTGCATGGATAGAGCCACTAAGCACGTGCTCATTTAGCACCGCATATATCATTTGCTGACGTTTGACGCGCGACAGTCCCTCAAAGGCATCGCTAACGGCGGTAACAAAGAAATGATTACCATCGTTGGTAACCTCAACTTCGCTGTTGGGAATGGCAGCTGTTAAAAGAGCTGCAACCTGATCAACTTGCATTTACGTCTCCCACGTTGTGGTGGTCAAAGGCGGCTTAACCACAAACCGCCATTTTAACGCAATTTGAACCGGATGGGGACAGTTAGAATGTTATATAGCGGTTTCTTCGATAACCCAGTTATCAATTACCTGATCAACATCACCCTGATATTTGCGGGCAGCGCTCAAAAACTGATTGCGATAAATCTTTCCTAAATTGATCCCTTCGATGACTACATTGCGTAATTTCCAGTCTCCGTCTGTATTTTTGCGTAGCGAATACCGGATCTCGTAGGGCTTCTCGGCAATACCATAAACAAGCTGCAATACTTGAGCATCATTACCATCAGGACTCAATCTACTATCAGAAATCTCAACCTTCTCACCACCAAAAGCGAGAAAGCCCTTGCCGTAGGTTTGCACCAAGCCGGCCTTAAATACTGCGGAAAAACGCTCTATTTGCTCCAGTGTACGAGCTTTATCAGCTTCGTTTTTCATGGATTTCAATCGCTGATCACTGGCAAAACCACCCATAACGGCTTTTGAAAAATCGTCGAAGTCGACAAACTTATCCAGCACTGAGGCAATGTTAGTAAAATAGCGATCTGGGTCTTTTTCGTAATACGTTTTTGCCTCAGTGATCACTACCATCACTTCATCGGTAGCCGTTGTAATAACTTGTTCGGGGGCTACGTTTGCCGAAACGGTTTTAAAAGAGCTCATAATTACCAATAGAGCGGCGTAAAAAAGTGTGCGCATGTCTTGCTCCTTACTGAAGACGGCGAATATATATCTATATTATGCCTTACAACTATACGAAATCCGAGCGGGGTTGGTGCAAATAAATTGTAACTCGGTTAATGTAGCGCCTTTTAACGACAGTACTAAAATTTATGTTCCAACTCATCGCTCCCTACATCGCTATTGCAATTGGTTTTTTTGGTTTGATATGGAGTGCGGATCGCTTCGTTAATGGCGCCGCGGCCATCGCATCCCAATTTGGCATGTCAACGCTGCTCATCGGCCTGACCATTGTGGCTTTTGGGACCTCCGCCCCTGAAATACTGGTTTCGATTAACGCCGGCTTAGCCGGCGCCGGTGCACTCGCGGTAGGAAACGCTGTCGGCTCTAACCTAGCCAATATTGGTTTGGTGTTGGGCATTACCGCCCTTATTGCGCCGCTCCCCATTTCTCGCCGCCTAATCAGACGAGAAGTATTGTACGTTGCCGCGGCGACCATAGCAGGTGGCCTAGTGTTGTTTGACCACAGCATTGTCTGGTATGAAACCGTCGCTCTATTTGCACTACTCATTTTCATTTTGGGACTTCTTGTCCGTCAGCGCAGCGAACATCCAGAGATGGCCGAAGCCGAAGAGGTCGAAGAACTAGCTCACATTAACGAAATCAGCTCAGCCAAAGCGTGGTTCTTATTTGGTCTAGGACTGATTTTATTGATTGCTAGCTCTGATATTTTGGTATGGGGCTCCACAGAAGTGGCCAGTCGCTTTGGCGTGAGCGAATTAATTATCGGACTTACTGTCGTTGCGATCGGCACATCGCTTCCCGAACTAGCGGCCTCTGTAGCTAGTGCCTTAAAAGGCCACCACGACATCGCGCTCGGCAATGTCCTCGGATCGAATTTATTTAACTTGCTAGCTGTTATGGCACTACCTGGCTTATTCGGCCAGCTCGCTGTAGAACCGGCCGCTTTCGAGCGGGACTATACTGCCATGGCCGGCATCACCGCACTGCTTATCGGAATGATGATTTTTGCTGTGAGCACCCAACGTCGAGGCGCTAAGTTAGCGCGTTGGACGGGATTACTCATGCTGGGTCCATACTTGGCGTATTTCGTGGTACTGTTTAACGCGCAAATGTAACGAGGTGACCCATGACTCATAACATCAGCTTTATCGAATCAGCGCAACGCACCATCCGAATGGAGTGCGAAGCTGTGGCGGCACTTGAAGCTAGAATTGACAGTGCATTCGAGCGCGCATGCGAACTCATCCTCCAGTGTGAAGGCAGAGTCGTCGTGACCGGCATGGGCAAATCGGGGCATATTGGCAATAAAATTGCCGCCACCCTGGCGAGTACGGGTACCCCCTCTATGTTCGTTCACCCAGGGGAAGCCAGTCACGGCGACCTAGGCATGATTACCCCGAAAGATGTTGTTATCGCTATTTCTAATTCGGGTAGCACAGCTGAAATTGTCACGTTGGTACCACTACTCACTCGGATGCGAGTGCCAGTCATTAGCCTAACCGGCAACCCCCAGTCAACACTTGCCAAAGCCTCGGATGCCCACATTAATGTCGCCGTAGATACCGAGGCCTGCCCACTGGATCTCGCCCCTACCTCGAGTACTACCGTTACCTTAGTACTGGGCGACGCCCTCGCCATCGCTTTGCTAGAAGCCCGCGGCTTTACCGCGGAAGATTTTGCTTTTTCCCACCCCGGCGGCGCACTAGGGCGAAAGTTATTGTTGCGCGTGAGCGATGTCATGCACAGCGGTGAAGCAATCCCTGTGGTGGATGAAGCTACCACCGTTAAAAATGCATTACTAGAAATGAGCCATAAAGGCCTCGGGATGACCTGCATTACCAACACCGACAAGCAATTAGTCGGCGTGTATACCGACGGTGACCTAAGACGCAGCCTCGACCAATCTATCGACTTTGGCAGCACCGCTGTAACCGCCGTGATGACCCACAACTGCCTAACTATCCGACCCGATGCACTGGCTGCAGAAGCACTGGCTATCATGGAAGAGAAACTTATTACGTCATTGGTGGTCTCTAAAGAAGGTCGAGACATTGCCGGTGTAGTTCACTTACACGACCTGTTAAAAGCTGGCTTAGCCTAACTAAACGCGGAGACTGCCCCTACATGCTACGCAACCCCATCACACAGATTTTTATTGGTGTCGGTATCGCCATTGCAGTGGGTAGCAGCCTGTATTTTGAAGATATAAAACAAACCGCAGAAAAATCTCAGATCGATCGAAGCGACATGGCCGAAATGTATTTGTTCGACACTGAGATTATCACCCTAAATGAACTCGGAGAAGTCAGCCAGGTCATCACCACCCCATCGACCGTTCAACATAGCAACAGCAAACAAACACACATCATTAATCCTCAGGTGAACCTGTATCAGAATGACAAATTAACCTGGCAGGTCAGAGCTGACAACGCCATCGTATCAGCCGATAATCACGAGATGTCGCTGCGCGATAACGTGCTACTTTTCAACCCTGAAAATAACACACAGCTTCGCACCCATGAACTGATCTACAATACCAGCTCCCAAATCGCCACCAGCAATAGTAAGATTACAGTGCTGACCAGCGATGCTAATATGACCGCTAATGGTCTCCGCTTTAAATTAGCCGAAGGCTACTACGAGCTAAAAAACAGAGTAACCGCCAATTATGCCCGTTAATTTTCGCAGCGCATTGATAGCCTTGTCGACAGTGCTTATCGCCTCCACCTTAAGCCATGCAGTCAATGCACTACCCGACGATGTCAACCAGCCAATTCGCGTGATGGCTGATAATGCTGTGCGCGATGAAAGCCGCGGCCAAACAATTTACAGCGGCGACGTGACCATCAGCCAGGGCAGCTTAGTAATTAGCGCCGAGAGCATCATCATCCTAGAGAGCAACTCAGAAGTGGCAAGTATCGTCGCGTCGGGACAGCCCGCCACCTTATCCCAGCAATTAAGTCTAGATGGTGAGATCGTCAACGCCTCAGCCGACAGCATCAAATACAGTATTGAGACAGCAGTGGTGCAGCTACTGGATAATGCGGCATTAACCCAAGGCGGCTCTAAAATTAGCAGCCAACAAATTACCTACAATGTACGCGACCAAATCATTAACGCACAAAGCGCTGGCAATGGCTCTCGTGTAGAGATGGTCATACCCGCTAAAGTCATTACCGAACAACCTGAGCAGGAGAACCCATAGTGGCTCAATTGTGCGCCCAAAACCTCGCTAAAAGTTACAGCGGCCGACAAGTTGTCAAAGATGTATCGGTGTCAGTTGAAAGCGGCCAAGTTGTTGGCTTACTGGGCCCCAATGGTGCGGGTAAAACCACGTCTTTTTATATGATTGCAGGGGTAGTTGGAGCAGATACTGGTAGCGTCACCATCGACGGCGAAGATATCACCAAACTCCCCCTACACGGGCGAGCACAAAAAGGCATTGGCTATCTTCCACAAGAGGCATCTATTTTTCGTAAGCTCAGCGTCGAAGATAATATTCTTGCCATATTGCAGACTCGCAAAGACCTCAATAAAAAGCAGCGTCAAGAAGAGCTAGAACTCCTCCTCAATGAATTCCATATCACACATATTCGCAATAGCTTGGGGATGGCCTTGTCTGGCGGCGAAAGACGACGCGTTGAAATTGCTCGAGCACTGGCCACCAACCCAAGTTTTATCTTACTCGATGAACCTTTTGCCGGTGTCGATCCAATCTCTGTGAACGACATCAAATCCATTATCAATCATTTAAAGAACAAGCAAATCGGCGTGTTAATTACTGACCATAACGTTCGCGAAACACTCGATATCTGCGAAACGGCCTACATCGTTAACGCCGGGACGATTATCGCTAACGGTAGTCCTGAAGACGTGCTCAACAATGGATTAGTCCGCGAGGTTTATCTCGGTTTACAATTTAAATTATAGGTAATTAAATAGGCAAAACGTTGCGAGATCGGTCACGGATGACTACACTAAATTCATAGTCAACGCGCAAGACACCGCGCTCAACATTAAGTCAACAACGCATGAAACAATCGCTTCAGCTAAAGCTTGGCCAACAACTTACAATGACCCCGCAGTTGCAACAGGCTATTAGGTTGCTGCAACTCTCTACCTTGGATTTACAACAAGAAATTCAAGAAGCCCTCGATTCAAACCCCATGCTAGAAGCCGAAGAGGAATTTGAGTCCAATGATGGCCAAGCGGCGACAAACAGTGAAACCAAAATCAAAGAACTCAATGAGAACTGGGATGACAAAATTCCAGACGATCTAGCGGTAGATACACAGTGGGACGATGTTTATCAAAACCCTGTATCCTCAGCACCTGCTAGCAGCGAGGACTACGACTTTGATAACTTCAACACGGTCACTGAAACCCTCCAAGATCATTTGATGTGGCAGCTCAACCTTACCCCGATGTCCGAAGTGGATAATCTCATCGCTACCACCATCATCGATGCCATAGATGACAATGGTTTTCTCACGATAAACGCCGAAGAAATTCACGACAGCCTCCAGGGTGACCCCGCGTTAGATATTGAGTTGGATGAGGTCATGGCAGTACTTCACAGGCTGCAGCACTTTGACCCTCCTGGCGTAGCCGCCCACGATCTTCGCGAATGCCTGCTTATCCAATTACAGCAGCTCCCGGAAGATACTCAGTACTTAAGCAAAGCCAAGCTGATCGTAGATAAATATATCAATTTACTCGGCAATCACGATTACACTCAACTGCTACGTCGCACTAAGCTCAAAGAAACCGATTTAAAAGCCGCCATTGATTTAATACAAACGCTCAACCCCCGGCCCGGCGATAGCATTACCAGCAACAACGCCGAATACGTCATACCCGATGTTTTTGTCAACAAAGTCGGCCGTGTGTGGCGGGTAGAACTTAACCCTGACGTTGCGCCCAAGCTGCGCATCAATAATGGTTATGCTGACTTAGTAAAACGGGCGGACAATAGTAATGACAATAACTTTTTGCGCGACAGCTTGCAGGAAGCTCGCTGGTTTCTAAAGAGCCTGCAAAGCCGCAACGAAACATTGATGAAGGTGGCAAGTGCCATTGTAGAGCGCCAGATCGACTTTTTTGAACATGGCGAAGAAGCGATGAAGCCCATGGTACTCAATGACATTGCCGAGACGGTCGACATGCATGAATCCACCATTTCTCGAGTCACCACCCAAAAATATATGCACACTCCACGCGGCGTCTTTGAATTGAAATATTTCTTTTCAAGTCACGTTGCGACAAGTGCTGGAGGCGAGTGTTCTTCTACCGCTATACGTGCCATTATCAAAAAGCTAGTCGCTGCTGAAAACACACGTAAACCCCTCAGCGATAGTAAAATTACCCAGCTTTTACAGGAACAAGGGATCGAGGTCGCCCGCCGTACTATTGCCAAGTACCGCGAGTCCCTCAACATCCCACCGTCTAATGAGCGAAAACGCCTATCGTAATCGCTACATTATACCGTGACAGCGACGTCACTTTACCCAAAAGAGGAAAAACATATGCAGATGAACATTAGTGGACACCATGTTGAAGTCACCGATGCACTGAAAAATTATGTGACAACAAAAATGGAAAAAATCGACCGCCACTCAGACCAAATTACCAGCGGCGAAGTCATACTTACCGTAGAAAAAAATGTTCAACGCGCCGAAGCAACGATCCATGTTGTAGGTAGCGATATTCATGCCGTCGCAGAATCTGAAGACATGTATGCGGCCATTGACTCAATGACAGACAAACTTGATCGCCAGATCATTAAACACAAAGAAAAACTGAAAGGTCACAAGTAAGAAATACCATGCGCCTCATCAATATTCTGAGACCCTACCATACACTCTGCCGCAGCCCAGGCGTCAGTAAAAAACGTTGCTTGGAAACCATTGCAAACTTCGTTGCCCACGAGGCATACGGAGTCACAGCAGAGGATGTATTTATGCGCTTGATACAACGCGAGCGCTTAGGTAGCACTGGCATAGGCAATGGTATAGCCATTCCTCACTGCCGCATTCCCAATTTGACTCAGGTGGTGGGCGCACTGGTTTCACTGGCCGACCCGATAGACTTTGAAGCCATCGATGATCAACCCGTTGATGTCATTTTTGTTTTATTAGTCCCCGAAGAATCCTTTGAAGAACATCTTGAAACACTTGCTACTTTGGCAGGCCTCTTTAATCAAGACGCTTTTTGCCAAGGTCTTCGCGACGCACAAAGCGATGAAGCCTTGTACAAGGCTGCCGTTAATTATGTGGAGAACTAAATGCATCTCTATATTATCAGTGGAAGATCAGGTTCAGGAAAAAGTAGCGCACTCAATTTACTCGCCGACATAGGTTATTACTGCATCGACAATCTTCCTGTGCACTTGCTGCCAACACTCATTCAGCAAGCCTCGGAAGAACCGGTCAACGAACACAATCGCATCGCCGTATGTATCGATTCCCGCAATGCTATCAATCAACTGCATGACGTCCCTGAAATTCTCTATGCACTCCCCCCCGACGTAGTTTGCGAAACACTCTTTTTTGATGCTGCTACGCCTACTTTGCTGAAACGCTTTAGTGAAACCCGACGCCGTCACCCACTGACGTCTGGCAATATTTCACTACAAGAAGCGCTAGAGTATGAATCAAGGCTACTAGAAAATTTAAACGCGGCCGCCGCACTGGTGATCGATACCTCACTACTGAGTATCCACGAACTACGTGAACTCCTAAGACAGCGACTATCATTTAAGCAGCAGTCTGAGTTTTCAATCCTGTTTGAATCCTTTGGTTTTAAACACGGACCGCCGATTGATGCCGACTTTATTTTTGACGTCCGCTGCCTACCCAACCCACATTGGGTCGAATCAATCAGGCACTTCAATGGTACCGAGCAGCCCATTATCGATTTTCTTTCCCAGCAAGACGACGTCATTTCTATGAAAGAAGATCTGTGCCGTTTCTTCGACAAATGGATACCAAAATTTAAAGCCGAAAATCGAAGTTACATGACGGTTGCCATAGGCTGTACTGGTGGCAAACACCGTTCAGTTTTTCTCACTGAACAAGTCGCCGGCTATTTTGCCTCATTTGATGCTAAAATACTGATTCGACACAGAGAACTACCAGAACTCAATAAAATGCAACACCAGGAAAAACGTCAGCCATGATTGAGCGGAACGTCACCATCATTAACAAACTCGGTCTGCATGCGCGAGCGGCAGCCAAGTTTGTACAAACCTGCTCAGCGTTTAGTGCCAATGTTGTGGTGCACAAAGGCGACCGCAGGGCAGATGGTAAAAGTATCATGTCAGTGATGATGCTGGCCGCCAGTAAAGGCACCGAGCTTCGGATTGAATTTGATGGTAGTGACGAAGAGCAATCTGCTAATGCGCTGATCGCATTGATTAATAATTATTTTGATGAGGGAGAATAATTTTTAACCTCACGGTATAATGTCAACGTTAATGAAAGCCCATCAAGAGCGCAAGGTATGTCTACCGGAAACGATCAACTGCAAACACAAAAGCACTTAGACACACTCAATGACGCGCTTCAAAGCGGGACCTTCCTACAGGTGCGCCGCTTAATTAAATCACTCAATTCCGCCGACCTCGCTCATTTATTAGAATCTTCGCCACCTCGCACACGCCAAGTACTCTGGACCTTAGTAGATAAGGATAACGATGGCGATGTATTGCAATGGCTGAGCAGTGAAGTACAAGCCCAGTTATTGAGAGGCTTGAACGCAGAAGAGGTTGTCGCCCTTACAGAAGGCTTTGATACTGACGACATCGTCGACATTCTTCAACATTTGCCCGATCGTGTTACCCAAGAAGTCTTAATGTCAATGGACATTCAAGATCGACAGCGAGTTGAACAAGTACTGACTTACGACGAAGATACTGCCGGTGGTTTGATGAACACCGACACCATCACTGTCCGTCCAAGCCATACCTTAGATGTTGTTCTGCGATACCTGCGACGCCATGAATTTCTGCCCGATATGACGGACAACTTGATTGTGGTCAACCGTCAGGATAAATATCTAGGCCTGCTGCCATTGGCGAAATTACTCGTTAGCGACCCCAATATGACGGTGCGCGAAATTATGACGAGTGATATTAATCCTATTCCAGTCAATTTACCTGACACCGAAGTGGCCATGCTCTTCGAACGCAATGACTGGATTTCGGCGGCGGTAGTCAGCGAAGACAACCGCCTCCTTGGCCGTATCACCATCGATGACGTGATCGATGTCATCAGGGAGGATTCAGATCACTCCTTAATGAGCATGGCCGGTCTAGACGAAGAAGAAGATACCTTTGCCCCTGTTCGAGTAGCAACACCCCGCAGAGCTATTTGGCTTACCATCAACTTAGCCACAGCCTTTATTGCCGCTGCCGTCATTAATTTATTTGACGAAACCTTGGAACACCTTGTGGCATTAGCTGTACTCATGCCCGTAGTCGCCTCCATGGGTGGCGTCGCCGGAAGCCAAACACTCACCGTAGTAATTCGCGGTATGGCACTAGGTCAAATAGGCCGCAGCAATACGGCCTGGCTACTTAACCGCGAGCTATTATTATCGCTTATTAATGGCGTTTTAATGTCCGTCATTGCGGGCAGCGTTTGCTGGTGGTGGTTCGACGATCCATGGATCGGTGTTATCATAGCTGCCGCATTAGTGATTAATCTATTAGCGGCCGCTTTCGCTGGGGTAACATTACCCATTGTGCTGAAAACCCTAAAGATTGATCCTGCCTTAGCAGGCAGTGTAGCACTCACCACTGTGACCGATGCTGTTGGCTTCTTATCTTTCTTAGGACTAGCCACCCTATACTACCTTCGCTAAAGCGTGACTTATTATGTACTACGATGAAGAACCCGAGATTATCAGCAAGTCTGAGATCAAACGACAAATGACCGCGCTGCAAAAATTGGGCGAAAAGTTGATGGAGCTATCTCCCAAGCAACTGGCATTGGTACCAATGAGTGAAAAACTTGAAGAGGCATTAGAAACAGCGAAGCGCATCAATCACCACGAAGGCAAGCGCCGCCAGATGCAGTATATAGGCAAGCTAATGCGCAGCGAAGACGGCGAAGCCATTGGTGCCGTCATTCAGCAGATTGAAGACGGTCAAAAAGCATTAGCACGCGCTTTCCAGAGACTGGAGCAGTGGCGCGATAAATTAATCGCCGAGGGCGAATCAGCGATTGGTGAAATTATCCAAAGCTACCCCGACATTGACCGTCAACACCTTCGACAACTTATTCGCAACGCGCAAAAGGAAGCGAGTCAAAACAAGCCACCCGCTAGTGCGCGCAAACTCTTCAAATATTTACGAGAAGTTCACGAAGCGCACAACCCCGACTAGCGAGCTATCTCTTTTTCGCTAGGCAGCTCACCAACATCGAACAGTTTGTTAAATCGAATATCTGGCTCATCCCATGGGCCAGTAATGTGGTATACCACACTCGACAACTTATCGAATTGCTTTTTGAACAACTTACTCACCACAAATACCCCCAGCGCGGCAGGCAAATTTGCGGTTGCAGCGGTGATCAAAGAAATATTGCCGGTTAATGGCAGCACAGCAACAAGCGACAAATCCACCTCACTACTGATCAAATTGGCCCCACCACTAATAGCGAACTCACTAGAAGGCCCTTCGATTTCAACAGTGTCTACGATATCCATCATTCCTTCAGAGAAGTTAACCTCACCGAAGACTTTATCGTAGCGCACACCACCACTGGTAAGATCTGAAAAATCCAATTTCAAGCGTTGCACCAAAGCACCAAAATTGAATAAATTTGAAATATTTAATGCACTAGTCGCCGAGTTAGGCACATTGAGGAACATACCTTGGGTAATTTCTAACCCCACCTTGCCACTTAGGTTTTGTGCAGCAAAGTCACTGGGCAAGCCCACCCATTCTGCCTGCAAGTCAAACATAGCACTATCGCTGCTGATCGTCGCAGGCATACCCAAACTTGCCATCACCGAAGCGATATCGCCAAGCTTGAAAACACCCTCAAGACGCGTCTTTGGCTGATCGCCACGCTGCCAATAGAACTTAGCCCCCACAGCGTCCTCACCACCCTCGATCACGACATCCTTATAGGCAACCTGAATATTTTCTAGCGCCAGAGATTCTGACTGACTGCGAACATCGAAAGCCCAGCTCCCCAGTAATTCCTCGCCGCGGCGCAAGTGCTCGATAGATACATCCAGCGAAGGAATCACCTCTAAATTAAGCTGCTGCCAAAATTGCTCGCTTTTGACATCAACAGCACTATCGGTCGATGACATAAAGGCGGCTAAATCCATGTGCTCCAACGAGATCCTAGGGGGACGGCCATCGCTAAATACCGCCGCCGTACCTCGCACAGAATCGTCATCGACAAAGAAATGCCAAAAGTCCAATACACTATCGCCGAACACATCAATATCACGCAGTGGGTAACCAAACATATCAACGTCATTGATGTGTAATTGACGCACCCCCATCCTCATGGCAGGTCCATCAGCCTGTTGGCGGTTAGCATAGTGTTTAACAACCGGCTGCCAGTCATCGAGAATCAGTGAGTCAATATTGCCAGTAAGATAGACACCCGGCAGCGTTGGCAAGGCTGCCGCGCTATCGTTAATGCCCACTTGCACACCTTGAATAGCAAAATCCATCAATTGGGCGTTCACATCAAGTCGATCAAGAATATCAATCTGCAAGGTTTGCTCACCACGCCGTAAGCTTAATTCACCCGTTAGTGGCCAGCGTTGCTCTGCCTGTTTCTTTAACGGCAAAGGCAGATCTGTCTTAACGCCTGCTAGATCTGAACTAAAGGTTAATCGAGCGCCCTCTTCGTCGGTTAACACAGAGGCACTCACGGGGGTTTCGCCATGAACAAAATCAAATATAGGGGTACGCAGCCATTCGCCTAAGGCATTGACATTCAAGGTGCCAGACACGTCGACCTGTGGCACCCAGGCCGTTCCAAGTTGATTACTGTGGATAGCCGCGCTAAAGGCATGACCTAAAAAAGTCCCCCGCAGCTGCTCGCTGGTAAGGCCCGCATCGTGCCTATAACTCAACACGCCATCAATATCACCAAATTGAAGACGAGCAGTGGGTAAACTTAATTCAGCACCACTGACATCCAACTGAATATCTAGCTGATAAGCCTCCAATATTGACTGTTCGCCACTCAGTGGTAATCCCAAAGATAGTCTGCCAGCACTAGCTCCATTTGCTCGCCAGTCCGCCATAATGGGGCCCAAGGTTTTTTCAAGTGGTGTGGCTAACAGGAAGCCCAAAACCGCTGAAGTATCTGCAGTTAGATTACCCTCTATCGCTAACCAGTTAGCAAAACCTTGGTCCGGCTGGGTAGAGGCGGTGAAATCTGTTAATACAACACCCTCTGACACCGCTTGCATTAAGGCTACATCTACTTTGCTGTCGTCGACATTAACCACAGCGTCAATGTTTTGCACTGATGGCCAATCAGGGGAGTAGTTTAGCTCTGCATCATGCACGACATAATTCATTTGCAGCGTTCGGTCGATGGGGTCGCTGCCAGCAGCAATGGCGCCGCGATATAGCACTGCAGCACTGTCGACATGCCCTGCAGGTAGTGCATCAACTAGCCATTTGCGTAGTTTTGTATCTAGCTTGTAGGGTAAGTAGGTTTCTACTCGGCTAATCTGCCCCCCCGTCAAACCCACCAATAAATCCATACTGGCGAGGCGCGAGGTGTCTTCTTTGTTG
>Ga0209955_1000497_pt1 | contig 13742 bp, 9 predicted proteins | sample SalPonA_A_H2O_MG_FD_185716 | JGI IMG/M metagenome (GOLD analysis project Ga0209955, IMG submission 185716) | Water microbial communities from South San Francisco under conditions of wetland restoration - Salt Pond MetaG R2A_A_H2O_MG (SPAdes)... | ecosystem: Environmental > Aquatic > Non-marine... | reverse complement strand
ATTTAAATGAGAATTGGCAGGCTCTACTTCATGTAAGACGGTGTCCGAACGGAACATTACCATGCGATTCATCACTGGTGCAATCACCGCGCGATAAGGTTTATGAATCTTCAAAGCACCACCATGGTGCGGTTCCCAATTCTCATTTAAATAAATAACAACCGAAATCATTCGATTCTCCCGATCTCCGAATTGGTCGAAATGCGGCTTATAGAATGCCCCCTCAGGATATTTTGCTAGGTGAAACTCATAGCCTCGAAGCGATAAAAACAGCGACTTTGCAATGGCTTCACGAAAAAGATCCATTCCTTGAAAAAAAGGTTCTAAGAGCTCATTTTGCCCTCGATCTAGCCAATGCACAAAGTCTGAACGAATCTCCGAAATCCGAGTTCTTTCTTGGCCCGGACCGACAGCGGCAGCGCGCAAAAGATTTTCATCGTCAACCTGATTGAAATAAACCAAAACCGCCTGCAACAATTCAGGCGATAAGAAATTATCAAGCACTAAATAGTGCTGATCGGCGAATTGGTCCATTCCTTGGTCCCATTCTTCGCCTAAAAAGTTAGGCCACATGTCCTTTGATCAGGTGCAAACAATAAAGTAGTAGCACAACTCCTAACAAGGTCTCTCCCGATGAGTGACCCTGGAATGCATGCGGTGAAAGTAGTCTTTTTTCACATTTACAAAACATCCAAAAGTTCAAATACAACCAAATCATTTAGAATTCTCGTATATTAGACCTCGATGAGAACGATCCTATCCATACCCTACTGGAAAGCTTGTGCCACGGCCCTTCTGTTAGTGCTTGTCGTGCTGACCTCGCCCTGTTCGGTAAGGAATCATCTCGAACGTATCCTCGATGTAGAGACCACTGAAGTTTCTAATAAGGCGAAAAGCACTTCGTGTTCTACTTTTCAAAGTGCCTTAGAACAAGCAGTGGTAGAAGTACAAAGCGATCAAGCGCTTAGCCCTACCACATTTGAGGATGCTCCATCTAACGTCCAACCGGACGAAATCGCTCAGCAAGAACTACTTGCTGATCTCTGGGTACAACAAAACCATGTACCCTATTACATTCTCTACCGAAATAGTAAATACCACCTGTAAACAGTACTCCAAGCAGCTGATCTACATCCGCTGTTTTAGGTAACCTGTTTTCAAGAATTTCTATTTCTAAATACCATCACTTTAACTTGTTTCAATATGAACATGAAAACCTTAAGCGTTTTAGCGCTAGGTGTCGCATTTACAGCTTGTAATGCACCCGAGGCAACCTCCAATGGGGAAGCCACCAAAATCACCATTCTTCAAACAGCCGATATCCATGGCCAAGTAATGCCACACAGCGAGCTGTTCTGGGAAGACGAGGAAATCTCGTTCAAAACATTAGGTGGACTCGCCAACATGAAAACCCTCTTTGACCAAGAGCGTGAAGCCAACGAAAACACCATCATTCTCGACGGCGGTGATTTGATCCAAGGTTCGGCACTCGCAGCTTTATCGAAAGGAGCCGCATTTGGTCCTATCGTAAAAGCAATGAACTTTGATTTCCTTATCCCTGGAAACTGGGAAGTTGTTTACGGAAAGGAGCAAATGATGAAAGTCCTGAACAGCTACGAAACTCCTGTGATCACGGCGAACATGTTCCACGACGATGAGAATAAGGCGCCTATTTTCCCGCAATACTGGATCAAAGAGATCAACGGAAATAAATTGGGCTTCATCTCGTACAACGATCCTGAAGTTCCCGTGCGTCAAAATCCTTCATTCTCTGAGGGTTTAGACTTTGACCCTATTTTAGACAACCTCGAAACGCTGGTGACTAAACTCAAAGACGAAGAAAAAGTAGATATCCTTTTCGTGGTAACACACATTGGTATTAGTAAACAATTTGATTTGGCCAACCACCCTTCCCTAGCTAAGGTTGATTATGTATTAGGGAACGACACCCACGAACGTATTCGCAAACCATTACAAGCAGGACATGCCAAGGTGACTGAGCCCGGAGCTTTTGCTTCATTTGTGGGTAAAATGGTTCTAACGGTGAAAGACGGCAAAATTCTTCAAGAGGATTATGAACTACTTGAAGTAGACCCAGAAGTATATCCAGCAGATCCAGAAGTTGCTGAAGTGATTGAAAAAGAGCTTGCGCCGTACAACGAAGACATCAATCAGGTGCTTGGTTATACAACTACGCCGCTCTACCGCTATTTCGTCGTAGAAAATCCTATGGACAACTTCATCACCGATGCCGCTTACTGGAAAAATGGTGTTGATATCGCTTTGTCTAATGGATTTAGATTCTCTCCACCTATCAACCCAGGTGAAAACGGTGTAGCACCTATCACTCGTGGCGATATCTGGAATATGCTTCCAGTGAACGAAAAAGTGAAGATTGGTAAAGCCAGTGGTGAGCAGATTAAAAATTGGTTAGAAAAAGAATTGCACAATGTCTTCGCTGAAAAAGCTTCAGAACGCTTTGGAGGATGGGTCGTTCGCTTCTCTGGTATGGAGTTGACATTTAACGCAAATGCTCCAAAAGGAGAGCGCGTTCAAGATATTAAAGTAGGCGGCGAACCTATCCAAATGGATAAGCTTTACAAAATGTCTGCATGTCGTCGTGAAGGAGAGCCTTTACACATGCTTTGTCGTATGCCAAATACGGTTGAAACTGTGGTCATGGATTACACCATCCACGATTTGATTGAAGAATACCTCGCTCATGTCGATACCATAGCTCCAGTTCGCGATGGCCGCGCCAAAGCACTAGATTTAGGCGATAATGTCCTTTCGCAATTACCTGGAACCGATTACCACTTCCATTAAAAAAATACAATCTCATGAAAAAAATCATTCTATCACTTGCTATCGCTGCAACGGCTCTATTGAGCTCTTGTAGTGCAACCGCAACAGAAGAGCAAGCAGTAACCGTAGAGGTTGCAGCGCCAACGAACAATTACTTCGTATTGAACCGCAACGTTCAACAACTCAAGGCTATCGGCAAGGCTGCCGGTGATCTAGCAGCAGCAGATGCAGATACCTACGGTGAATTCAATGTGGTCATTTGTGGCAAAGCCGTAAAAGATTTGGCAACCGCAGAAACCATGGCACCATTCATGGAAATTCTCAACGCAAATCATGTGAATGTGATCGCTTGTGGCTTCTCATTGAAGAAGTTTGAAGTCGATACCGCTCTTCTACCCGAAGGCGTGAGCGTTGTTCCAAACGGTATTCTATACGGATTCGAAGTGCAAAAAGACGGGTACTACAGCATTACACTGTAAGCCGCGCATTTTTGATCAAAGTAAAAATCCCCTCCGAAGGTTTCGGAGGGGATTTTTTTTGTGTCTTACACAAACATGTATATCAAGGCTAATGCAATGCCTATTTGAAGAATGAAAAGCGAGATGCCCTGAAGGATCCCCTTCTTGGATATTTTGAGTAATTGGGCCACTCTAATCTTCGCACCAATAGCGCCCATAGCGATGATTAACAACCATTTCCCAAGAGTAGCCATAGTATCGTTGGCAGCAACTGGCAATACCTCTATTTGAGATAGAATAATCGCAAAAACAAAAAGCGCAATGAATATAGGAAACTTTGCCTTGCTCTTGCCATCGCTTGAACGCTTCAAGAAATACAAAATGACCAAGAGAGGAACCATGAAGAGAATACGCCCCATCTTCACAATAACGGCCCAGTGCCCCACTTCTTCTCCCAAAGTATGACCAGAGGCCACCACATGGCCCAGAGATTGAAGTGTTCCACCAATCAAAGTCGCACTCTGTAGCTCAGAAAAATCAACAAAGTGTGCCAATACAGGGAGCCCTACTAACCCGAGTAATCCCAGAGCGTTAACAAGCCCAAGAGCCAAGCCCGTTTCCTCCTCAGAAGCTTCAACGATAGGCGCAGTTGCCGCAATAGCACTAGATCCACAGATGGCACTTCCAGCACCTAACAAATAACTAAATCGCTTGGACGACTTAAAGACCTTACCCAACACCCAGGACAGGACAAAAGTGGAGAAGACCATGACCACTAAAATCCATAAAATGGAATTGCCCATCGTCTTCAAATGAACCGCCTGTAAACCAAAACCACTGAGAACAATGGAAGCCTCTAGAACGTATTTCTCAACAAACTTTAATCCAGGTGCACAAGTTGCACCGTTCATGAAGGTATTTCCTGCAACGGCTCCAAGGATTAACGCAAGTAGCGTTCCTCCCACCATTGGGATGTATTGACCTCCAAACTTTGCGATAAGGGCTATAAAAACCGAAATGGCCAAACCCGGCGCCAGTGAAATAAGTCGTTTTTGCATGCTGCAAATTACATCTGAATTTTCGAGATTATGTGACTCAAGGCACGATGAACCTACAAGGGATATTCATGAAACATCAATCTAACATGACATAGGCTCGATTTGCATATTTGACAACCACCGGCCACGCCAAACGTTCCTCTTGCGAAAAACGCACTGCAACACTCTGCGATGTCTTTCCAAGGAGCTCAACGTTGGTTCGAACCAGTTCTAGGTCCATTGGATTCGTTTGAACAATAAATGCCTGATTTCCTTCATAAAGGATTGCGCTTGCAGGCACAGACCACGCTGTAAGACCTCTCGAGATGACTTCAATGGCTACAGGAGTCCCCGCTTTTGCAGCTATTGGATCGTGCAGGGCTAACCAAACCTTTGGTTGCTCTTCCGTAGATCCGTTGCCGATCGCCATTACTGAAGCAGAGATCGTCTGACTGAACAATCTCACCTTTGCCGAATCACCTGTTTTGATGCTTTCTGACCACTCTGGAGCAAGATTCGCTACTATGCGTTTTTTATTGGGATCAACAACCCGCAACAATGCCGTTTCGCTCTGTAAATATCCCCCAGTTACAACGCTAAGCTCTTGAATTTGACCTGATATAGGAGCATATACAGGAACTAATGCTTCAATATCCTGAAGGGCCTTAGGCACTATTCCAAAGGTCTCTAAAACCGCCTTGGAAGCGGCTACCTTGTTTTTTGCTTTTTTGAATTGAAATTGAACACTCGTCCACTCACTTTCAGAGGCTTGATTCGAAGCTTTCAAAGACGACCAACGCTCATAGTGCAGCTTTTCAGCCTCAAATGCGGCAAGTGCTTCGAAGTAGTCGCTTTGGTATTGAATCAAATTTGGATGAGATATATAAGCAACTATTTCTCCCTTTGCTACCTGTTGACCAGGCTCCACCTCATAGCGATCCACCTTAACTGCGATCGGGAACGAGACCTCGCGGATACCCTCCTCTTGGGGTTCAAAAATCCCCGGAAATTTGATCCATTCTGAGGAAGTACCTTTTATAGGTAGAACGGTTTCCCATTCCAATGGATCAGTATCCACCTCAGAAACCTTATCCATTACTGGTTCCGATGACTTCTGGCATTGCACTAACCCAACAAGCGCTACTAGCGCAAAAATGTATTTTTTCATTTTATTTCGTTTTGTGATAGAAGTTCCATTCTTCGACCAAACGCTGACGTTCGAAGAAGTGCTCTTCCATTAGAATATTGTAATCGTAATAGGCGGACATCGTTTGCCATAATCCTTGCAAATCCAAACCACCGGCACTGTACACCTCCCAATATTTAGGCTTCTCCCCTAATTCTGTATGATGACTCTCATGACCCCAACGATCAAGATCCCGTTGCATGACTTGAACGTGGTTTTTCCATTCTCGAAGTGCCTGTTCAAAGTTCACCTGAGCCTCTTGAAGTTCCAATTTACGCTGCTGAATACCACCGGTATACACATTGGGCGCTATAGGGATGGTGGTGGAAAGGCTGATTCCTGTAAAACCGCCTATACCTTCTAGTCTCTGACTGAATGCACCAACGCCGACTTCAGGCAACCAGCTATTTTTTTGTAGACTTAATGCGCTGCGTTCTACTTTGAGCGTTGCATGTTGCTGAAGCAATAACAAAGAAGCGGTTGGGTCTACCAACGGCGCAGCAGGAACCAGCGCTACTGGAGCAACCGATTTCCAATTTTGCCCGGCTTCCCAACCAAGGAGCACATTGACCAAGGCACGACTTTCATCCGTAGCCTTACGCCACTTTTTAAGTTCATGGTGCAATTCCTCCGTCCAAACCGACCATTGAAGGACATCACGCTGTGGTAGGATTCCTTGTTGTGCGCGTGCCCTAACAAGCTCGCTTAATGCTTGAGCTTCCTGGTATTTCAGCTCGAACTGAGAGAGGATTGACTCGTGCATTTGTAAGCGATGCCACTGCTGTCTCAAACGGTACTCCTCAACAGATTTTATATACGTCCCCTGCTGTTCCGCTTGGGCCAATTTTGCACGCTGCAAAGCTCGAAGCGAAGGCATAGCTGTCAGTGAAGGCAGCATCCATTCGAATTGGAGCCAGTAATCGGATTGAAAATCACCATTGATTTCACCACGCTGCATAGAGGCTTGCACCGGAGCATTCCACTGCGTCTTATTCAAAGCTCTCACTTTCTCAATAGCCAATTCTGCCCGCTGCTCCCCTAAACCATGCTCTTGTAACACTTGCAAGGCTTGATCTAAAGTCTTGGTTTCTATGGACTGAGCATTAGAAAAAGCCGGTATCAGCAACAGGCCTACCACCAAACTCTTTGCCACTTTTGAAGAGAATCGACCAAACCGGAAATACACCACCGGCAAGACGACAAGTGTCAATAACGCAGCAGTCACCAGTCCTCCAATGACCACTGTGGCCAAAGGCTTTTGAACCTCAGCCCCTGCTCCGGTAGAAACAGCCATGGGCACAAAACCTAGCGCTGCCACAGCCGCAGTGATCACCACCGGTCTCAGACGCTGAACCGCCAGTTCAATCATTCTTTTCGGCCCTTCGCCGTTGTATTTTTTTAAAATATTGACCATCACAATACCATTGAGCACCGCTACCCCAAACAAAGCAATAAATCCAATACCCGCGCTAATACTAAAAGGCATCCCACGCAGCGCTAAGGCAGCGATCCCACCGATAGTACTCATGGGAACTGTGATAAAGACAATTGATGCTAAACGCACATCTCCAAACGTAATCACAAGAAGAATAAAAATCGCAAGCAATGATACCGGCACCGCAATCGCCAACCGAGCTTGGGCATGTTGTAGCTGTTGGAAATCCCCGCCATATTGGATAAAATAACCCACTGGAAGCTCTAAGGCATCTAAGCCCGATTGAATATCTGCTACGACACTTGCAATATCTCTTCCTCGAACATTGGCACCTACGACAATCCTACGTTGTCCATTTTCCCTTGAAATCAACGAAGGCCCTTGTTGGTAAACCATTTTCGCAAAAGCCCCCATAGCAACCAATTCACCTTGAACATTGGATACAAACAGTGAATTCAAATCCGGCTGTTGTCTAAAAGCCCTATCAAATCGAATAACGATATCAAACTTTTGATCTCCCTCATAGAGCGTACTCACTGGCATACCCGCAAAGGCACTTTCTACTACCCTATTCGCTGAAGCTACACTCACACCAAGGTTGGCCATGGTCGAGCGATCATAAACTATTTGACGCTGATTCAATCCATCGGTTTGTTCACGCTTCACATCCACAGCTCCTTCCACCTCAGCGATGATAGGAACCATTTGATCTGCAAAACTTGACAAGACTTGAAAATCAGCGCCGAATAATTTCACTGCAATATCACTTTTCGCCCCTGAAATCAACTCATTGAATCGAAGTTCGATAGGCTGAGTAAACTCAAACGAAGCATAAGGGATTTGTTCTGCGAGCGTGTGTGACATTCGCTCGATAAGTGCGAGTTTCTCCTCTCCACCTAGATGCAAATCGGGTTGCATGATAATCATAATGTCCGCCTGCTCAATACTCATGGGATCTGTAGGTACCTCTGCAGTACCAATCTTACTTACCACATGTTTGATTTGTGGAAACGATTCTAAGAGAATCTTCTCCGTTTTACTCGAGGTTGCGATACTCTCTTCAAGCGAAGTTCCCGTTGGAAGTTGCAGCTGCACGGCCAAATCGCCTTCATCTAGTTTCGGAATAAACTCACTTCCCATGGTGGTAAATTTCCAAACACTGACCAAAAACAATATTGCAGTAAGTCCTAAGACCAAACGAGTATTTTTTAACGACCAATCCAACGTAGGTTTGAACCTCCTTACCAACATCCCCACTAGATAACGGCTGTATTTTGGCTCCACTGTTCCCTCCTTTTTCATGAACAACGCCATCATTGCAGGTACATAGGTGATCGATAATAACAAGGCACCTATCAGTGCAAAACTCACGGTTTGTGCCATAGGTCGGAACATCTTTCCTTCAATACCGACTAAGGAGACTATAGGCAAGAACACTACAAGAATGATGAGCACTCCAAAGACCGCAGACTTGATCATCTCCACGGAGCTTTGGGCAATCACATTTTGAAATTGGTCCTTAGAAAGGCGCTTGCCGAGATGCTGCAATGAAAGAACAGCTAAAACATGCTCGGTCACAATCACTGCTCCGTCAACCACGATGCCAAAATCTATGGCGCCCAAGGACATCAGGTTTGCGCTCACACCAAAGTAATTCATCAGGGTAATGGCAAATAACATGGCGAGTGGAATGACGGAAGCTACGATCAAACCTGCGCGTAAATTTCCGAGCAAAAGAACCAACACTAGAATCACGATCAAACCACCCTCTATCAGATTTTTTGCAACCGTTGATGTCGTGCGGTCTACCAGAGCTGAACGATCCAGATAAGGTTCTATATATACTCCTTCGGGCAAGCTCTTTTGTACCTGCGCCACTCGCTGACGTACTTCAGCGACTGTTGCATGGGCATTTTCTCCTTTGAGCATTAACGTTATACCTCCAACGACTTCCCCTAGACCATCCATAGTCATCGCACCAAAGCGCACGGCATTCCCCGTTCGCACATGAGCGAGGTCACTCAAAAGGACGGGGTTTTGATGATGCACCAGTCGTAAGGGCATAGACTTCAGCTCCGCAATATCACGTAATCTGCCATCTGCGCGGACAAAAAAGCTTTGGTTGTTAGCACTGTAATAACTCCCACCTGCACTATGGTTACTCTCTTGAATCATACGGCCCAATTCCTCCAAAGAGACGCCATACCGCGAAAGTGCACTCGGGATTGGAATCACCTCATATTGCTTCACAAAACCGCCAAAACTTGAAATTTCAATGATTCCAGGAATACCTCCTAGTTGGCGCTTAACTATCCAATCTTGGATGGTTCTAAGCTCCGTCGCTGAATATTGTGCTGCTGACGGCGATACCCGAACCACGTATTGATAGATCTCGCCAAGGCCTGTGGTTATAGGCATCATCTCTGGAACACCCAAACTCGTTGGAATTTCCTGCTTGGCAATATCCAGTTGTTCCGAAACCAATTGTCTCGCTTGAAGATCTTCTACATCCTCTTCAAAAACAACAGTTAAGATGGATAAACCAAATTTACTGATACTTCGAACCTCCTCTACACCCGGCAAATTCTGAACCGTCAACTCTAACGGATAGGTGATGAATTGTTCGACTTCCTCCGCGCTTAACGAGGGACTTTGAGTCACAATCTGAACTTGATTGCTTGTGATATCTGGAACGGCATCCAATGGAATTTTGGTCATTGAGTACCATCCAGATCCTATTAATAAGGCTGCACCAATAAGTACAATAAGGGGGTTTCGTACACTGTACGAAATGATTTTTGCTAACATAAGCTATGATTAAAAGGCGATTACTAGAAAACTATCCAGTAATTCTCGGCGGGCCTCTTAAATCTAAGCTATCGAAAAGTAAAGCTGCAACAAATGGAGTACGGTACTCCTGAAGAATGAACCCTTTTGAGAGCATGTGTCGCTTCTCTAGCTCAACTCCATGCGCAGGCATCCAAGGGCCGAAAGACGGTACGGGGATTTCTTCAAGGTGTCGCTCTCCGAGATCGAGAGCAAACATCTGGTAGAATACATTATCCTGAACCGTGGTCTCTGCAGTAATACCTTCGATCTCTTGATCGTGTAGGTGTGGTACCAAACTGTGCGCAATAGTAACTATTGCAGCAACGAGTACAGCGAGCTTTGATATGTTCTTAGATAATGTTCTCACGTTTCAAAGATAGACAAAATCATTCTACAGCTGTATTTAATGCGTTCGTCTCCATTGTTCTCGAATTGACTTCTCGATTTGAGAAAATTCTCGATTTGAGAAAAATTTAAAAACGTAAACCGCTTATTATCAACAACTTTTGATTTTGGCACAACTTTCCCTTTAATCGAGACTCAAAAAAAAGACTCAAAATCATCATGAAGAATTTTCCAAGTTTTGCTATCGCCTTTTCAATGCTTTTTGCTGCATGTCAGCGTGACAACACGAACATCGATGAAAAGGCAACTGATACTATTGAAAAAAATGCTGTAGGCAACTTCAATGCGTCGGAAGATGAGATTCGTGCCTTTGACTTTAATCAGCATTCCACATGGAATGGAATAGTGCATGTGCAAGGATACGATGGACCAATTTCGGGAATTCCGATTCAATTATTTGACAAGAAGGTTCTTCTGGAAACAGGCTGGACAGACGCAAATGGAGATTGGCACATTAAAATCAATCATACGGCCTCGATGGATCTTAAGGTTGTTTCCCAAATGCCTACTATCTCTGGAACCTATCCCATTTTTCATGATGATTTTAACATTACAATTGCTCCGACTACGGTTCAAATTAGCCAACATTCTACGGCTTCTACATCGAGTACTAAAACTGGACAGGCGTCAGTTACATCACGCGGGCAAACGAATTGGTACGATGACCGTACCTATGTTTACCATGCCAATAGAGATGGACAAATATTGCCCACTCTTGCAGCTCCAGATACCTTAACTGATGATTTTCTAACCTCAATCGCAAATTCAGTTCCTGAACAATACCCAGTCGGTATTAATAACCCTTCACTATTAGCGGAAGGAAGTACTTCTTTGTATCTCATTGAAGCTGGTGATGTTTGGATGACCTTTGTAAATGAAGGAGCAGGTTTTAAAAATACGATTGGTGTTTTTATTTACGACGACCAAAATGTACCGAGCACAACTAGTGATATTGATACTATTTGGACTGCCTTCGAAAATTTCTCTGCATTGTATTCTGGTGGAGGATTACTCCCGGGAGATAAAATTTATATTGGATCCTACCCTGCTGGAACATATATCGGTTTTGCACTTATCGCGAACGGTTACAATTCGAATTTGACCAATTTCAAAACAAACAACACTTACTACAGCATACCCGCACTTAATCCTGAGTCCAATCCTGATAAACTACAACACAACATTTTATTATTTGATGATCAAGAGCAGCGTTTCGTTATAGGTTTCGAGGATCTTCACCGCAGCAGTGGTACCAGCGACGAGGACTTTAACGATGCATTATTTTTCTGTAGTTCAAATCCTCCCACAGCACTCGATACATCTGGTGTGACTAAAATTATTGACGAGCTATTGGACAGTGATTATGATGGTGTTCCTGATATGGGCGATATCGCACCGAATGACCCAGATTATGCGACCACTTACCTCACTCAAGGTAAGTTGATGTTCGAAGATCTTTACCCATATCTTGGAGATTATGACTTTAATGATATGGTGGTGGCCTACGAGGCAGTAGCTTGGAAGAGTGGCACCGGAATTACGAACAAGATGGAATTCAGCTTCCAACTTAAGGCTGACGGAGGGACGCTCGAGAATGGTTTTGCTTTGAGTATAGACGGATTAGACGGACAAATGGTTAGTAATGTAGTTTTCTCCAATGAGCAAAGTTCATTCGAAGGAGAAAATGAAGCCGTATTCGTTTTATCTCCAGACTTCAGTTGGTCTGGAATCGGAATGGTAAATAATGAAGTAGATGGTAATCTTTCCGATCAATTCCCAACGCTAAGCGTTTCTTTCGAAATCAACGGAGCAACGGCTTCTGATGTTTTCTGGGGAGATAAATTGAATCCATTTATTTTCCAACAGACCACAAATAACCTCCGCAATGAGATTCATCTTAAATACAAGCAGCCTTCTTCGCGTGTTGCCAAAGACTCTATCGGTACAGGAGACGACATCACGCTGTTAGAATCAAAAATGTTCTATGAGACCGACTGGACGGATGGAACTCATGCGATGCGATATTGGGCGCAAAGCCTTCATTTCGGTGATAGCACCTTATTACCGGCTACCTCTATAACTTACACAGACCGGAACGGATACCCTTGGGCTATGCATTTAGATCAAAGTGTCCCTCATGCGTTGGAACGAATTCAGTTTACTGAGGCATATCCAAATTTCAACACTTGGATTGCTAGTGGAGGATTTCAATCAACAGATTGGTTCACCACTATTTCAACTGGAAAAGTATTTAGATAATCCGAGTTAACTTCTTACCAAAAGCTCCGCTTCGACGGGGCTTTTGGTAATTATGAGTATTTAAAACTCAAAATTGATAGTACATAAAACTTAGCTACCTACATTAGCGAGATGAACTCGACAAAGAAAATGTTTCGCAATATCCAAACCCTGTTTCCTTGGTTACAGGAACTACGTTTTGGCCTCCGTACTTGGATCATCAGTACTTTTAATAAACCACCGGAAGATGACTTTTTATTGATTCAAAAATTTAATCCAGATGATGATCAAGTATTTCTGGATATCGGCGCGAATAGAGGTGATATGGTTTTATGTATGATGTTGAATAAAAAACTGAATACCAAAATCATTGGATTCGAACCCAATGGCATTATTTTTCAACGTACGGCAAATCGTTCATTCATTAAAAACAACCCGCGTGTTGAACTGATCAACATAGGCCTGGGTGCAGCAGCCGGTAAATTCACTCTATACACCCCCCAATATCGAAATTGGGCATTCGACGGACTTAGTAGCTTTAGCTACGACAATGCCTATAGCTGGCTTGCAACTGGCATGTGGAATTTTAACCCGAAACTATTAAATATCCAAAAACATAGCTGTATCGTCCAACCTTTAGATCATTTTAACTTCAATCCTTACTTCATTAAAATCGACGTTGAAGGTTTTGAGTTGGATGTGATTAAAGGCGGCCTTTCCACCATCAAACAATACAAGCCCATCTTACTTGTCGAAGATATCACCGAAGATATCAAAGACGTGCTTCGTCCCCTAGGATATGACTTCTTTGGATACAAGAAGCAGAGCGGACTCTACAAAGGAAATGGAGATTTAAATACCTTCTGTCTTCAGCCGCAACAGTTTGAGTTGCTTTCTCACTAATGCTGGAACCACACGCTAAAATTTCCGTTACTTTGTGGAATGCTTAGCTATAGCGAACATATCAAAGATCCAAGCTTACCGTGGGTCACCTTTGTACATGGTGCAGGTGGATCATCAACGATATGGTACAAACAGCTGCGCTCTTTCAAGGAGGAGTTTAACGTGCTTTTAATAGATCTTAGAGGACATGGTAGAAGTAAGGCACCGCTCTATGAGAAATTAAAGAACTATAACTTTTCAACCATAGGAGACGAAGTTTTGGAAGTGCTGGACCACCTCAAGATTCAACGGACACATTGGATTGGAATTTCTTTAGGTACCATTATTATTCGTGAAATTACCGAGCGCTATCCTCAGCGCACCATAAGTATGATCATGGGTGGAGCGGTAATGAAGCTCAATAAACGCGGACAGCTTCTCATGCGCACAGGTGCTGCGTTGAAAAG
>Ga0209955_1000491_pt1 | contig 13825 bp, 13 predicted proteins | sample SalPonA_A_H2O_MG_FD_185716 | JGI IMG/M metagenome (GOLD analysis project Ga0209955, IMG submission 185716) | Water microbial communities from South San Francisco under conditions of wetland restoration - Salt Pond MetaG R2A_A_H2O_MG (SPAdes)... | ecosystem: Environmental > Aquatic > Non-marine... | reverse complement strand
AATCAAGATGGTTCCACTATGGTATGACATCTTCAGATGCTGTTGATACTGGTGTTGCTATTCAAATGAGAGATTCATTAGAAATTATTATTGCAGATGTAAAAATGCTTATGGAATCTATTGAAAAAAGAGCACAAGAACATAAATTTACTTTAATGGTTGGAAGATCTCATGGTATTCATGGTGAGCCTATTACATTTGGTTTAACTTTAGCTGTTTGGTATGATGAAATGGCAAGGCACCTTAAAAATCTTGAAGAAACTATGGATGTTATTGCTGTTGGTCAAATTTCAGGAGCTATGGGTAACTTTGCTCACGCACCATTAGAGCTTGAAGAGTATGCAATGGCTGAATTAGGTTTAAAACCTGAGCCTTGTTCAAATCAAGTTGTTCATAGAGATAGATACGCAAGACTAGCTTCAGCTTTAGCTTTATTAGCTTCGTCTATTGAAAAATTTGCTGTTCAAGTAAGACACTTACAAAGAACAGAAGTTTATGAAGCTGAAGAGTTTTTTGCAAAAGGTCAAAAAGGATCTTCTGCAATGCCTCACAAAAGAAACCCAATATTAACTGAAAATATTACAGGACTTGCTAGAACTATTAGAGCTTACGCAGCACCTGCTATGGAAAATGTTGCTTTATGGCATGAAAGAGATATCTCTCATTCATCAAATGAAAGATTCTGGTTACCAGATGCTTTCATAACAAGTGATTTTATGCTTCAGAGAATGAATAATGTTATTGCTAACTTAACAGTTATGCCTGAAAATATGATGAAAAACTTAAACTTAACAGGTGGTTTAGTATTCTCTCAAAGAGTATTATTAGAGTTACCAAAAGCTGGTGTTTCAAGAGAAGATGCTTATAAAATTGTTCAAAGAAATGCTATGAAAGTATGGGCTGAAATTAAAGAAGGTAAACCAACTGTTGATGAAAATGGTGAGTCATTATATTTAGGTCACTTATTAGCAGATGATGAATTAAGAGCTAAATTATCAGAAGAACAAATAAGAGAATGTTTTAATTATGATTATTACACAAAAAATGTAGATGCAATCTACAATAGAGTTTTCAAAAAATAACAAAAACTATTTATAAACAAAAAGGGATAAATATGTCAATTATGATTTGTAAAAGAAATGGGAGAAAAGAGGTTTTAGATATTACTAAAATCCAAGATATGACTATCTCAGCTACCGAAGGTCTTGATGGTGTATCTCAAAGTGAATTAGAATTAGATTCGCAAATAAAATTTGTTGATGGAATGAGTACAGCAGATATTCAAGATGCATTAATAAAAACAGCAGTGGAAAAAATTGACATTGATGTTCCAAACTGGACTTTTACTGCAGCTAGATTATTTTTATTTGATTTATATCATAAAGTTGGAAAAGCAACTGACGGTGTAAAAGGCGAATCTTATGGAAAATTTGAGAAATATATTCAAAATGGTATCAATGAAGGTAGATTAATTCCAAGTTTAGCAGATGGATATGATTTAGATGAATTAAATGATTATTTAGACCCATCAAGAGATTATTTATTTAATTATTTAGGAATTAAAACTTTATATGATAGATATTTAATTAAAAATAGAGATGGTCAACCAATAGAATTACCACAGCAAATGTTTATGGCAATTGCTATGTTCTTAGCCCAAAATGAAGATAATAAACAAGAAAGAGCAAAAGAGTTTTATGATGTAGTTTCAAAATTTGAAGTTATGCTAGCAACTCCTACTTTATCTAATGCTAGAACTAATAGACACCAATTATCATCTTGTTATATTGGATCAACTCCTGATAATATTGAAGGTATTTTTGATTCATACCATGAAATGGCACTATTATCTAAATATGGTGGTGGTATCGGTTGGGATTGGAACCAAGTTAGAGCTATGGGTGGAGCAATTGATGGACATAAAAGTGCAGCTGGTGGTACAGTACCGTTTCTTAAAATTGCAAATGATGTAGCACTTGCAGTTGATCAATTAGGTACAAGAAAAGGTGCAATTGCTGTATATATTGAGCCTTGGCATATGGATATCTCTGATTTCTTAGATTTAAAGAAAAACTCAGGTGAAGAAAGAAGAAGAGCACATGACTTATTCCCTGCACTTTGGATTACTGATTTATTTATGGAAAGAGTTGTTGCAGACGAACATTGGACACTATTTGATCCATATGAGGTAAAAGAGTTATCTGAATTACATGGTGATGAATTTAAAGCTAAATATTTACAATTTGAACAAGATGAATCATTAACTAGAGAAAAAATTAAAGCAAAAGATTTATGGAAAAAAATTCTTACATCATATTTTGAATCAGGAAGTCCTTTCTTATGTTTTAAAGATAATGCAAACAGAGCTAATCCAAATAGTCATGTTGGACATATTAGAAGTTCTAACCTGTGTACAGAAATCTTCCAAAATACAAATCCAAACTACTATAAAATTAAATTAGAGTTTGAAGATGGTACTATTTCAACATATGATGAAGAAGAAATTGTAAGAGTTGATTCAGGAGTTGATAAAAAAGCTAATAAAATTACAGCTTTAGATTCAATAGGTGGAAAGCAAATATTTATAGTAGAAAAAGAGAAAATTGATGGAGATACAGCTGTTTGTAACTTAGCATCTGTAAATCTTTCTAGAATTAATACAAATGAAGATATTCAAAGGGTTATACCAACTGCAATTAGAATGCTTGATAATGTAATTGATTTAAATTTCTACCCACTTAGAAAAGTTAAAGCAACTAACTTAAAATCTAGAAGTATTGGTTTAGGTGTGATGGGTGAAGCTCAAATGGTAGCTGAATCACATATTATGTGGGGTTCTACAGAACATTTTAAAAAGATTGACTCAGTAATGGAAGCAATTTCTTATAATGCAATTAAGGCTAGTTCTGAATTAGCTGTTGAAAAAGGAATTTATCCAACATTTGAAGGTTCTAAATGGTCTCAAGGTATTATGCCACATGACCATGCACCACAATCTGTAAATGCTTTAGTTGATAGAGATTTATTTGATACAGGTTTTGATTGGGATGCTTTAAGAGAAAAAGTAAAAAAAGATGGAATGAGAAATGGTTACCTTATGGCAGTTGCTCCTACTTCATCTATTTCAATTTTAGTAGGAACAACTCAAACTATTGAGCCTGTTTACAAAAGAAAATGGTTTGAAGAAAACTTATCTGGTTTAATTCCTGTAGTTGTACCTAATTTAAGTCCTGAAACTTGGGCTTACTATACACCTTCATTTGAAATTGATCAGTTACAAGTTATTAAAGCAGCAGCTGTTAGACAAAAATGGATTGATCAAGGTCAATCAACAAATATTTTCATGAGTTTAGATAAAGCAAGTGGTAAGTATTTAAATGAAATTTATACATTAGCTTGGAAATTAGGATTAAAATCAACATATTACCTTAGAAGTCAATCTCCTGAAGCTAACAATGATGTTGAAGATAGAAGTTTAGAATGTGTTGGTTGTCAATAGGATGATTTAACATTTCATTTCTATGAATGAATATTTGATATAGTAAAATAAAAGAAAATTTGAGGTTTTTATGAGCAGAAAAACAATTTATAATCCAGATACTAAAGAAACTCTAAACGATAGAAGAGTTTTTGGTGGAAATAGTGATGGTATGATTAACTTCACTAAAATGAAGTATGAATGGGCTTTAAGATTATGGGATACAATGGAAGCAAATACATGGTTCCCTAAAGAAGTACAAATGACAGCAGATGCTAAGGATTATAAATATCTTACTCCTGCTGAAAAAAGAATGTATGACTTAGTTTTATCACAGCTTATTTTTATGGATTCTTTACAAACAAATAATCTAATGGATAATATTAATCCTTTTATTACTGCACCTGAAATAAATGCTTGTTTATCAAGACAATCTTATGAAGAAGCTAACCACTCTAAATCTTACGCTGTAATGGTTGAATCAATTTCAGATAATACAGATAATATTTATAATATGTGGAAAAGTGATGCAAAATTAAAAGAGAAAAATGATTATATTGCTGAAGTTTACAAGAACTTAACAGCAGATGGTGAAGCTATTACTGATAGAAAAATGTTATTAGCAATGTTTGCTAATCAGATTTTAGAAGGTTTATACTTCTATGCTGGATTTGCAGCTATGTATGCATTAGGTAAGTCTGGTAAAATGCTTGGATCTTCTCAAATGATTAGATTTATACAAAGAGATGAGATAACACACCTTTTATTATTCCAAAACATGATTAATAGCACTAGAAAAGAAAGACCGGAACTATTTACTCCTGAATTAGAAGAAACTGTTAGAGGTATGTTTAGAAAGGCTGTACAATTAGAATCATCTTGGGGAGCTTATATTACTCAAGGTCAGATTTTAGGTTTTACAGATAAGATTATTGAGCAGTATATTCAATATTTAGCAGATAGAAGACTTGAAGCTGTTGGATATAAACCAGAATACAATGTAAAGCACCCTATTCCATGGGTTGATGGTTATGCATCATTTAATGATCAAAGAACAAATTTCTTTGAAGGTAATGTTGTAAACTATTCAAAAGGTTCAATTGATTTTGACGACTTTTAAAATAAAGTGAGATAATACTCACTTTATTTGTTTATTTTAGAGTTTCCTCTAAAACTTCTGTAAATCTATTCCATGATTTCATATCAGCATCTTTTCTATATTTATCACTTCCAAATATTGTAAATGCATGTGGTGCACCACTATAAGTAATCATTTCATGTTTAACACCTGTACTTTCAAGTTCTACTGCTAAATCAGCAAACTCTTTAAAAGGTACAACTTTGTCAGCTGTTCCGTGGAAAACTACAACTTTACCTTTAGTGTTTTTATAGTCTTGACCTTTAGGTGTAAATAAATTTCCATGGAATGGAACAAATGCTTTTAAATTTGCACCACTTCTTGCAAACTCTAAGATTGAACTACCACCAAAACAGTAACCAGTTCCTACTGCATTATCAGTATTTAAACCTTGTTTTTTAGCTTCATCTAATCCAGCATATAAAAGTTTTCTCATTTTTTCTCTGTCTTTATATAAAGCTACAGCATTTGCTTTTTTATCTTTTACTTCTGTTGGTCTATTTCCTTTTCCATATAAATCAACAGCAAAAGCAGCATATCCTAAGTTATTAAGCATATCTACTCTTTTCTTTTCATAATCAGTTAAACCATCCCAATCATGAACTAAATATACTAAAGGAGCATCTTTAGAAGGTGATTTATAATATCCCTCATACTCTTTACCATCAACTTTATATGTAATGTCATTTGCTAGTAATGCTCCAGCCGTTAAAATAGTACTTAAAAAAATCTTTTTCATTTGTTTCCTTTAAAAAAGTGTCTCATCGTGGAAATATTCATTAATTCCATTAAATCCCTCTAGAAAATATAAAAAGTGATTTAGACTTTCTATCTCTTCTTCAGTAACCACACCCCTCATGCTTGGCATACCATTAAAATATTTTATTACACCTTCTAAGCAAACTGATTTAGATCTATGGGGAGCTAATACATAACTCTTTAGATAATCAGCTGTTTCGTAAAGATGGAACTCAATATCACTTTTGTCACCGATTTGTTGTTTTAATCTAAAAGATATTTGATTAGCTGTCGGTGCTTTTAGATTCATTTTATTATCTTCATGAAAAAAGTTTCTAACAACTTTATTCATATCAATAAATTTCACATGACATGAAGTGCATTTTTGTTCAAAAATATTTTCGCCAACTTCATAAGTTTGTTTGTCAAACTCTTCGGGTAATTCATAATCATCAGAACTAAATAGTACTGAGAATACTAAAAATATTGCAATAAAAAATTTCATAATAGCTCCTTGAAAAAAGCATTATAAATAATAACACAAATAATTTTCTATTTCAATATAAAAAATGTTAGTTTATACGTTAATTTTCTTTAATTCTCTAATTATTCTTGCAATGTCGTTAGAATATTTTCTGGCTCTTTTGCTATTGTATTTCCACCCACCATTATATGAGGCCCATACTCTTCGCCAGTTTCCTTTATGTTGTTCTTGCCAGAATTTTAATTCTTCAATTGCATTTTGAGTAGCGAAATCAAAATCACTAATAAGTTTCATAGCTAATTTGTTTCTATTCCAAGAAGTGTCTTTTAGTTTTTGTCTACTAATTACACTTTTGATGTGAGCTTGATAAAGTCCAAAGTCTTTACTATTAACATTTATAATATATTTGCCAAGGGAAGATTCTTTTATTGCAATAGCCATTAAAGAATAACTAAAGCCATGTTCTTGACCTTTTAATTTTATAGTTTTTAATAGATTTATATCATCTTTACTAAGTTTATTTGGGTTAAAGTTAACACCAAAGCTAAAACTGATAGTTAATAAAAGTAATATAAAGATTTTATTTATCAATAATTTCATCCTAAAATCGAGATTTTTTGAGTGAAATTATATTAAAAAGTCTAATTTTTGTCAAATATAGCTTAAATTTTGTTTTTTGTGATATCTTCTAATAAGGTTTTTACACAAATTTCTATCATTTCGTAAACCTTATCAAAACCTTCAAAACCTTCAAAAAAATATGGATCTGGTACATCTTTTCCACTAAAACCAAAATCACCAAGTTTCAATACTTTTTCTTGACCAAGTTTTTTTATATTTTTTACATTTGAATCATCTAATCCTATAACATAATCATATTTATTAATATCATTTTTTGTGAATTGTACAGCTCTTTGAGATGATATATCTATTCCATTTTGTTTAGCAACTTTTATAGAGTTTTCACAAGGTGGTTCACCAATATGCCATGAACCTGTTCCTGCACTTGTAATTTTTAAATCTAAATTATTTTTATTAACATAATTTTCAGCAATTCCATGGGCAAGTGGAGATCTACAAATATTTCCTAAGCATACAAATATTATTGATTTACTCATTATTATTTAGTCCTATATTTATATATTTTCTTACTTTGTCTATTGTATTTTTATTAAAATCCATTGATATAATTTTTTTTGAATCATCTTTAATAGTTTCTCCAAATGGATCTATAATCGCACTTCCACTTGCCATATTGTTATTTGAAGAATTAGAAGCAATCAAAAAAGCTTGATTTACTAAAGCTAAAGATTTAGTTATAGTTTCATAATGATCTTTTCTCTTTGCTCCCCACATAGCAGGATTTAATATAATATCAGCACCTTTTATTTTTTCCCATAAAACAGGAAATCTAAGTTCAAAACATATAAGTGTAGCAATTTTTATTCCATCAATTTCAATGATTTTAATATCATCTTCATTTCCAGCTTTAAAATACTCTTGTTCATTTCCTAATGGAAAGAGTTTAGACTTTGATTGTTGGTGGATTATTTTTCCCTTTGATATCAAAAAAAATGTATTAAGATAATTATCTTTATTTCCAGTTATTAAAGTTAATCCAATTGATTTATTTGTAGATAAGTTTTTGATTTTTTCAAGAACAATTTGTGAAAAATCACTAGCTTCTTGCATATTCTCATAGGCAAACTCTGTAATACATACTTCAGGAGCTAGAATTAAACTATCATCTTCACATTGATTTATTAAAGATACTAATTCATCAAGATTTTTTTGGAAATTATTTTTATCAGTTTTAAATTGTAGTGCAATTAATTTCATACTAAATTTTTAATTCCTTTGTTCTAAACTTAATAAAAACTCTTTTTTACCTACGCCACCTGCATATCCTGATATATTTCCATTACTTGCTATAACTCTATGACAAGGTATTATAATGTGAAGCATATTTTGTGCATTTGCATTTGCAACGGCTCTGTGTGAGTTCTCTTTATCAATATTTTGTGCTTGTTGTTTGTAGCTAATTGTTTTTCCATATGGAATATTTAATAACTCTTTCCAACATTGAATTTGAAATGGACTTCCAACTAATTGCATAGGTACATCAAATTGCGTTCTTTTATTTTCAAAATATTCATTTAATTGAGTTTTTAAAATATCAAAGTAATCACAATCTGCAGGAATTACATCAGCTTCAAATTTTTTTCTTAGGGTGTCTATTTTTGCTTCTATATTATGTGGAGAGAAAAATGCTAGCATCACTATTCCATCTTTTGAAGCTGCTGCTAGCATTTCTCCTAAAGGAGTATCTATTGTAGTTGTAGTTATTATATTTTTTGATTCAGATTTATAAACTCTCATGGGCTTTATCTAGTTTGCCCTTGACCAAAGATTTTATATTTAAATGTTGTTAAATCATTTATTCCCATTGGTCCTCTTGAGTGAAGTTTATTTGTTGAAATTCCAACTTCAGCACCTAAACCAAATGCTCCACCATCTGTAAATCTTGTACTTGCATTTGCATATACACAAGCAGCATCAACTTGATCTAAAAATTTATTAACAGTTGTATAGTTTTCACTTAGAATTGACTCAGAGTGACCTGAACCATGTCTTGCAATATGGGCAATAGCTTCATCTACATTTTTAACAACTTTAATATTTAAAATATTTGCTAAATACTCTGTATCATAATCTTCATCTGTAGCTTTTTCCACATCTATATGCTTAATAGTTTCATCACAACCTTTTAACTTTGTTCCTTGTTCCATAAACGCATCATATAGTCCAGGTAAAATATAAGTTGCTATTTCTTCATGAACTAATAGTGTTTCCATAGAATTACAAACACCAGGTCTTTGACATTTAGCATTAATGGCTATATCAATTACTTTATTGTGGGCTGCTGCTTTATCAACGTAGATATGACAAAGTCCTTTATCATGTTTTACAACAGGAACTGTAGCATTTTCACTTACAAATCTTATAAGTGCTTCACCACCCCTTGGAACAATTAAATCCACATATTTATCTTGTTTGATTAGTTTTGCTACACCTTCTCTTGTTGAGTCAGGTAAAAGTGAAATTGCTTGTTCTGGTAATTTATGTTTTGTTAGAACATCTCTTAATACAACAGAAATAGCTTTATTTGAATGTTCAGCTTCTTTCCCACCTTTTAGTACACATACATTTCCACTTTTAAAACAAAGTGCAGCTGTATCACTTGTAACATTTGGTCTACTTTCATAAATAATACCAATAACTCCAATAGGAATTGTTACTTTTTGGATATTTAAACCATCTTTAGTAATCCAACCATCTAATGTTTTTCCCACTGGTTCTTGTTGGTCTGCAATTTGTCTAATTGCATCACTCATATCTTTTACTCTGTCACCTGTTAATAATAGTCTGTCTTTTAGTGCGCTTGATAGATTGCTTTCTTCAGCATTTTGCATGTCTTTGTTGTTTGCAGCTATGATATAGTCGCAGTGATCCATAAGAGCCTGCGCCATATCATTTAATACTTCATTTTTTTTCTTAGTACTTAAAGTTGCAATAGTTCTACTAGTTTTTTTAGCTTCTTGTAAAAATGTTTGCATTTGATTCCCTAAAATTTAATTTTAGAGATTATATCTAAATTAGCTGTGAAGCTTTTTTAATCTTTGATTTTAACTACATATCTACCAACTGCTTTTCCAGCTAGTAATTTTTCATATGCTTCTTTGATTCCATCTAAATCAATTTCATTTGTTAAATTATCTAAAGTATCAATTTTCCATGCACTTGCAAGTTTTTTCCATACTTTTTGTTTTTTCTCTAATTTACATTCAACTGAATCAATACCTATTAATCTAACTCCTCTTAAAATAAATGGGAATACATTTGTATTTAATTCATGTGATGAAGTTAATCCACAACAAGTAGCAACACCATCATATTTGATATATTTTAAAGCATTTGCTAATACTTCTCCACCAACTGTATCAACAACACCTGCATAAGTTTCACTTTGCATTGGTCTTTTAGCTGAAGATTCATTAAATTCATCTCTTAATACAACATCAGTAGCACCTGCTCTTTTTAAGAAATCAATCTTTTCAGCTTTACCTGAAACTGCTACTACGTTAAAACCTATTTTACTAAGAATTGAAACAGCAATTGAACCAACTCCACCTGTTGCACCTGTAACTAATACAGGACCACTTTCAGGAGTAATACCATTCTTTTCTAGTTCAAATATACTTAGTGCTGCTGTTAATCCAGCTGTTCCATAAGTCATGATTTCTTTATCACTAATTGCATCAGGTGTTCTTACAACCCAAGAAGCAGGAACTTTAACAAATTCAGAGTGACCACCATCTGTGTTCATTCCTAAATCATATCCTGTAACTAAAACTCTTTCACCCTCTTTAAAAATAGGAGAGTTTGATTCATGAATAATACCAGCTAAATCTATACCTGTAACATGAGGAAAGTTTCTTGTTACTCCTGGATTTCCAACAGAGCTTAATGCATCTTTGAAATTTAATGATGAATAATTAACTTCAATTATTACTTCATCTTCTCCACATTTTGGTTTTGAAATATCTTTTACGTCTGCATTAAATTCTTTATCAGCTACTTTTTCTACTACAAATGCTTTCATTTTAATCCTTTTAATTAAATATTTTGTAAAACTTTAGCTAAAATATAAAAAAAGAACAAGAACTTACTAAATTAATAGGTACTTACCAAAAAGATACTATTGGAGAAAAAGATGACAAAAAAAATAGAATCAAAACAAAAGTTTACATATGAAAAGTGTCCTGTAGAAACTTCTATAGATGCATTAGCTGGTAAATGGAAGATTTTAATATTATGGTATTTAAGAAGTGAAAAGAAAAGATTTAATGAACTTCAAAAACTTTTACCAAACACTACACAAAAAATGTTAATTCAAAAATTAAGGGAATTAGAAGAAGATGGTATAGTTTGTAGAGAGGTTTATCCTGTTGTTCCTCCTAAGGTTGAATATTCTTTAACTGAGTATGGACAAACTTTAAAACCTATACTAAAACAACTATATCTATGGGGTGAAAAACATAAAGAAAGAAAAAATAGTTAAACTCTTATTTAGTTCTTTTCATGTTTAAATAAATTATATTAGATAATGATGCAGCACCTAAAATCATAGCCATAACCATTATTTGATATCTTACAGCAATTAAAGGGTCAACTCCTGATAATATTTGGCCCGTCATCATTCCAGGTAAAGATACAAGTCCTACAGCTAGAAAAGAGTTTATTTGAGGAATAAGCGCAGCTTTAAAAGCTCTATTTCTCGCTTCAAAATATGTATTACTTTTCATTTCTTTTTCAAATCTTTCTGCAACAAGTGAGACAGAGTTCATAGAAGTAGCAAAAACCATTCCTGCTATTGGTATTACATACTGTGGTATGTATAGTTTTTCTAATTGTAGTACAAATACAAAAACAAGTATTAGATTAAAAGTCCCTGATAACAGTATTGATAAAAATATTAGTCTATATTCATGAAATGTTTTATTTGATAGATTTCTAAGACTTATGTAACTTGAGATACAAACCATAAATAGTAATATAGTTAGTCCTATTAATGAATTGTCATTTTCAAATATATAAATTAAAACATATCCAATTAATAAAAGTTGAATTGTCATTCTTAGAGTTGCTTTTATAATTTCAATACTATTTCCAAGCCACTTTCTATAATAGTACCAAGTAATTAATATTGGTATTAACATATAAAGTAAATTATGTAACTCTATAGTTTTCATAATTACTAGTTTTTGAGCAAATCTCTTAATGATTCTTGAGGTGTTTTTCCATTTAGTATTTCAAATACTTCATTTGCTATTGGTGTATATATTCCATGTTTTTTTGATAATTTTATTATTGCTTGAGCTGTTTTAACCCCTTCAGCAACTTCTCCTAATTCAGTTAGAATTGTTTCTAAATTTTTATTTGAAGCTAATCCAAGACCAACTCTAAAGTTTCTACTCATTGTTGAATTTGCCGTTAGAAATAAATCCCCTGCTCCACTTAGACCTAAAAAAGATGATTTTTTTGCACCAAAATATTTTCCAAATCTTTGCATTTCAACTAAACCTCTTGAAATAAGTGAAGCTTGAGCATTTTTACCAAGATTTAATCCTTCACATATTCCACTAGCTATTGCTAATACATTTTTATATGCACCTGCAATTTCTGCTCCAATTACATCATTTGAGTAATAGGTTTTTATAAAGTTTGGGAAGAATAATGAAAATTCATTATAAAGTTTAATTGAATGTGAATTTAAAACTAAAGCACAAGGTAATCCTTTGATTACTTCAGCTGCAAATGATGGACCTGATATAAATCCGATATTTTCATCAGGTACAAAATCTGCATAAATATCATTTAAAAACTGACCAGTTGTTGCTTCAATTCCTTTAGATGCTACTAAGATTTTTTGATTATTAAATACAAAGTTTTCCCTAAGCCATTCTCTTATTTCTTGGGCTGGAATGGCTATAACTAAGTATTCACACTCTAAGGCAGTTTTTAAATCAACAAAGTTTTCAATATCTCTTTTTGTTCTTGAAGTTATTAAACATTCTTGATTTTTTGATAGTGCAAAATGTAAAGCTTGTCCCCATTTACCTGCACCTATTACTGCAATAGAGTTTTTTTTCATATAATTATTATCCTAATCTTTGTTTTAAAAGTTCATTTACTTTTTGTGGATTTGCACTTCCTTTTGAAGCTTTCATTGTTTGACCTACAAAGAAACCAAACATTTTTTCTTTTCCACTTTTATATTCTGCAACTTTATCTTCATTTGCAGCTAATATTCCATCAATGATTTCTAAAATAGCACCATCATCAGATACTTGTTTTAATCCAAGTTTTTCAATAACTGCATCTACATCATTTTCATCATTTTCAAATAAATAATCTAAAACTTCTTTAGCTGCTTTTCCTGAAATTGTTCCATCTTCAATTCTTTTTACTATTGTTGCTAATGTTTTAGCATCAATAGGAGAGTTTTCAATAGAAACACCTTCTGTAAATCTTGCAGGTAATTCAACTGTTAACCATGTTGAAGCTGTTTTTCCTGAAATTCCTTCTTTCATCATTTCATCAAAGAATTTTGCAGTTTCAAGTGAAGATGTGATAACTGAAGCATCATACTCTTTTAATCCAAACTCTTTTACAAATCTCTCTTTTTTCTCATCAGGTAATTCAGGTATTTGAGTATATTTTTCCATCATTTCATCTGTAATGACTAAAGGAAGTAAATCAGGATCTGGGAAATATCTATAATCAGCTGCATCTTCTTTACCTCTCATAGATCTAGTTTCACCTTTTTCAGGATCAAATAGTCTTGTTTCTTGAACGATTTCTTCAGAGTGAACTCCATCTTCCCAAGCTTCAATATGTCTGTTTACTTCATATTTAATAGCTTTTTCAATGAATTTAAATGAGTTCATATTTTTGATTTCACATCTTGTATAAAGGTTTGTATCACCTTTTGGTCTAATTGAAATATTAACATCACATCTAAAAGAACCCTCTTGCATATTTGCATCACTAATTTCAAGGTATCTTACAATTGAATGTAGTTTTTTAAGGTATAAAATAGCTTCTTCAGCACTTCTCATATCAGGTTCTGAAACTATTTCAAGTAAAGGAGTTCCTGCTCTATTTAAATCAACTTGTGAGTGATCTCCTGCATGGATACTTTTACCTGCATCATTTTCTAAGTGTGCTCTTGTAACTCCAATAGTTTTACTAGTTCCATCTTCAAAATCAATAACTAATTCACCTAATCCTACTACAGGTACTTCAAATTGAGATATTTGATAACCATTTGGTAAATCTGGATAAAAGTAGTTTTTTCTATTAAAAATAGATTTTTGATTTATTTGAGCTTTTAAAGCAGTACCTAACATAATTGACTTATGTA
>Ga0209955_1000490_pt1 | contig 13825 bp, 8 predicted proteins | sample SalPonA_A_H2O_MG_FD_185716 | JGI IMG/M metagenome (GOLD analysis project Ga0209955, IMG submission 185716) | Water microbial communities from South San Francisco under conditions of wetland restoration - Salt Pond MetaG R2A_A_H2O_MG (SPAdes)... | ecosystem: Environmental > Aquatic > Non-marine... | reverse complement strand
GCAACACGTTTGTTGTCTTCAAAACAATTGGCAACCTTTAGAAAAGGCGGTGAACTGTTCGAGGAGATCGATATTAAAGCTGAGAAAGGCGCCTACTTCGTTGAAAATGCTTTCGAACTTTCTTCAGGAGCCGCTAAGTCATGGATGATTGTTGCGGATATCAACAAAAGCGCAACGGATATTGCTGCGCTTAAGCAAGAGCTTTCATCACCGGAGAAATTGCAATCTGCAGTTTTGGAGGATATCGCAAATGGATCAAGCCAATTAGTGCAGCTGGTAGCCGCTTCAGATGGTCTGCAGTTGACCGGTGATCGCTTGCTGAACATCCGCCACTTTGCAAACACCATGTTCAACATCATGCGGGGTGGGATTTTTGACGACAACTACAAGATTGAGAAATCTGATTTTGTACCTTACATGCGCAAAGCGAATAAAAATGTATTTGCTGCGCACCAATCCGTTCTTGAAGCGCTACCTGCTGAATTCGATTTGAACCAACTCAAGAGCTTGGGTTCAGATTCCTCGGATTTAGATTTCAAACGTTTATGTTTCGAATATTTACCACTGAAGTTTAGTCGTCGCCACGGTGATCCATCGCGCCCTTGGAACAAATTTGCCATCAATACGCGCAATGAAGAGGACGGCTCCAAAATTTTAGATTACCAAGGGAATTGGCGTGATATCTTCCAGAATTGGGAAGCATTAGCACACAGTTACCCCGAGTTCATGGAGGGAATGATTCACAAATTCCTTAATGCGACAACTTTTGATGGATACAACCCATACCGAGTCACAAAAGACGGCTTCGATTGGGAAACTATAGAGCCAGATAACCCATGGTCTTACATCGGTTACTGGGGAGATCATCAGATCATTTACTTATTGAAGTTCCTCGAGTTCGTAGAGAAGCATCATCCAGGTACCTTGGGCGAATATCTCGCGAGCGATCTGTTCGTTTACGCAAATGTTCCTTACCACATTAAGCCATACAGCGCTATTGTAAAAGATCCTAAGAATACTATTGACTTTGACTTTAAAGGTGAGGAAGCCATTCAAGCCAAAAGAGCGGAATTAGGTATCGATGGTGCCTTGTTGGAGAATGGCAAAGGCGAAATCCATAAGGTCAATTTCTTGGAGAAAATCCTTGCTACGGTACTCGCTAAAATGTCCAACTTCATTCCTGAAGGTGGTATCTGGATGAACACACAGCGTCCAGAATGGAACGATGCGAATAATGCCTTGGTAGGAAATGGGGTTTCCATGGTCACCTTGTTCTACTTGCGCAGGTTCCTGGCGTTCTTTGAAGAGCTATTGGAAGGTCAAAACGGCAATGTTGCGGTAAGCGCTGAAATGCTCTCCTTCTTCAACGCAGTCCATTCAACCCTAGATCAGCATAAAGAACTTATTGATGGCGGAATCAGCGATGCACAACGCAAAGCTATTTTAGATGGGCTGGGTGAAGCTGCAAGTGCTTACAGATGGGCTATTTACGAAAATGGTTTCTCCGGTGAGCGCGAAACGCTTGCAGTGGAAGATGTAGAACGTTTTGTAGCCCTGTCTAAAGAATTCTTAGAGCATTCTATTGTTGCGAATCAGCGCGAGGATAAATTGTTCCACGCTTACAATCTCATGACTTATGATACGGAGGGTGTTTCCATTTCGTATTTACCGGAGATGCTTGAAGGTCAAGTAGCTGTTCTCAGCTCGGGATATTTGAACGCCAAGCAAACGCTCGAGGTGTTTGATGCGCTAAAAGCTTCTGCATTGTTCCGCGAGGATCAATACTCGTACATTTTGTATCCGAACAAGGAGTTGGCGCGTTTCGTGGTTAAGAACACTATCCCAACGCCGCGTGCGGAAGCTTCAGAACTGATCAAAACTTTGATTGCAGATGGCAATCGCCATGTGGTCACGCGCGATGTCAAAGGGCATTACCATTTCAACGGTACCTTCAACAACCTGAACAGCCTATACAACGCATTAGATACACTCGATGAGCAGTATTTAGAACTTGCGAAGGTGGAGCGCGATTTACTGGCTCAGATGTTTGAAGAGGTGTTCGATCACAAAAGCTTTACTGGTCGTTCGGGAACCTTCTTTGGTTACGAGGGCTTGGGCTCCATTTACTGGCACATGGTAAGTAAGTTGCAATTAGCAGCCTACGAAACTACGGAGCAGGCTATTGCTGAGGGATCCGACCCATCTTTAGTAGGCCGTATGTTCGATCACTATTTTGAGATCATGGCAGGTATCGGAGCTCACAAATCACCGAAATTATACGGAGCCTTCCCGACAGATCCTTACTCACACACTCCAGGAGGTAAGGGCGCGCAACAGCCGGGTATGACAGGTCAGGTTAAAGAGGATCTATTAAGCCGATTTGGTGAATTAGGTGTGAAAGTACAAGGCGGCCAGCTCTCTTTTGAGCCGAATATTCTTCGCAAGGAGGAGTTTTTAAGTGCTCCGCAAACCTTCCGTTATTTCGGTTTAGACAAGAAAGAACACGATTTACCTCTAGATACAGGTAGTCTTGCCTTTACCTACTGTCAAACGCCGATCGTTTATACATTGGGAACCGCTCCTTCGATCGCTATCCATTACCAGGATCGTACCGAGGAAATACATGGCAGCACCTTGTCTAAAGAGCAAACTCAAGAGTTGTTTGCCCGTTCAGGAACCATTCAACGGGTTCATGCAGTGGTCGTGAAATAATCGAGATCCAATGAACCTGCGCCTTCCCATATTTCTAGCAGCATTGCTCCTTTTAGGGGCAATGTCTGCGTGTCATCAAAAAACGACTTCCGTGAACACGAATAAAACCGCTGAACAAATTCTAGGAAACCCGGAGTATCTCGCCATTTCATACGGAGGATACCGTGGAAAAACTCGTGATGAGCAGCCTACAATTCCTGAGCTGAAGGAAGATCTAAGATTAATGCACGCTGCAGGAATTCGGATTTTACGTACGTATAACCTCCAGCTCGATCATGCACCCAATGTGCTAAGAGCAATTCGTGAATTGAAACAGGAGGATCCTACGTTTGAGATGTACGTGATGCTCGGTGCATGGATAGATTGTTTGAATGCGTGGACCGAATTGGAGCCGGATCATGGGCAGGAAAGTTTAGAAAACAACGAGAGTGAGATTCAAAAGGCGGTGAAATACGCTACTGAGTTTCCGGATATCGTCAAGATTATTGCTGTAGGTAATGAGGCAATGGTGCACTGGGCTGCAAGTTATTTCGTGCACCCCTCGGTGATTTTGAAGTATGTGAACTATCTACAAATGCTCAAATCTATGGGCAAGCTCTCTCCAGATCTTTGGATCACCTCTTCTGATAATTTTGCGTCCTGGGGTGGGGGTGAGTCTGCGTATCATAATGAAACACTCGTTGAGCTTATTCATGCGGTAGACTACATCAGTATGCATACCTATCCGTTTCACGACACCCATTACAATCCTTCTTTCTGGGAGCAAGACCCCATCTTCAGCGAGTCATTAAGTGATTCATTACAAGTTCTAGCTGCTATGGAGCGCGCTGCGAACTATGCAAAGGGACAATACGAAGGCGTCAAAAGATACATGGAATCAGTAGGTGCAGATAAGCCTATTCACATCGGTGAAACAGGGTGGTCTTCAGTATCCATTAACCATTATGGTGATTATGGATCGTTTGCTGCGGATGAATACAAAGAGGGACTTTATTATGCCGCTATGCGAGAGTGGACGGCAAAAGAAGCGATGTCATGTTTTTACTTCCAGGCATTCGATGAGCAATGGAAGGATCCAAACCATCCCATGGGGTCTGAAAACCATTTCGGCCTCTTTACCATCGATGGTCAAGCGAAATACCCGCTTTGGGATTTGGTAGATCAAGGCGTTTTTGAAGGATTGGGCAGAGCAGGAAAACCAGTGACCAAAACTTTTAATGGAGATATGGAAGCGTTACAAGCAACTGTTCACGTTCCAAAGACTAAAACGTACTGATTATGAGGTTTTTTATTGCGCTATTGGCTTCGGCACTTCTCTTTGGGTGTACAGGCACTCCTCAAACTCAGGAGGTAGGAGCTCATGATGTTTCACAGGTGAAGCACACCGCTCCATTTACCGCAATTTGTTATCACCCCGTACCTAAAGGGGACACATTGCGTTCGTTTGCCACGTTAGAAGAGGATCTTGAGCTTATGAAGGAGGCGGGTATCGATGTTATTCGCGTTTATGAGCCTATAGATGATCGCGCTGTCTTAGATGCCATTGCTGCGAAAGGAATGAAAGTGATCGTCGGTATTGGGTACAATCAAAAAGGGAAGAATGACTTGTTGTCGGGCACTTACCTGGATTATGTGGCTGAGTATAAAGATCATCCTGCAATTTTCATCTGGGAATTGGGTAATGAATACAACTACCATCCTGAGTGGTTTGAGGGCGATTTGGCCAATTGGTACTCGACGCTCTATGATGCCACGAAAAGGATCAAAGCATTAGACACCGTGCACTTTGTTGCCTCTACCCACGGAGAGCTCCCGGATAGTGCAGCGCTTTATGCAGGGCGCCTCCTCGATATTTGGGGCTTTAATGTATACCGCTGGGACCGACCTGCTTCCTTTATTGAGGATTGGAAAAAGCGCTCTGACCAGCCGTTCTACTTTGCAGAATTGGGCGCTGATAGCTACATGAAAATAACTAAAGACGGTTTTGAGCAAGGCGAAAACGAAGCCGCTCAAGCCCAGGCGGTGGCAAATATTTTAGACGATATTTTACCATATTCTGATCAAATCGATGGAATAACAATATTCTCTTTTACCGACGGTTGGTGGAAGGCGGGTAACCCGGATACCCAAGATGTAGGCGGTTTTGCACCGAACAGTAGTGGGGTTCCTTACGACGGAGCACCGAACGAAGAATTTTGGGGCATCGTTGATATCGATCGACATAAGAAGGCGGCGTTTGATGTTGTGAAGACCAAATTCCAGCAATTAAAATCACATTAAACATGCGTCATACCCTTGCTTATTCCATACTGCTTACCTTGGTGATCACCTCGGGTTGCACCAACAACAGTCCAAGCTCAACAGAAACTATGGTACGCATTTACGAAACTTCAGCAAAGGGCCATTTGTGTCAAGAAATTCAGCCTGAATCCACTCTTGAGAATGCCACGGTGATGCAGGTGAATTTTTCCGAGCCTCGTCAAAAGATTTCGGGTTTTGGAGGTGCGTTCACAGAAGCCTCAGCATCCTTGCTGAATCGCCTCTCAGAGGAGAAGTCAAACGAAATCATACAACGCTACTTCTCAGAGGAGGGCTCGCGCTACTCTTTGATGAGAACACATATGAACTCATGTGATTTCTCTTTATCAAACTACAGCTACACGCCCGTTGAGGGAGATACCGCCCTGGAGCACTTCTCGATCGATGAGGACCGTGCAGATTTGATTCCTATGATTCAAAGCGCTCAAAAAGCCAGTAAAGAAGGATTCCGTTTGTTCGGATCGCCTTGGACGGCTGCGCCTTGGATGAAGGATAACAACAGCTGGGTTGGTGGAAAACTACTGCCGGAATACTACGATACTTGGGCACGTTTTTTTGCGAAATATGTGGATGCATACCGCGCTGAAGGGATTGATATTTGGGGCTTTACGGTTGAAAATGAGCCGCACGGAAATGGGAATAATTGGGAAAGTATGCTCTACTCGCCTAAAGAAATGACAGATTTCGTGGAGCACCACCTCGGGCCAGTTTTGGAGCAAGACGGCAAGGGTGACTTGGTGATTTTGGGGTACGATCAGAACAGAGAAGGGCTGCGCGAGTGGGTCGACGAGATGTACCGTGATGAGCATTCCTCACGCTACTTTGATGGGACAGCGGTGCATTGGTACGAGAGCACTGTCGATTATTTTCCAGAAGAGTTGGAATACGCCCACTTCAAAGCACCAGATAAATTCTTAATCCAAACAGAGGCCTGTGTTGATGCTGAGGTCCCCGTTTGGAAGGACGATGCGTGGTATTGGAAAAAAGAAGCAACGGATTGGGGATACACTTGGCGTGAGGAGTCGAAGAAATACTTGCACCCGAAGTATGCTCCGGTCAACCGCTATGCGCGGGACATCATCGGTTGTTTGAACCACTGGGTAGACGGCTGGGTGGACTGGAATATGGTGCTTGATCGGGAGGGCGGACCGAACTGGAAAGAGAATTGGTGTATCGCACCAGTGATTGTAGATCCAGCACAAGACGAGGTCTATTTCACGCCCCTGTACTATGTGCTTCAGCATTTTAGTAAATTCATCCGTCCGGGAGCACGTGTTTTTCCCGTTCAAAACGAAAATAAAGCGTTGATGACCACTGCTGCACAAAACCCAGACGGGTCGATCTCAGTCGTGATTTTCAACGAGGGGTACGATGCGCATCCCGTTGCCTTGAAAGTAGGTGAAACCACTACTTTCGTGGAGGTAGGCGCACAAACATTACAAACGATCATTATCGAACCTAAGACAGAATAGCCATGAGCACAGCAGTACGATCAAAAGTTTCCATGGGCCAGAAAGTGGCTTTCGGGGTAGGCATGTTGGCCAACCAAATGTTCCCAGCAGCCATGAGCATCTTCATGGTCGTACTCGTTCAGGATTTGGGCTTTCCCGGCTGGATGTGGGGAGTGATTTTCTTTGCACCGCGCGCCTTTGACGCTATTCTTGATCCGATCATGGGTTTTATTTCCGACAACACCCGTTCGCGCTGGGGTAGACGCCGCCAGTACGTATTTATCGGCGCGTTGCTGATGGGCGTTTCCTTCATCTTGTTGTGGCAGTTGCACCGCGAAAATTCTTTGACCTACAACTTTACGTATTTCATGGTCTGGTCGTTTATTTTCTATTTGGGCCTCACCATTTTTGGTGTGCCTTACGTCAGTATGGGCTACGAGATGAGTGACGATTTTCACGAGCGCACTTCCGTTATGGCCACGGCACAGTGGATCGGGCAATGGGCTTGGGTGATCGCGCCGTGGTTCTGGGTCATCATGTACGATCCGGATTGGTTTCCTACTGCCGATGTTGCTACACGAACCCTCGCATTTTGGGTCGGTATTGTCTTTATGTTGTGTGCAATGGTTCCTGCCTTCTTTATCAATTCTGAATCTACCCTCGACAAAGACTATGAACCCCTCGGATTCCGCGGCGTATTTAACGCCTTGGGTCAGATCGTTCAAAGTTTCAAAGAAGCATTTTCTTCTGCACCCTTTAGAAAATTGTGCATCTCTACCTTCTTGATTTTTAATGGATTCAACACCATCGCAAGTTTCACGTTCTTCATTATTAAAAGTCATTTGTTCAACGATGATGCTTCCGCCGTGGGTGTGTGGCCGACACTTTTTGGGAGTGTAGGAGCAATTGTCACGACCTTTTTAGTTATTCCAATCGTAGCAAGAATGGCACGAGTATTGGGCAAAAAACGTGCATTTATCATTTCTCAAGGAATATCCATAATCGGTTATGTGATGCTGTGGTTCCTTATGGTGCCCGGCAAACCGTATTTATTCCTTTTCGCACTTCCGTTCCACTCGTTTGGGATTGGTAGTCTATTCACGATTATGATGTCGATGACCTCTGACGTGCTCGATATCGATGAGCTCGAAACCGGCAAACGCCGTGAAGGTGTGTTTGGAGCCATCTATTGGTGGATGGTGAAGCTGGGCTTCGCATTCGCAGGAGCATTAAGCGGCTTGATCCTCACCTTAGTTGACTACCAAAGCGGCGCAGTTGCACAGCCAGAAGGTGCCGTAGACAGCCTACGTTTGGTGTTTTCCGGTCTGCCGATCGTTTGTACCCTCATAGCCATGTATGTGATGAGCACCTACAAGGTAGATGAAGCGTATGCCCGTGATATTCGCGCAAAATTGGACGCTAAAAAATAGAAACTTACCCAATCATTAAACCCAACTTTAACTATGTCGTTTCGTAGAGAGAAATTTCTGTCACTAGCGGGCATCAATGCTCACGATTACTCCACCGATCAACTAAAAGAGATGAGCCGTACCCTTTTAAAGGACGGCATTCACGGTATCTGTTTTAGTGCTTATGACGAGGGGCAGGAGCCTGGTGATCAACTGACGGAGTCACAGATTCGTCGTAAACTGACCATTTTGCAACCGCACATCAAATGGGTTAGGACGTTTTCCTGTACTGAAGGCAATGAAATCATTCCTCGCGTAGCCAAAGAGTTGGGTATTCAAACCCTTGTTGGCGCCTGGTTGAGTGATGATTTAGAAAAAAACGATGTAGAAATTCAGGGGCTCATCGATCTTTGCGCAGCAGGGGTAGTAGATGTCGCGGCAGTCGGCAACGAAGTACTCTACAGAGAGGAATTGACGGCCGAAGCATTAGTCGGTTATATCGAATCGGTAAAGTCTAACGTAAGTGGTGTTCCTGTGGGTTATGTAGATGCGTACTACGAATTCACTTCGTACCCTGAGGTTGCTGATGCCTGTGAGATTATTTTGGCCAATTGTTACCCGTACTGGGAGGGCTGTTCGTTGGAATATTCCTTGATGTACATGAAACAGATGTACCAAGAGGCTCTTGACGCTGGTAAAGGCAAAAAAGTACTCATTACTGAAACGGGTTGGCCTTCTTACGGTCAAAGTATCGGTGGCGCACATGCCTCTTTCGAAAACAGCCTTCGTTACTTCATCAACGCCCAACGTTGGAGCAAGGAAGCAGGTATCGACATGTTCTATTTCTCGTCCTTTGATGAGTCTTGGAAAATTGCCGCCGAAGGTGAAGTAGGGGCTTCATGGGGTTTATGGGATAAAAATGAGCAGCTCAAGTTTTAAGTGTATCTTTCATGTTCGATGAACAAGTGGATACTTCTTACTGCTTTTTTTCTCGGGCTTAACGCCTGCAAAACCTCCACCGTTTCTTACGAAAATGTAGAAATTACGGTAGGGCTAGAGAATATTCAAGCCTGGAATCTCAAAGATATCGCTGTAGTCTTGAATGACTCGGTCATAGGGCATACAGATGCTGATGGAACGTTTGTCGTTCCGTTGCTCTACGAAACAGATTCACTGCGTGTACAGGACGAGGATTTCACTTTTATTCGCGAGCGGTTTTGGACCTCATCTCCACAGTTCAGCTATCGATTTTTCGCCCAGAAAAGGCTCGATTCATTCGATGTGAATGCCATCGATTTTCTGACCAGTCTGCAGCTTTCCAACGGTCTTGTTCCTTCGATAGAGGGCGGCACCGTCATTAGCACTTACGATCAGGCCCTGGCGATAATCGCATTTTGCATCAGCGGAGAAGTCGAGGCTGCCGAAAAGGTATTGGACTATTTCGAATCTCGACGCGTTCCCGAATTGGAACAAGGTCTGGGAGGTTTTTATCAATTTCGTTCGCCAACCGGCATCCCTACAGGCAACCGCTGGATGGGGGACAATGCGTGGTTATTGCTAGCGGTGCAGATCTACCATAGGACCATTAATCACGGCATTCTGAAATACGGTGCACTTCAGGGGTCCTTACACTTTTGGCTCGCTTCTTTAGAGGATCCTAACGGCGATGGTTTGTACGGTGGGTACCGAGAAAATGGAGATACCATTCATAAAATTACGGAAGGCAATATTGATGCCTTCGCAGCACTTACTTCTGCCGATGTGTGTGCGAGTATTCTTCGTCATCTCGAGAAGGATAAATGGGACCCAGTGGATGGGAATCTCATGGCTTGGCCAACGAACAACGCTTTTAAGTTCGCATTAGACTGCAATACTTGGAGTTATTGTGCATTTCCGGCATATCCAGAGTCGGCCCGAACGGGTTTGGATAAGTTTCAGCTCACTGCCACTAGTGCGGTATCGGGCGAAACCATCACAGGGTATTGCTTTGATGAAGATCAGGATGCCTTATGGTTTGAAGGAACTGCACAAGTCGCACTCATGCATTGGGTGGCCAGCGATTCAACGGCAGCGAATGAGGTGTTGACCGAGCTTCGAAAAGGCTGGATTACGAGCGCCTCGGGACATCAAGGGCTCCCTTATACAGCGAATCACGGCACCAGCTATGGTGCGGGTGAACTTTGGGCCACAGCAGCAACGGATCCATGTGTTTCTTCTACGGCATGGTACCTCATGGCATCGCATCGGTTTAATCCCTTCTTCGGCAGTAAGAGGAGAAACATTTCAGAGGGTCCTGTTTTTTGGCTATAACTGCGTGATTTAGTTGCATCTTTGCAACATGGAACACAAAAGCGGTTTTGTCAATATTATCGGAAATCCCAATGTGGGGAAGAGTACACTCATGAATGCCCTTGTGGGTGAGCGGCTGAGTATCATTACACCCAAGGCACAGACTACACGTCACCGTATTTTCGGGATTTTGAATGAGCCTGAGTACCAGATCGTATTTTCAGATACCCCAGGTGTTATTCAGCCCGCTTATAAGATGCAAGAGCATATGATGAAGTTTGTGTCTGAGGCATTTGAAGACGCAGATGTGTTCCTGTATTTGGTGGAACCTGGTGATCGGGCGCTCAAAGATCAAGGCTTTTTTCAGAAATTGGAAACGACTGAGCTGCCTGTTTTGTTGATTATCAACAAGATCGACACGACTGATCAGGAGCGATTGGAAGAAGAAGTGGCGTATTGGAAGGAAACATTACCGAAAGCGGAGATTGTTCCTATTTCGGCTTTAGAAAAGGCGAATACCACGTATTTATTGGAGCGCCTTGTCCAATTAATGCCGCTCAGCCCCCCTTATTTCGACAAGGAGGCATTGACCGATAAGACAGAGCGATTTTTTGTTAGCGAAATTGTTCGCGAGCAAATATTGCTGAATTACAAGAAAGAAATTCCCTACAGCGTTGAGGTCGATGTAGAGGATTTCAAAGAAGATGAAGACATCATTCGCATCCGTACCGTAATTTATGTGGCACGTGATTCGCAGAAGGGAATCATCATAGGACATAAGGGCTCCATGCTGAAAAGAGTAGGGATCGGAGCTAGAAAACAACTTGAAGCTTTCTTTTCAAAGAAAATCCATTTGGAGACCTTTGTGAAAGTGAAGAAAAATTGGCGTGACAACGATATGCAGTTGAAGCGCTTTGGTTACAAACAGTAATAGTATGAGCAATATAGTTGCTATCGTGGGTCGCCCTAATGTTGGGAAGAGTACCCTTTTTAATCGCCTTATCAAGCGCCGTGATGCTATCGTTGATAGTACCGCTGGTGTGACACGTGACCGTCACTACGGAAAGAGTGATTGGAATGGAAAGGAATTTTCTGTGATTGACACGGGGGGGTACATTGAAGGATCCGAGGATATTTTCGAAGCGGAAATACGTCAACAAGTCGAGTTGGCTTTGGACGAGGCTTCCGTAATTCTATTCGTGCTCGATTTACAAGCGGGATTGACTGAATTTGATAAGATCATTGCGGACCTACTTCGCAAGACTGAGAAACCTGTAGTTTACGCTGTGAACAAGGTAGATAACAGCATGCTGGAGCTAGAGGCAACCGAGTTTTACGGTCTGGGTATCGAACGCTACCACACCATTTCAGCTGTGAACGGCGGAGGAACTGGAGATTTGCTCGATGAATTGGTCGAGCATATGGATGAAAATCCAGTGGATGACTTCGACGACTTACCGAAGATGGCTATAATCGGACGTCCGAATGCGGGAAAATCGTCTATTGTGAACGCCTTATTCGATGAGGAGCGCAATATTGTTACGGATATCGCAGGGACTACTAGGGATACCGTAAATACACGCTTCAACAAGTTCGGATTCGATTTCATGTTGCTCGATACTGCAGGTCTTCGCAAGAAGGGAAAAGTACACGAAAACCTTGAGTTTTATTCAAATATGCGTTCGGTTCGAGCGATCGAACATGCGGACGTATGTATGATGATTGTTGATGCGACGCGCGGATTTGAATCACAAGACATGGCCATTGTTTCACTTGTTGAAAAGAACAAGAAGGGACTTGTGATGGTCGTGAATAAATGGGATTTGGTAAATAAGGAAACCAACACGGTTCGTGATGCAGAAGCTCACATTCGTAAGAAATTGGAGCCCTTTACCGATTTTCCCATCATATTTACGAGTGCCTTGACCAAACAACGTGTCTTAAAGGCGTTTGAAGAGGGTGTGAAGGTCTACGAGCGTCGCAAGCAGAAGATTAGCACTTCGAAGCTCAATGATACCATGCTGGAGATTATCAAGAGCTATCCGCCACCGGCAGTAAAAGGGAAATACGTGAAGATTAAATTCTGTACGCAGTTGCCTACTCGAACTCCGCAATTTGCCTTCTTCGCGAACTTACCGCAATACATTAAGGAACCGTACAAGCGCTTTTTAGAGAATAAAATGCGTAAAGCGTTCGACTTCCACGGTGCTCCTATCGAGATATTCTTCCGTCAGAAGTAGTATCCATTTTTAGGATTTACGATGTATTGATTTTCGGGGTTTATAATTGATAGCAGATTACAGAGTTACTGTGTCCAGTGATTACTACTGGGCGTCCTGTTGAGGATAATCTGCCCGCTTTTGCGTGTGTTCCACTATACGTATTTAGTGTCTCGATACTGGTTAAGTTCAGTACGGTGATGCTTCCTTCACTTGAGAACAACACGCCAGTTCCGCCAGGGTAGCTCTCTAATTCAACCAGGTTTTGTGATTGAAAATCAGAAATGTTTCCGTCGGTGATGATTTGAACTTCGTCTTCAGACCACACTATGGATCCGTAATTTTCGGTGCGATATCCAATCGGTTCTGAAAGGGCTAATTCTTCAAATGAGAATGTACCGTCCCAAAGTTGTCTCTGTAACTGTGATGAACTTCCAAGTCGCACAATGGCTGGAATTGGGCCGTCTACCATCGACCATGGATTCGAACTTGCCTCAAAGGCATTGGTTTTCAAACGTATTTCGCCACGTCTATTTAAGACGACTGGTGTAGTCCGGGTAGAGGTAATGATATAGTCCTTTCCGTTTTTCTGGAAGAGGAACGGCTTTTGAATGAGTGGATCTTTTGAAGCATCCGTTTTCCAACCTTTGACCAATTGACCATCTCCCGTGTAGTTGTATATCGAAGTTCCGCATGGCACAAGGATGCGGTAATTTCTGTTTTTGTCATAGTCTAAAACTGCAGCTCCAAGTGTCGTACTTTGCGGCAAGGAAATAGGATAGTTCTCCACATCTCTACCCAACAAATCAATACAGTGCAATTGATTTGAGGTTGTGAAGAGCAATTGAAATTTATTGTTTTTAAACAGATCCACTTGATCGATGTCCCCAACAATTGGTCCTTCTAGTGTTTTCTTCCATGCGATTTTACCATCTTCCAGCAGCCAATACACGATGTTCGAGGCATCTTGAACGAGCACATTGTTGAGGCCTGTGCGGTGGTTTTTAACCAGCCAAGGTCCCCTGGAAATTTCTGCTTCTAAAGCCGTAGACCAGAGGTAAGTACTGCTTTGTGTTGTGGACTCTTCTTGCGGATAAACAGTAATGTTTCCGAAGGCTAAATCATCTTTTACATCTAGGCTTGCAAGCACATTCATATTGGACCAATTTCCACCGCTCACCCCAGTGATCAATGATTTTTCTTCGGCGAGTGTCAGCGGAAAGGCAAGGCTGAAGTGTGCTTTTTCGTCGATGTGCTCTTTAAAGCTGCTCAATCTGTCCGTATTGCCCCAGTGTTTGCCAAGGCGTAATTCTCCCGCATACACCTCGAGTATGTTTTCATTCGAGGCGAGCAGTAGCCAATCGTCATGAATCATCCAGGAAGGTGTTCCTAAGTCGCTGAAGAACCATCCAAAGAGGCTACTAAA
>Ga0209955_1000482_pt1 | contig 14048 bp, 10 predicted proteins | sample SalPonA_A_H2O_MG_FD_185716 | JGI IMG/M metagenome (GOLD analysis project Ga0209955, IMG submission 185716) | Water microbial communities from South San Francisco under conditions of wetland restoration - Salt Pond MetaG R2A_A_H2O_MG (SPAdes)... | ecosystem: Environmental > Aquatic > Non-marine... | reverse complement strand
CTTCATCACGGTAGTAGCTATTTAAACCAAGACCTACACACCAGATTCCTCCCCATGCTGAAGCATTTTCGTCTTGCAAGTAGAGGTAGCCTAGGTCACCAATTTTCGTTGACGCAGTAACAATACCCGTCACCGTCACCTCTTGGCCAGCGAGCGTTGAGGCACCGTTGGCATTAAACGTGAATTGAATATCTGCAATGTTCAAACCGTTATCGCGAACCGTGTAAAAATCTACATTCGGTACCGCCTGAGTGATTGGCGTACTTGGATAGTAGCTCACATTACCGTCGTTATCTGATGCATACACATAGTAACGAACGAGTGTACCGTCGGCTTGCTTTGGAATCTCAAACAAATACTCATCGGTGGTACCTGCCACTAAATTCATAGGAGCGACCGTGAAATTGGCCACACTTTGTGTGTCGATAGCACTCCAAACGATCGCTACAGAATCTACAGAACCGTCAAAATCGGTAATGCTGCACGTGAGCTCTGCGTCTTGATTTGAAGTTGGAACCGCTGGATCGCGCTCAAAATTTGCAATGTAAGGTGGCGCATAACCGATATCAAAGTGCGATGCATCGAACGCATTTATTTCATATCCACGGCCGTTGTCCCCGGTACAACCATTGGCATCATGGCGCACAACCCCAGAGATGGAATTGTAAAAAGTGCCTGGTACGGGTGGAACAAACGAACCTTGAGACTGCGGAGAATTGGTATTCACGGTACTCCAAGAACTCATCTTCTGTGCTAGGAAACGGTCACTTAAGTTGATGCTATTTCCGTTTGCATCAGCGACATTCACACTCACACGATTTCCGCTAAAAAACACCACTGAGGTCACAGTAACATCCGTTACCGTAACAAATGAACCCTCGTATTGCTCACCAGTAGTAAGATTGTTCACAAACTGAGGGTCATTCAAATCGCCCACGGTAATGGTATCACTAACGATAGGATCAGAAGTGAGCGAAACAATGCTGAAAGAATTCGCATCGGCCAAAGACAACTGATTCGAACCGTTGTACTCTCCAACCACCCCTTTTACCTCCACGATATCACCAGGAAGCGCTTGAGTAAATGTAGCTGGAACTTGCAACGAACCTGTGCTGCTCGTGTACACCCCCATCACTTCGATACCTGCAAAAGGCGTACTCTGACCGCCAACAGCTGTATCCTGAATGAAGATAAATGGACGAGCCCCACCTGTGACAGAACCAGAGGCAACCTCGCTCACATTCCCTGGAGTCACGACAACCCCACGAGTAATGATCGTTTGACCCAAATACGCTGAGGTGTCCTCACACGCAGCTAAATCTGTTGGACTGACATAGTTGATGTCTGAAATAGACACGTAATTCTGCGCAAATGCGGTCATACCAAACACCGCAAAAACGAAAGAGAGTAGCAATTTTCTCATTATTTAACTATTAAAAAGGTTCCTGTAAATGATGCTCCGCTGTCGAGATCTTCCACCTGGAAGAGATAGATCCCACGAGCGATAATTTGACTTTCACGAGAAAGCAAGTCCCAGGCATGTTCGCCGCCTGAGAAGGCGTTTTGATCTTGATTTTCTGCACCGAACGACTGGAACCAGCGAATGTCGCTGCCATTGTAATCGGCGTGATGTTCAAACGAGTCGATAAAATCACCACCTGCGGTAGTAATGGTCACTCGTGCGTTTTGAGGCAAATTGGAAAAAATGATTTTTCTACTTTCTTCTTGAAAGTTACTGTTGCCCTCCCATCCTGCGCTGAGGTAATAGGGATTCGGGTAAACGAAGGGTTCTACGGAGTCCAAGTTCGACGCTCCGGCACCTGGAAATGCACGAATGGTGTTCGAAAGTGCCGCACTCTCCAAGCTTTCCAAGCCGCTATTGATATCCCCTTTATCAAAGGCCGTTACGGCTACGGCAGTTTGCCAACCGTTGGGCAACGGGTCGAGCGTGTAGGCAAAGGTGTAGGTATTGGTATCACCATCAAATGTTACCGGCTGATCCAAAGCAATAGCATCAAAACCTGTATTGAAGCCATAGGCATTGCCTAGAGAATCAAAGGTCGCCACCAATTCCAAATCCTCCTTTAAATCCGGTGTCCCAAACACATCGAAGCCCGTAGCAGTGGCATAGATGTTATATCCTTCGAAATCGCGCTTTTTCGAAATGGGATCCACACTGTATTTACTATTGTCCGTCCAATACAACGTGCATTTTCCATCACCCGGCACAACTTTCAACACTGGTGCTTCAGGAGGCGACGGCAGGATAAATCGAGTAATTTCTCCATCGCCATCTTTGTCCTCACCCGGATCGAGCACGCCATTAAAATCGGCATCTTCACCATTATAAGTGCGCTGTGCCCAATTCGCTGCATCCACCAAAAACCGCTTCTGCGCAGCGGTGTTGGCCGTGTTTGGCAAACCGTCCTGGTATTTCTTTGCCACCACATAAGCGAACGAAACCTTGATCTGATCACCCGGCGCGAAATCGTTGAATGGTCCTACAGACAAAAGATCGGAGCGGTTTCCATTCGCATTGAGCTCCGCCTGCAAGTCCACATCCATAGTTCCCGTACAAGCCGGTCCGCTTGGATCACTCCAGCAGGGATGTTGGTTGAACCCATCGCTCATCTTTTGGTAACGCTGCTGATCAGTGGTCGGAAAGAAAAAGGTATTCTGACCCGAGTTATTGAACACCCAAGCATTATAGTTCACTTTTGTCGCCGGGTCTATTTTTGGATGCTTAAATCCGGTTTTGTCTTCGGCTCCGAGAAAGATTTGGCCGACATAGCTGTCGGTAAACCCAACATCACCTGTGCGATCGTAGCAGTAGGCCAGGTTCAAGCTGTCAATAAACCCATTGCCTCCTTGAGAATAAAACGTGGCACCACCGGCACCCGCTGGGGTAATGTTCACATTGCGAACCACCGTGTTGTTCCAAAGTCCAGCATAAAAATCGTTGTAGGTATTCGCACTTTGATTGGTGATCACTAGGTCCACAATCACCATGAAATCGGTAAAACTGTATTCCCAATTGTACACCGCTATCTCCACCTCCAAATCCATTGGATTCAAGTGATTATTGATCGGAATACTCGTCCCCGGAACTAGGATTTCAGAGTCATTAAACGTGGCCAAGAAATCTTGATGCGATACAGCATCGCTGCGATAATTTGGCGAAGAGCGAAGCGAGCTGCGCTCCAAGACAGGCACTCCTGAGCTCGCATTGAACTCAAAACCACCGCGACCCGGGGCATAACCCTGCGGCGCATCATATGCTGAAGTACTCACGCGGACCGCACCATTCACTTTACCACCCAGCCAAAGCCCACCTTCAAAAAGGTGCTCGATACCTGATCCAGCAGGGTACTCCATGGAAGGGTTACCCGTGCCATCCTTATATCCGCGAAACGCATTTCCGAACGTACCCACATTCGTTCCTGTCAAACGCACATTCGCGCGCGTCGTCTGAAATTCCTCGAAATTCTGAGCCTGAAGCAGCGTCGTTGAACACGCCAATAACCAAAGAAGAACATTTTTTACCATACCATCAATTTTGCAGGCTTCGCCCAACCGTTCTTGCGCCATACCGCAGTGTATATTCCCTTAGGTAAACCTTCTAAAACGGCAGAAACTCCATGCTGCTTGTCAAAAACTAAGCCACCCTGCATATTGTACACGCTCAACGACCAAGAGTGGTAATACGCCTCAAACGAAAAAGGTTGATACAACGGGTTTGGCAACTTTGGCAATTCCCATTCCTCGGTATCTAAGGCCTGTTGATCAATCTCAAAATCGGCCACAACCGGTAAATGATCACTGAGGTTGTACAAGGCACTCAGCACATTTGACGAAACGCTAAAATTGGTTCCGGAATTCACCGAACTATTGAAGTGAGATCCATCATTACCCAATGCCAAATACGAGCTTGGGACATAGACCATTCCGTCCTCACCATCGAGCACCTCTTCGGAACACAAAATCTGATCGAACCTATCATCCAATCCGCCGCCCGAAAAACAACTATTGGAGGTCGAGCTTCGTGTACTTTGGGTATGTATCGAAGCAAACGAACTATTGTTGTTCCAATTCCCACTACTACTTATCGGATCTTCAAATCTAAAGGTCGCACCACCTACTAAACTTTGGTATGCGCTTTCAGACGAACTGTACATGTTGAAATCACCCAACAAAAAGACATTTTCGTCTTGACATTCGTTGTCGACATAATCGATCACCGCATTTGCCATGAGATTACGAACGCTCGAATTCGAGGTACCGCTTCCCGCTTTAAAGTGGGCACCGATCAACGTAAAGGTTACTGTATCGCTCTGCGCATTCAATAAGGGGTCTTTGTAGTATAAGCGAACGGCATCCACTACACGTACTAACGGTGTTCCACTTAAATCATGAGTGATGACATCTTGCTTCAAAACCCCGAAAAGATCATTGCGATACGCGATAACATTCGTGAGCGAAGAAAAACTGTTATTGGTATAGTTCGTAGTGGACCACAGACTTCCGCCCCCTGAGTTCAGCGCGTTGTTGAGCAAATATTGTGCGTTATTGGCACTGGCTCCAACCTCATTAAAAACTACAATATGAGGCTCGGCATACCGCAGTATGGTATCCAACCGGGCCTCCTTGGCGCTGGCACTATTCGTGTTCCCGTTACAATCGTTTGTAGAATTCCTGTAGTTCAACAGGTTATACGTCATCAATCGCGCAGTAAAAACTTGTCCGTTAATCGCCTGAAAAGCAAATAGTAATACTAGTGCAAGGAGTGTTTTTTTCATTACTGCAAAGATGCAAATGAATTCAAGAAATCCCCATTGTTTTCCATTTGAAATTAGAGTCAAAGAAAGTGAAGAACTACCTTTACCCGATGGAGGATTTAGATATCATATACGAGGACAGTAAACTCTTAGTCGTCAACAAACCTTCTGGCCTGATAACCGAGCGCAGTCCTTTTGAAAGTCAGACTGTTGAGTCTGCCGTTTACAACTACCTCAGCAGTACTCGAAAAAACCCATTTCTAGGTGTGATCCACAGACTTGACCGCGTTACGAGCGGCGTTCTCATGTTTGCTAAAAACAAAAGCACCCTGGTTGCCATGAATCGGATTTTCGAGCAGCGAAGTATTCAAAAAACCTACCTGGCAATCACTACAAACGCGCCAAAAGAACCATCGGGCATGCTGCAACATGAATTGGTCATAGATAGAAAGCAGAAAAAGGCCCTGATTCACCATGAAAAACAGCCGGGAAGTAAAAGCGCTGTACTGAGCTATCTCGTCCTGTCTACCACAGAAGGTGCCACACTTATAGAGGTGCATCCAAAAACCGGGAGATTCCATCAAATACGTGCACAACTCGCACACATCGGCTGTCCTATTCTTGGGGACACGCACTATGGAAGCACTACAGCCTATGAAGACCGAAAAATAGGTCTTCACGCACAACGCTTAATCTTGAAAGATTCCAACCTTGACTTTCCACAGGAATTTCATGCACCACCCCCTTCTGATGGAATTTGGGGCCGATTTCAAGAGCTCTTCTTTTAACGACTCCCCAGTTATGAGCGCGAATCGCCGAAACGTATAGAGCAAATCTATTATGTTTTAAACTTATTCAATCAAAACTATGAGTTAGATACTCTATTTTTAGATCGAACCATTTAACACGATATAGACATGAAAAAACTACTCATCGCTCTTGTTGCGATTGGACTCCTCCAATCGTGCGGACAAGGAGGTGCTCAAGAGCACACAAAAACAGAGGATGGCGCAGGATGCCCAATGGGCTTTGATGGCGGCCATACCAAAGACCAGGTATCCATCATAAAAAACAACGACGACTGGTGGCCCAACAAGCTTAACTTAAATGTGTTACGCCAGAATTCAGAGCTTGTCACTCCTTTGGGTGAGGAATTCGACTACTCGGAGTCCTTTGAAGAATTGGACTACGAGGCTTTGAAAAAAGACATTGAAGCAGTGCTAACGGACTCTCAAGATTGGTGGCCCGCAGATTACGGCAACTATGGTCCTTTATTCATCCGCCTCTCTTGGCACAGTGCAGGGACTTACAGAACCGGAGATGGACGCGGTGGAACTCGCATGGGACTCCAACGTTTTGCACCACAAAACTCATGGCCAGATAACGGTAATTTGGATAAAGCAAGACGTCTGTTATGGCCCGTTAAACAGAAATACGGACAACAAATCTCATGGGCGGATCTCATGATCCTAGCGGGTAACGTAGCCCTTGAATCTATGGGCTTCGAGACCATAGGCTTTGGTGGCGGGCGCCCAGATGTTTGGGAGGCTCAAGAAGATGTTTACTGGGGACCTGAAGGAGATTGGCTCGACACACGTCGACTAAATGAAGACGGTGAGTTGGATCTTTCTATTGAGAACCCTCTAGCAGCGGTTCAAATGGGACTTATTTACGTAAACCCAGAAGGTCCAAACGGCAACCCCGACCCATTAGCTTCTGCAAAAAACATCCGCACTTCGTTCGCTCGTATGGGAATGAATGATGAAGAGACTGTAGCCCTTATTGCAGGTGGACACTCTTTTGGAAAAACACACGGTGCAGGACCAGCGGATCACGTCGGTGCTGCTCCTGAAGGCGCTCCGATTCAAGAGCAAGGACTCGGTTGGAAAAGCACCTACAAATCTGGAAAAGGAGCTGATGCGATCACTTCTGGTCTAGAGGTAATCTGGACTCCGACTCCAACCAAATGGTCACACTCTTACCTCAGCATTCTATTCAACAACGACTGGGAACTGACTAAAAGCCCAGCGGGTGCACACCAGTGGACTACAGTGAGTGATGTAGAAGTGCTTCCAGATGCTTTTGACGAGAACAAACGTCACAAAGCAACGATGCTCACTTCCGACCTCGCATTGAAGGAAGACCCGGCCTACCGCGTTGTATGCCAAGACTTCATCGAGAACCCAGAAAAATTTGAAGATGCATTTGCAAAGGCTTGGTTCAAACTTACACACCGCGACATGGGACCTAAAACTACTTATTTAGGGCCTGAAATTCCTGAAGAAGACTTCATTTGGCAAGACCCGATTCCAGCAAGAGATCACGATTTGATCAGTGCTACTGATATCGCCAAACTCAAAAAAACCATTCTAAATTCAGGCGTTTCTCACAATGAACTGATCGAAGTAGCATGGGCTTCTGCATCGACGTTCCGTATTTCCGACCGTCGTGGGGGTGCGAATGGTGCCCGTATCCGTTTAGAACCTCAGGTGAATTGGGAGTCAAATCGCCCAGAGCAATTGAAAAAAGTATTGGCGGTGTACGAAGACATTCAGGCCAACTTCAACGCTACTGCTGGAAGCAAGAAGGTGAGTATGGCAGACCTCATCGTCTTAGGTGGATCTGCAGCGGTTGAGGCTGCTGCGAAAGAAGCCGGACACGCTATTTCTGTTCCTTTCACACCTGGCCGTATGGACGCCACACAAGAACAAACCGATGCTGCATCGTTTGCCGTACTTGAGCCGATGGCTGATGGTTTTAGAAACTACCAGAAGAAAAAGTACACCTTGACTACTGAAGAGCTTTTGGTAGATAAAGCGCAACTGCTCACACTTACTGCTCCTGAAATGACAGCGCTTGTAGGTGGTATGCGCGCCTTGAATGCCAATTTCGACGAATCCAACCACGGAATTCTAACCGAAACCCCTGGAGCACTCACCAATGATTTCTTTGTGAACCTCATCAGCATGGACACCTACTGGGAGCCATTGAACGAGGAGGAATTGATTTTTGAAGGTAAAGATCGCGAGAGCGGCGAAACCGTTTGGACGGCGACTCGTGCAGATCTCATCTTCGGCTCAAACTCCGAACTCCGCGCAATCTCTGAGGTATATGCAAGTAGCGATGGCGAAGAAAGATTTGTTCGCGACTTCGTTGAGGCATGGACCAAGGTGATGAACCTGGACCGTTTTGACCTCTAAACTTTCCTATTCGAACGGCCCTGACTTCAGGGCCGTTCTTTTTTTAAACCGCTATGAAGAAGATTTTCCCGTCTCAAATCTACACCGCCTTAGGCCTGGCCTACTTCGTCCTCCATTTGAGCTCTATCTACGTGCACCAAATGTGGATCTATATCGCCTACGAATTACTCTTCTTGACCTATCTTTTTTTGGGTAGTAAAGCGCCTCATTTTTTAAAGCAATCGGCGATACTTCACGGCGTACTCACCCTATTTTACCTGCCGGAATTATTCGTATCTCGAGGACTGAGCCTCGGTAACCCACTATCTGCACTAGCGCTTTACCCGCTTGCACACTGGCTGATAAGCGCCCTAGCGGCAGGTTTGAGACAAAAACCTGCAAGCAAATAAGAAAAGATCGTAAAACGATCGCAGACACTAAATACGTTTATTTCGAATAATAAACTCTATGAAAAAATTACTAGCCCTTACCTCGCTACTTATTCTTAGCGCTTGTAAAATGTCTCCAGTATACGACTACTATTTCAGCATAAATAATTATTCCACTCAAACGGTATTTGCTGAATTTGAATTCGATAATAAATCATTCTCGGATACTCTCGGTCCATACAACGGCAATATTCCACAAGCACTTTCTCGAGGAGTTAATTTATATGAGGATTTAGATCTTCAAACTGTTAATAGCCTGTACTCATGCACGATTACAATTATTGACTCTAATAAGATTATTGAACTCAATGATTTAGAAGACTATATACATTATGTCTCAGAGGATAACTTAACCAATGGTCGTAAAATAATTTCGAAGAAATTCAGATATGAAATCAGATAACCTTTGAAAATACAAAAGCACCTACACATTTCTGCGTAAGTGCTTTATAGTGGGCCCAGCAGGGCTCGAACTTTGTATTTTACCGTACTGATTATCATATGTTTAACCACTCTTTGCAGTCGTGGTCACCTGTTTGGACACCACATTTTCCAAGGGACGAGAACATACCCATTATGCAGGCCTTCGCAGGTATCTGCAAGTTAGTCATTTTTCTCTGTTTGAAATGAACACCAAACCAAAACCACTACAATCATCTCTATTTAAGGCAGTTATACTATAATCACACTCAATTCCTTTAAGATTCAACTCCACCACCGCAACCGCCCTATTGTATAGGCGGTTGCGGTGGTGGGGAATTATGATCTTGCATGGACAAAGATTGTTTTGCTTCACATCGAAGCAAATATCCAATAGCACACGATCTAAGATTTTGACTCAACCCAAAGCGGATACAAAAAGTTTATCATATACACAATGGTGAATATTTACCATTTCAATCCTACTACAAGAACAATATTTTCGCGTCGACACTCAACCAAATATAAATTCGTCATGAAAACAAAACTTATTTTCATTGTCTTGGCTTCTACACTATTCATCATTCAAAGTTGTGAGAAACGCGCTATAGACTTTCCTGAATTTGCGATTGACACAAATTCCGATACCATACAATTCTTAGACGTCCCAACTTTTCCAGCTTCAGTAATTCATGTTCTGCATCGTGAGTTTGTTATAAGCAATCCAGATGTAATTCTAACCTCAGAACTATTAGATTCTAACTACATCTCACACATGGAAAACCGATTGATACAACTCTATCCAAATGTTGCGTTCATCGGGATGCTAAACTTTACAGACGGAAAACTCCAGCCAATAATTAACGATCTACCTTCATACATAGATACGGTGGATGTTATTGATATGGATACCATTCCTAGTTTGTTTAGTGAAAAAAGAGAACTAAACATGGATTCCATTGAAAGTTTCGAATGGCAAGCGTTTGAGGCACTTGCGCAAAAATATAGTTCAAGTCCAGCAACTTTAGATGAAATTCTCGAAACCGACTCCACTCTGTTTGCTAGTTCTGGGAAAACCAATATAAATTGGTGCAAAATAACTTATGCATATTACCTTTCTGCAATTGCCACGCCTTGGGCTTCATTTCGAGTTTGGCAATCGGGTAGAAGAGCGGAAAGAATGGAGAAAAAACCGGATTATTACGGGAGCTATGGCACAGACAATAAGTCCGATGCATTCAGACACATCACATGGAATGTATTAATGAGAAGATACGTGGGCAATACTATAGCCTACCTAACCGCTGGTGCTAATGAAGTTTGTGGTAGCAATAAATGCAGCTCAAAACAAATGGATTTCCATAACAACTATATCGGTCGTGTTAGCAAATACTCTCTTTTCAGAGATAAACAAAACACTAAAAGGTGGCAGTGGAAAAAATGGTGCGAAAATGTAAGAACCTTTGTTAATGACAGTAATAACGCCGTTTATGTAGGAGATGGTCGTTGGTGGGATAACACTAACAAATCAGAGACCAAAACCTGCAAGCAAATAAGAAAAGATCGTAAAACGATTTCGGATTATAAATATATCTATTTAAAATAATGATTCTATGAAGAAGCTACTAGCCCTTACATCGTTACTTATTATTAGCGCTTGTGAAATGTCTCCGGTATACGACTACTATTTCAGCATTCAAAATTACTCCTCTCAAACGGTTTTTGCTCAATTAGAATTTGACGATAAATCATTCTCGGATACTCTTGGTCCATACAATGGCAATACTCCACAAGTACTTTCCAGAGGTGTTAACTTATATGAGGATTTAGACCTTCAAACTATAAACAGCTTGTATACGGGGTCTGTTATAATTATAGACTCTAATAAGATTATCGAACTTGATGATTTAAATGATTATATCCATTTTGTATCAGAAGACAACCTAACCAATGGTCGTAAAATTATTTCTAAAAACTTCATTTACGAAATCAGGTAACCTTTGACCAACAAAAAAGCACTTACGTCTATCAACGTAAGTGCTTGATTTTCAGTGGGCCCAGCAGGGCTCGAACCTGCGACCACCTGATTATGAGTCAGGTGCTCTAACCAACTGAGCTATGAGCCCGGGAGCGCAAATGTAGGGCACAACCACAATTAAATACAAGATATGTTTTCAAAACTGTTCTTGAGCCGATAAAAATTAAATGTCCGGTATACGTCTTGCATCAAATGGTGGTTGAAAGCAAGTATGTTCGTACATTGGTGGCATGAGAAAAATAAGCGCCAAGCGCCAATTTATAGTGACCATGTGTAGTGTTTTGTCACTAACGGCGGGCGCTCAGAACGCACCTGTGGATTTTGAACCTGCAGGTTATGGGGCCAATTGGTCCTGGCGTGTCTTCGAAAATGACGATAACCCCCCTTTTACTGTAGTCCAGAACCCTGATGTAACAGGGATTAATCCAAGTCCTAATGTTGCCTTATTTGAAGCGCGCGTGGGTGGTGCTCCTTTCGCCGGAGTGGAAACCACACATGGCATTGATATAGGAACCTGGACTATTACCAACGCAAATAGCATCATCCGTATCATGGTCCACAAAGAAGTGATCAGTGATGTCGGTATCAAACTGGTTCGCTTTGATAATTGGTCCCTAGGAGAAATAAAAATAGCCAACACGGTTATTAACGAATGGGAACAAATCGAATTTGACTTTAGCGCACATATAGGCAACACCTATGATCAAATTGTGATCTTTCCTGATTTCAATGGACGTAGCAGCAATAGCGCCATTTACGTTGACAACATTTACGGAGCGCAATACATCGCTCCGCCACCTGCTCCGGACAGTGCATCAATGGTTCTTCCGAACTTTTTCAGTCCGAATGGCGACAATATAAATGATGTATTTCAGCCCCGAATGCTGAATGCCGATTGGGCCTCTTGGAGCGTATTCAACCGTTGGGGCACATTGGTCTTTTCCACCGACCAGCTGGATGAGTTCTGGAATGGTCGAGTGGAAGGAAATAAAGCAGCACCCGGTGTGTATTTTGTGGTCGCTCGATGCGGATCTAACGAGACTGGCAACGTTGTAGAACTTAAAGGGGCCCTGCACCTGCTCGACTAAAACAACATTTGTCACGCTATTCCTGTGCGGCCTTATGTAACTTTGAACCAATCGTTTAACTCAAGAGGTCATGATTAAGCAAATTTGGTTCGATTTCGGCAACGTATTTATCCCCATTTTCCCTGAGCGCACCAAAAAAGCTTTTGAGGCGCGCGGCGTAAAGTTGTCGGACGAGGCGTTCTCTAAATTAAACGCCCGCTATGAGGTCGGTGATATAAGCACCCATGAATTCATGCAGGATATTGCGGTAAGCTGTAGTCATCTTCAAAGCTCCATGGCAACAGAGCACGGTTGGAATGCTCTACTAGGTAAACTCCAAGACCACACCCTCTTTCTGAAAAAACTATCTAGGAGCTACGAACTTTGTTTGGTGAGTAATACGAATGAAGCTCACATCAAAACCATCAAAAAGCAAGCCGGTCCTTTCCTATGGAATTCCTTCGTGGAAAAGTTTGAGGCACTTTTTTTATCGTACGAAATTGGGCACCGTAAACCTGACGAAAGCTATTTCGCTTATGTCATAAAACATATGGACGCAAAGCCGGAAGAAGTATTGTTCATCGATGACACCGCGGACAATATTGAAGCGGCAGCGGCCTTAGGCTTTCACACTTGGCAGTTCAACACCCACAATGACGACCTGGTGAAGGGACTACTCTCTGTCTTGGCAAAGCTCAACGAGGGTACCACCAGTAGACTTGGGGTGTAGGAAACATACCCATTTTCCATCTGCACCGGCTTTAGGTTCCTCATTCAAAAGCACCAGTCCCTCCGCCTTGAGACGGGCCATTTCGCCACGGATATCGTCCACAGCGTACGCCACATGATGGAGTCCTTCCCCGCGTTTCTCAATGAATTTTGCAATAGGGCTATCAGGATGTATCGCTTCTAACAATTCAATTTTATTCGGCCCCGCCTGAAAGAAACTGGTGCGAACACCTTCGCTCACCACTGCTTCCTCTTTGTAGGGCCCGACACCCAGCAACTTAGTGTACAGCGCATTACCCTCTTCCAAGGAGCGAACTGCAATCCCCAAATGCTCAATCTTTGTCCATCTAGATTCCATCACTTTATACCTCTAAATTTCCCAGCGCAACGAGCGCTGTGTATTTTCCATTTTTATTGATAAGTTCAGCATGGGTGCCTTGCTCTATCACACGACCACCCTCAATATATACGATGCTATCGGCGTGCTGTACCGTGCTTAATCGGTGCGCTACAACCACCGTAGTGCGGTTCACCATCAGACGATCCAGTGCCTGTTGTACGCGAAGCTCACTCTCGTTATCAAGTGCTGCCGTCGCTTCATCCAACAGCAACAACTTCGGATCAGCGTAAAAAGCACGTGCGATACAAAGGCGCTGACGTTGACCTCCACTGAGTTTTGACCCGCCTTCTCCTATGCTATCATTCGGTCCATAATCACCTACAAAATCCGTACACTGAGCCGCCTGCAAAGCCGCTGCAACCCGTTCCATATCTGGATCCAAACGCAAGCTCACGTTAAACGCAACCGTATCATTAAATAACATCGCGTGCTGCGGTACCCAACCACAACTCTGACGGAACCTGCCCACGTCCCAGGATTGTACGTCCGCACCGTCTAGCGACAATGTCCCCTTTCCTGGCACATCAAATCGCGCCAAAAGGTGTAACAAAGTACTCTTTCCTCCGCCTGAAGGCCCCACCAAAGCTGTGGTCTTCCCCGGTAAGATATTTAAATCAACGCCGTGCAATACCTCTTGTACACCGTCGTAACTAAAATGTACGCCTTCAAAAGCAAGAGTACCTTGCCACCAATCCTTCGGCGGTACTTTATCACCCATTTCTGGAATGGGAGACTCGATGATATCCAAAACGCGCATGGCACTCGCATTGCCCTTTTGAATGTCGTAAAGTGCATTGGTCAGGTTTTTAAACGCAGGGATTAATTGGTAAAAAAGCACAATAAATGCCACAAGTTCACCACCTGTCATTCGGCTGCCATGGAGCACTTCTTGACCTCCCAAATACAAGACCACGAGCAATACACTCACACCTAACACTTCGGCGATAGGCGAACTCAGATCGCGCTTGCGAAAGACGCTCACCATGTGTTT
>Ga0209955_1000481_pt1 | contig 14063 bp, 20 predicted proteins | sample SalPonA_A_H2O_MG_FD_185716 | JGI IMG/M metagenome (GOLD analysis project Ga0209955, IMG submission 185716) | Water microbial communities from South San Francisco under conditions of wetland restoration - Salt Pond MetaG R2A_A_H2O_MG (SPAdes)... | ecosystem: Environmental > Aquatic > Non-marine... | reverse complement strand
GAAAGTAGTAAGAGTACTGCTATCTTAATAGAGGATGCCATTAGGGTCCTCGCAATCTTGCTTAATAAAGGAGAAAACATTATGTTTCAAGCAATTAATACAATGATCACTAGCGTTTCCGACGCACAGAAAAACTTCGTAGATACTTATTTTATGGATTCTTACAAAGAACCAGCACTAGCGGCAGTTGAAGCTAATCGCTCACTTGCTAACGGTATTGTTTCAGCGGCTGACTCTTATGTAGCCGAAGCTAAGAAAGCATTTAAACTTTAATTTACGGAGGATTTCAAAATGACACGACTAACTACTAAAAATCTACCTGACTTTTACAAATCAACTGTTGGTTTTGACCGACTATTTAATGAAATGGAACGAGCATTCACTAGTACTACATCCAGTGGATATCCTCCATACAACATTGTGAAAACAGGTGACAATGTATATGTTATTAGCATTGCTGTGGCAGGTTTTGATAAAAAAGACCTAGAAGTCACACAAGATGGTAATAAACTAACTGTTACTGGTACAGCACCAGAGCAGGACGAAACAGTAGAATATCTACATCGTGGCTTAGCGGGTCGTTCGTTTGAGCGTCAATTCCAACTAGCTGACCATGTAGAAGTAACTGATGTAAGACTTGAGCTAGGTGTACTAAACGTTTATCTAGAGCAAATCGTACCAGATGAGTTGCTTCCACGCAAACTTGAAATCAAGTAAATAAACACTTGGGCGGTGTAACAGCCGCCCTTTTTCTAAATGAGGTTAATATGTCACAAGTACAACGAAGTACTAGCACAGAAATGACTAAACTTAAAGGTCCTAGTAAATATCATGTCATTATGCTTAATGACGATACAACACCAATGGATTTTGTAGTAGCCGTTCTTATGAATATATTCAATAAGACTACGCAGGAATCACATGAGATTATGATGGAAGTACATGAGAAAGGACGAGCAGTAGCTGGCACCTATTCATATGAAGTTGCTGAGCAAAAGTCAGTAGAGACTGTTACAGAGGCTCGCCGCGCAGGTTTTCCTCTTGATGTGAGTATTGAAGAAGAATAAACTAATAAATGAACATAGCAATAACGCAACGTGTTATTGACTACCGCAACGGACCCTATGACAGCATTGACCAAGGGTTCTATAAAATGTTTGAAGGTCATAACCTTCGTCCAATCCCCAACAACTTAAAACATTTCAACTCAGACACTATCAAGCAATCAGACTTGGTAGTGTTTAGTGGCGGCAATAGCATGTTCCCTGACAACTGGCAATATAATGAAGAACGACTCCGTGTAGAGAAACATGTTCTTGAGATTGCTTGCCGCTACAAAAAACCTATATTAGGCATATCTCGCGGCACACAGTTCTTGACTGTGAGCATGGGAGGCAAACTAGAAAAAAGTACTTTACATACAGAAGACCATGTAGTACACTATCATAATAATAAAGTAAATGTAGTCAGTAGACACGAAGAAGTATTAAGTGTACTACCTCCTGGTGCTACGGTTATAGCTAGTGATGAACATGGATATTGTGAATCATGGCGACTTGCTAATATAGCAACAGTGTTGTGGCATCCAGAGCGAATGGAAGACTGTTGGATACCTGAAGAAGTTAAACAGGCAATAGGATTATGAAAGTAGGTATTACATTTAGTAAATAGAGTTACATTTACAACATTTGATAAATAAATGTATAAGGAGAACATTATGTTTGGATACATTTATGAAACAACAAATCTTGTAAACGGCAAAACCTATATAGGAAAAAAGAAAGGCGATTTTGATAGCACTTACTACGGCAGTGGAACGATACTGCAACGAGCACTGGAAAAATATGGCAAAGAAAACTTTGAAGTTATAATGCTATCTGTGTATGATACAGAACATGAGCTAAACGATGCGGAAGTAATGTTTATTGAAACCCGCAATCCGACGTACAACATAGCAAAAGGCGGCGAGGGCGGTGATACTCTTGCCAGAGCAGACGAAGAATATAAACGAGAAATTGTTGCCAAACGAAATCAAGGACTGAAAAATGCGTGGAGTAATTGTTCGGAGGAACAACGCAAGCAGTGGGGAGAAAACATTAGCAAATCTAAGAAAGGCAAAGCAACTCTTCCCGATGGTTATAGACACAGTGAAGAAGTCAAGCAGCGTATTAGAGAGAGCAATAGAAACGTTACGAAGTCTGATGAATGGAAGAAAAATCATGCTAATGCGATGAAATCAAGACGCGGAAAATCTTTAGTAAATAGACAAACTCCGGTAGAAATAGATGAAGTTGTGTATCCTGGTGTCATTGCTGCCGCAACAGCATTAAATGTTTCAAGACAAGCTATCAATAGATGGATTAAAAAAGGAAAAGCAAAATATGTTAAAAAACAGTAAAGTCGGAGTTGTATTTTCTTCATTTGACTTGCTTCATAGTGGGCATATTCAAATGTTACGAGAAGCAAAAGAGCAATGCGATTATCTTATCTGTGGTCTTCAATTTGACCCTAGTGCAGATAGACCAGAAAAGAATGCTCCCGTTCAAACGATAGTGGAGCGTTATACACAGCTTCATGCTGTTAGCTATGTAGATGAAATTATTCCATACGCTACCGAGCAAGATCTTGAAGACGTTCTTGAAATGTATCATATTGATGTACGAATTCTAGGAGACGAGTACAAGGAGAAAGACTTTACGGGAAAGGACATTTGCAAACGTAGAGGTATTCAACTATACTTTAATAAGAGAGACCATAGATTTAGCTCTAGTGGTTTGCGCAAACGAGTAGCGGAGAAAGAGAATGGCAAAGATTCACGCAATGATTGACATTGAGACACTAGGCAAAGAGCCAGGCTCAGTGATATTAACAATCGGTGGTGTAAAGTTCGACCCAAATGACCCAACAAGGGAGCCATTCGGTGAGTTCTACTATAGGTTTGATGTTGATTCGCAACTTGAAAAAGGTCGTGAAACAAATGAAGATACTATTGCTTGGTGGGGTACACAAGACCCGGCGGTAATGGAAGAAGCACTAGGCGAAGATGGACGCACTTCAGTACCAGAAGTGTTAGCCGCATTAAATAAATGGTTAGTGGGTACTGACAACGTGTGGGCACACGGTATAGTGTTTGACATTGTATTAATGGAATCACTATACAAAGACTTTGATATGAAGTATCCTTGGCCATTCTGGAAAGTACGTGATAGTCGTACATTGTTTGGCATTCTACCAAAAGACCCTCGTAAGAGTAAAAGTTTTGACGCACACAACGCATTAGAAGATGCCCGCATTCAAGCGGTATGTGTTCAAGAAGCTATACAGGAGCTAGGAGTTACGTTATAATGGCAGTATATGACTCAGGTGGCAAGAAAAAAGACCACAAGAAATACAAAGAAAACTACGAAAAGATATTCAATGGAACATGGCCATGTCCTGTGTGCGAAGGCACACGAGCGAAAGGTCACACAGAAGATTGTCCTCATCATTGGAAAAATAAATGAAATACGATTTTGTTGTCAGAGAATTAAGCAGAAAAGTGGCCACTGAATTTGTACAGAAGTATCATTACTCACCGGTAATGCCAAAACTTACAAAACACTTTCTCGGCTTTTTTGTTGAGAACAAACTGGTGGGTGTCCTAACGTTAGGTTGGGGCACTCAACCACGACAAACAATCAATAAGATGTTTCCTGGGCTAGAATCAGAGCATTATTATGAGATTGGTAAGATGTGTATGGATGAAGAAATGCCACGCAACAGCGAGTCACAGATGATTAGCGCAACGGTTAAGTGGATGAAACAGAATACACCAGAGAAGCTATTTCTATACACAATGGCCGATGGTATCATGGGCAAGTGTGGTTACGTATATCAAGCAAGCAACTTCTACTTTGGCGAGAAATATCTAACTGATGTATATCTCATGGAGAATGGCGAAAAGTTACATCCTAGATCAACCAAAGCATTGTTAAAAGAGAATGCTGAATTTGAAGGCAAAGAGAAACTATTCTGGCTAACATCTGACTTCATGAAGCACAAAGGCATTAAGAAAATCAAGGGTTATATGTTCAGATACATTTATCCGTTGAATAAGAAAGCCAAGCGACTAATGAAGAATGAGTCTACATTGACATGGAACTTTGAGTATCCAAAAGACGGCGACTTAGAGTGGTTTGATGTGACAGGTGGTAGAGGTAGTAAGATTAAAGTTGACCAGCCAGCATTTACATTTGAAGAAGCTACATATAACGCTAAGAACATCAATGCTCATAAGCAGACTGGTGAAAGTACCTTTGATGATCTGTTTTCGTAATAAATAGTGTTATTATGGAGTCCAACAATAAATGAAATACTTAGATTTATTTGAAGCAGAAGGTCACGAAGGTGGCGCCGCAAAGAAGTTTGAAGATGACTTGGTGACACTTGCGTTACTATCATCCAATAATCCAGATAAGAGTTTAGAAGAAGTGTATGATGCACATGCTACCGAGTTTGCATCACCTGGTCACAAAAAGCAAACTATACAAGCAATCACAAAGTTGAACGAGCGTTTCCCTGGCGAGAAATGGACAAGTGGTTCAAACTCTAACTTTGGATTACAAGATGCGCCATCGCCAGCATATGGTGTAAAGTCTGCTAAAAGTGATATAGTGTTAAATGACAAAGCTATATCCGTTAAACTGGATACAGCGTTTGTTGTTGCTAGTGCGCAAAACAAAGAAGAGTTTGCAGGTATATTTGATAGCGCTCTTGACTACTATATGCAGACTAAAGGCAATGACCTAGATGTAAGTGACGCAGTTGATGGCCTAAAGAGAGCTATACAAACTGCTAAGAATGATTATGTTGGTGAAGTAAAAAATCGTATCTTGCCTGAAGCCCGCAAACTTAAAGTTATCAATAAGTTTAGTGACGTTAAAGTAATCTACGAAGGTCTCCAAGAACACATTGCTAAAGTAGAGCAAGATGCTACAGACGCATATGCTGAAGCAACTAAAGTTCTAAAGAACGAGATTCTTAAAACTATACAGGCAACATTGAAAGATAATCCAGAGTTGAAGCAATACATTACATGGGAAGCATTAAGCTCGTCTATCAAGTACAACTTTCAGTTTCCGTATGCTCAGTGGGTTCTATCACCCAAAGGCGTACATAGTGTACAAAAACCAGATGACCCATATGTAGTTGCTTGTTCTAAAGTATCTAAGTTTGACATTCGTGGTTTGCCTACGGGCAAAATGCGCAGTGGCACATCGGCATTTGCGAAATACTATAAAAAACAACTTGCAGATGGTAATGATGTTGACATTGCGGCTATATATGATGAAATGAATAAGATGGCATTTAGCATGAAGATGGACGTTTCAGCGGCAAATCTTAAGAAACTGGATGTAAATGAAGCATTTGATATTAAAGCGTTATTTAAACGAATACTTGATAAAATCAATGAATGGATTCAAGCATTAGCGAAAAAGTTTGACTCTATGTTGGGCAAGCTAGATGCTTTAAAATCAGGCACATTACAAGGTTGGATGGCAGCACTTGACATTGAACCAGTGGCTGAAATCGTTCTACCGGAATAATCAACTTGACAGTCTGTACTATATCATGTAGTATGGACTGTATATAAAACAATCAAAAGGCAAAATATGCGTATTGAACAAGACATTAAGCTTGACTATAGTGACGTACTCATTCGTCCGAAACGAAGTACATTGGGTAGTCGTAAAGAAGTATCACTTGAACGGACATTTTCGTTCAGAAACTATAAGCCACATGATATGGATATAGAGCATCTACGCCCAGAAAACGGAAATTATACTGGTATTCCTATCATGGCGGCTAATATGGATGGTGTTGGCACATTTGAAATGGCAGAGACACTATCAGAGCAAGGGTTGTTTACTTGTCTGGTCAAGACTTATTCTGTTGATAAGCTGGTAGAATTCTTTTCAGTTGAAAGACCATATGTTGCGTATAGTATGGGTATTAGCGACAAGGACTTTTATAGATTTCAAAATGTATATGGAGCAGTGCCGAGCGGCAATCTTAAATACGTGTGTGTTGATGTAGCTAATGGATACTCGGAGCGATTTACTGACTTTATTCGTAAGTTGCGAGCAGGCTATCCACACATTGTAATCATTGCTGGCAATGTAGTAACAGGTGACCAAACGCAGGAGTTGATTCTAAGTGGAGCTGATATCGTTAAAGTGGGCATTGGTCCTGGTAGTGTGTGTACTACTCGTATTAAAACTGGTGTTGGTTATCCCCAACTCTCGGCTGTCATTGAGTGTGCAGATGCCGCTCATGGTCTTGGTGGCCATATTATCGCTGATGGTGGCTGTACTTGCCCCGGTGATGTAGCGAAGGCTTTTGCTGGCGGTGCAGATTTCGTGATGTTGGGTGGCATGTTAGCAGGTCATGATGAGGGCGGTGGCGAAGTAATCACTAAGCGTTATCAGACCAATGAGATTGAAGAACATGAGACGGGTGCTCGGTTACGAGTAGAAGAGAAACAGTTTGTACAATTTTATGGGATGAGTAGTGATGCGGCTAATACAAAACATTTTGGAGGACTTAAAGAATATCGTGCGAGCGAAGGCCGAGAAGCTCTCGTACCTTACAGAGGAAGAGTGGAAAGTACTATTCAAGATATACTTGGTGGTGTGCGTTCTACTTGCACTTACGTTGGTGCCGATAAATTAAAACGGTTGAGTAAGTGTACCACATTTGTCATGGTTAATAACCAATATAATCGTACATACGAAGGAACAACTACTAAGATATGAACAAATACAACATATGGGATAAGTGGGGTAAACTTAACAGTGTGCTGTTAGGCACAACTTATCAAAAAGAGTTTTATCGAGGAATCAAGAATAAAAAGATTCGTGATGCGTTTTATAGAATTGCTGATGAGTCACATGAAGACCTAGAGAATTATGCACAAGTGCTGAAAGATTTTGGCTGCGAGGTTATTCGTCCTGAGTTGGACCCAAATGACGAATTAATGAACTATATTGATGCAGATGGTAAAATTCAAACAAGAAAAGGACTTATTGTCGATAAACAACAAGTTCCTCGCGCTCCTCTCCAGCCACGAGATTGCACTATTGTAATAGGAAATACGCAGTTTAGACCATCTGAAGAACATCAAAGTGTGTATGATGCACTTGATAAATGGAACAGTCAAGATGTAGTGACAACATGGTCTAGAAATATTCCACAAGTGTCCGCGCCTGAAATAACACAGATAGGAAAAGACATATATATTGATGAAAAATTTCCAGAAATGGCTGCGCATCTAGAGCAATTCAGACAACATTATCCAAATTTACGATATAATAGATTGAAAGTTGGCGGCCACAATGATGCTTGTTTTTCTGCAATTAAACCAGGTGCTATTATGTCGCTCAGAGAGATTCAAAAATACGAGAAGACTTTTCCAGGATGGGACGTGTGTTATCTTGAAGGCGAGAGTTGGAGAAAAGTTTACAAGTTTCAAGATTTGAAAGATAAGAACGAAGGAAAGTGGTGGATACCAGGCGAAGAAGATAATGACGAGTTGACATACTTCGTAGAAACATGGTTAAACGATTGGGTAGGCTATGTAGAAGAAACAGTGTTTGATGTGAATACATTAGTGCTTGATGAGCATCATATCTGTGTTGCGAATCCTAATAATGAGATAGTAAATTCATTTCTTAAAAAACACAAGATGGAACCAGTTCATGTTCCATGGAGACATAGATATTTTTGGGATGGCGGGCTTCATTGTTTAACTCTTGACTTGAATAGAGACGGTGGCCCAACAGATTATTTCCCTGACAGAGACGGCCCTGTTAGTTGTGAAGGATTTGATTAGATATATATCATGTCAAAAGTTACCCGTCTTTTAGACGGGTTTTTTGTATACTTTTATTCACCATTCTGATGAAAATAAACACTTGAAACTGGTCTTGATCATACGCTAAAATCTGCTATTATGTATATAAATATTAGTGTTCCAAAAGAACAGAGCGGTCCCAAGCTCATAAAAAATGGGAGGCAGTTATCCCTGCCACAACAGAGATAGGTTTGCTTAACCTATAATAAGCGTCCCAAAACAGAAAGGAGAAACTAAGATGTTTAATAAACTTAAGAAAGCCTTTCTTGGACGCAATCGTGTATCCAAGAAAGTACAAAATGAAATCGCAAACTACCTAGTAGTGGAGTTTAAAATTAATCGCCAAGAAGCAGAGACCCTTGCTCGTACAGGTGAGTACATGGATATTGTGGAGGCACACCGCGTATGAAAACTATACTAAACACAATCAAAAGTATGTTCACTATGCCAAAACGTGAAACACTAGAAGAAATTTATCTAGGTCAAGCAACTAACCTTGTTGAACTAGAGCGTAGAATGAAAGAAATTGAACGTGGTCAAGCACCATGGCAAAACTTAGAAAGAGGTGGTTACTAATGACTAGAAGAATTAAAAACGTATTCAAGCGCATGGGAATTGCCATGATGAAGTCTAGGCTAGAATATGCTAAACGTCAAGTGGCATTACTTGGATATCATGAAATAGCAGAATCTATGAAGGAACAACAAAAGGAGCATTAATTGCTCCTTTCTTATATACATCATTAACTACTAAGATAAATAATATTGAAGAGGTGCCAGAATGAGCAGAACTACAATATTTGAATCAGTAATCAACAAGCTACTAGCAGCAAAAACACAAGAAGAAAAACGCGCAGTATTAGAATACTATAGCTACGAGACGTTATTACAACGTGTTCTTAGATATCTGTATAGTCCGTTGATAACATTTAACATGGACGACTGGAAGCCCAAGTTCGCTGGCAAATTTCATGGCATGGGTATGTCTAAATTCATGCATGTTCCTGAAGATATATTCCAAGGTAAATTCACACAAGAAGAAGCCGAGTTCGCATGTAATGTCGCACTTCAAAACATGAATGAAAAAGAAGTATCTACATTTGTGGCTATGTTAAAAAAAGACGAAGACCATTTTGGGGTGTCTATTGAATTAATCAATAGTGTTTGGCCTGGATTAATCCTTGAGTATCCATGCCAAGAAGCGTGTGAGTATTCTGCGGAATCATTTTCTTCTTTTGATGTACCTTTTGTCGCACAACGAATGTATAAAGGATTACGAGTTAATATTATAGTTCGTGGTAATAGTGTAGAATTTAGAGACAAGACAGGCAAAATACTTCACAACTTTGACCTATACGTTGAGCAATTTAGTAACCTAGCACAAAACGGCAGTACAGCATTTGATGGACATGCGGTAGTGGTCAATGATGACATGAAGATTGTCTCAACTGATGATGATGTGGTACTCGCTGCCAAACCAGAAAATATTAGATTTATACTATGGGATGCCATACGATATGATGGATTTGTTGAAGGCAAAGACAATCGTATAGGCTACAACTGGAGATTTAATGGGTTGGAGCATATGATGTTTTTGGCAGTTGATAAGAATCCTACGCCTTGTTATCGTGCTGCGGAGCACAAGATGGTAGGCACAGTAGAAGAGGCAGAAGCATATGCCAAGGAAATAAAAAACCCGATAGTTATAAAAAATCTATCGGGCACTTGGGCTAACGGTAAGACTAAGAACGAGTTAATAATTCAAAACTAGCATGACCAAATTTTGTGCCTTTTATGTTACAATCGGCACAAACTCCTTTGCGTTCGCCTTTTGCTAATCCTTGTCTAATTTTTCTAAGACGCTCTCCGTTCCAAGCCATAGCAAAAGTATTATCATAGCAATTACCCATAGAGCCGCCTCGGCGATGCCAATCATTACAACATAAATTAACGTCACCGTTCCAGTCAATAAACGCCTTATAAAACGGCAAATAACATTGTCCTTGAACACCGTTGCCTCCTAATATTCCGCTTCTGTTGTTGAAGCCGTATTGTAAAATTAACTCTTGCGCATCGCCGGTATCATAATGCTTTCTCAGGCGCCAATTGCCGTGTTCGTTTAGAGTTTCCATAACAGCTAATCGTCCGTTGTATTGTGGCTCACCGTCGTAACAATCAACTGTAAGCATATCCAATCCAACACCCCATAAGTTCATTGCTAGGTCTGGTTCTTTGTCAATTAGTCTGTCTCCATTAGTAGTTATCTCAACATAGAGTTTATCACTTGATTTTAGAATTTCTACTATTTCTAATAAATGTGGATGAGTATGAGGTTCGCCAAATCCTGTTATATGTATGTCGCCCCACCAATCACTTGCTTCTATTTCATCTACAAGTTTTCTTACTAGGTCTAAACTCATGAATAACTTTTGATTGGGATACACTTCAGGGTCATGTCTAGGACAAAATGAACAAGTGCGATTACATAATTCTGTTATGTTAAGCTCTATCGTTGATAGTCCTGAATATGTTTCACTGTAGATATTAGCAGAACCATGTCTTTTGATTCTGCTATCTATATGTCCTTGAACATCAAACGTTTGATTTGAGTTTTTTGAGGTAGTTGTTGATGAGATGGTCATAAAATCCGCTAAATGCTTGTCCTTTTTTCCACGCTTTGATTCGTGCTTTGATATTATCTTTTATTAATTTCCAGAAAGACCTACCAGTAGACATGCCACCGTCATATCCTAGGTAGTACATTTCACCTACATGGTCGTATCCTATTTTTGGTATTCTAGTAACAATGTCATTTGTATTGACAAATCTATAAACAGGCACATCTTTCAGAAAGTTTGCCCATTTCTTGTCGCCCACGCGAGGTGACCCGAATGTATAAAGTATAACATTGTATCCTAGCCCAGTCAATCGAGCTGTGAATATTGATGCCATCGCCGCGCCTAGGCTATGTCCAGTGACGAAAATAGTAGTCTCTTTGTTAATGGCACGACTACGAATCCATACCATGATATCTTCGTGTATTTTGTCTATTTCACGTTTAAAGCCATAATGCACATCGCCTGCTACCGTACTAGATTCCTTCCATACAGCCAAGTCTGCCCAGATATCATTTTTTTCTTCAGTGCCACGAAAGGCAATAACAGCGGTAGTAGCATTCATTTTAAATGCGTAAGCTTGTGCTCCGTCGTTATCAAACATCTTTGTGGTATAAGATTTGTCAACATATTGCGCTAGCGCTGATTCACAATCATCCCATTCTAGATAGACCGCCTCGCTGGCTTCGCAACACATGATAGCATCATTTATATTCATTTTTTACTCCTTATCGTATATCGCTATATCAGAAATGCTACGTTCTTTGCCAGTGCCCTCGTCAACAACAACATAGCATTCTTTCGCACAAATAGGATGAGGATTGTTTTCAAATCCAGGTTTCCATATCTTTGTCCAGTAGTACTCGTGTGCTACAATTTCATCTAATGAGTGTTTTTCCAAACTATTCCAGTCCGGGTCTTCTGTCATTATCTTTTCTAATTCAGGGTCGTCAAACAATTCAGGTATGCCCATTGGCCTAGGCTCGTCTATAAATTTGATGTCCCAAGTATTGCCAAAATAGCAACATGGCCATACTCTGCCTTCTGGAGTTATTTCCCATGACCTTTCTTCGTCCGTATGTTGCATACATTCTATGCGTTTATATTTCATCTATGCTCCTTAGCATATCATATGCTTGTTTTCTGTTTTCATCTGTTATTCTGCCAAAATCTCTATTATTAAACTTAAATCTGATTTTGATATTATTTTTTTCAGCCATTTCTTTTGCTTCTACGATCTGATGCCAGTTCCAATCAAATATAAGAAACTGCCATTCGCCATGTCCATCTTCAGCAAACCATGCCTTCATATTTTCCATAGCTCGCTCAAAATTAACGCCTTCTCTATATAACCAGTTGGTGTCATGGTCAGTGCCATCAATGCCCCAATTAATGCGAAAATGTTTCCACTTTGGCGCCATTTCAGCATACCATTCGGGTTGTCTTAGTCCACCATTTGTATTGATTACCAATTGTTTGACACGAGGAGCAGTGAATTCAACAAAGTCAGTCACTCTGGGATGCATCATTGGGTCACCAAACTCACCACAGAACGTAACACGAATATCATCTTTGTTACTAAAAATTTTTGAATTTTCAACTATTGTTTTGTATGTGTCAAAGTTCATATGCTTTAACTCTAACCAATCTTCTTTCTCTCCAGTGTGCTCATTTGTCCGAGCGCAACTCCTGCACTTGGCCTGGCAGTATGTGGTTAGAGCAAAGTCAATTTCATTTCTCATAATAATATTTAGTTCCTGTTAATAGATAGCGTCTAAATCATCTATAAAAAAATACAATCAAAAATAAGCTGCAAATAGCTTGTTTTTATCATAAATAAATGTACAATATAATAAAAAGGACAACAATCATGATATCATTTAATGAGTATTTAGACTACATCAAACGAGAAAAATGTCCAAGTTGTAAAATATAGAACTTGACAATCACATAGGAGACCTAATATAATGATCAAGCACGAGCTAGACTTTAGTAAAGGCGCAGTCATAGTTGGACACTACAAATATCCAAAATGTCCTAGCTGTGACAGCGCCAAAGAATTGCTCAAAGAGCAAGACATACAGTACACATTTGTACAAGCAGACAAAAAATTATTCGGCAAGGTTATGGGTGTAACCAAGCAAATAACTGTACCACAGATATTTATCAATGGTGAATTTATCGGTGGCTACGAAGACTTAGAACAGAAACTTAAAGGAGAAACTCAATGATAGGCAAACAAGTACCACAAGTAACATTCAAATACCGCGTTCGCACAGACGGACATGATATCTGCTACGTAAATCCAGACAATGGCGGTGAAAACCCATTTGAATGGAAAGACGTAACATCTGATGACATTTTCTTGGGCAAGAAAGTAGTAGTGTTCTCACTGCCAGGAGCATACACACCAACGTGTTCAACATATCAAGTACCAGGCTTTGAAGAAATGTACGATGAATTCAAAGCAAAAGGCGTAGATGATATCTATGTATTATCAGTCAATGATACATTCGTAATGCGCCGTTGGATGATTGACCAAGGTGTTAAGAACCTTAAGTTCATCCCAGACGGCAATGCTGAGTTCACAGGCGCAATGGGTATGTTGGTAGACAAAGGTAATCTAGGATTCGGTGCTCGCTCATGGCGCTACGCTATGGTCGTAGAAGATGGTGTAATCACACACATGTTTGAAGAGCCAGGCAAGTCTGACAATCATCCAGAAGACCCATACGGTGTATCAGCACCAGAAAACGTATTAAAAAATCTATAATAAACTACGATAGGACTTGACTTTTACCTCCATGGTATGCTACACTAGTAATATAGTGTAACCATATCATGGAGGTTTTTATATGGGCAAAACAACTACTAAGTCGCCTTCTTTTGCTGACTTATTTGAGAAGTTAGAGAAGAATCAAAAAGAACGAGAAGAGTGGGTTAAAAACAATCCACCACCCGACCTGTCCATTCGTGAAGCATTAGTTATTGCGTCGGAGCTTCATGAAACAGGACATGACGCAAGTACGATATTCAATGTACTCTTTCCCAATGAATATGCTGAATGTGATATCGCGGCAAAAGATGTTCTTGAACATGCTAAACCAGACGCTACATATGAAATGATTGATATCTGGAGGCATAAATTATTCAATGCTAAAATGTTTCGGCAAGAGAAATTATCAAGCTGGCGGCAACGTATAGCACATCTTCTATCTGACCCAGAGCGTAAATTCTTATACTCAGATGGACCTCTTGTATCAACATTGCCACGATATCATGAGTATGAAGAACGATATATCCGCTTGGGCAATGACTATAACGTTCTTGAAAGACGTACAAATAAGAATGTCTATATGAAGAACACACTGACATATATTGAGCATTGGACAGAGAAAAACAAAGACCGCGGTAGACGCACGATATTTGCTTTTAAGACGGAAGATGATTATCTAGTGTTATGGCCAATGTCCGCTCGTGTTGCCAGTTTGTCGGCTGATTTTTTGATTCAACTATTGAAGTTTACTGATACATTTAGTTTTGAAGGCTCATGTTATA
>Ga0209955_1000480_pt1 | contig 14068 bp, 12 predicted proteins | sample SalPonA_A_H2O_MG_FD_185716 | JGI IMG/M metagenome (GOLD analysis project Ga0209955, IMG submission 185716) | Water microbial communities from South San Francisco under conditions of wetland restoration - Salt Pond MetaG R2A_A_H2O_MG (SPAdes)... | ecosystem: Environmental > Aquatic > Non-marine... | reverse complement strand
CCCGCGGCGAAAGAGTGATTTCAAACTTTGGTCAGCCCGTGCAAATTGCGCAGCCTTTAGATTTTTTAGCGGTCACCGATCACGCTGAAAACTTAGGACTCGCGCCAATGGTAGTGCGTTCAGATCCTGCCCTATTGGAAGCGCCCTGGGGACGGCAAGTGCATGATATATATCACAACGTCGACCCTATTAAGGCCTATGAATTATGGATGGTAAGTAATAAGACCGGCGAAAATCCATTAAAGGGATTTGATGAAATTACCCGTCGCGCATGGAATGATTTAACGGCGGCAGCAGAAACCTACAACGATCCTGGGCAATTCACAGCGCTTATTGGTTATGAGTGGACCTCTGCACCTAATGGAAGCAATCTACATCGCAATATCATTTTCCGTGACGGTAAAGAGATAGCAGATTCTATATTGCCACTTTCTCGATACGACACTCCTGATCCTGAGCAGCTATGGAATTGGATGGAGGCCTACGAGACAAAAACAGGAGGCAGATTGTTAGCCATTCCCCACAATGGCAACTTGTCCTCGGGGCTGATGTTTTCATCGCTGAGATTAAATGGTGACCCGATTGATCAAGCGTATGCATTGAGAAGACAGCGTTTTGAACCTCTGGTTGAAACGACTCAGGCAAAAGGTGACGGTGAAGCCCATCCTTTCTTGTCTCCCGACGATGAATTTGCAGATTTTGAAACCTGGGACACGGGCGATTTCGGGGCGACGCCCCACCGCAAAGAAATGTTGCCAAACGAATACTCACGGGAAGCCCTCAAACGAGGCTTAGTGTATGAAGAGACACTGGGGGCTAACCCCTTTCGCTTTGGCTTGATCGGTAGCACGGATTCTCATACGGCCCTTGCCACCGCCGAAGAGGACAATTGGTTTGGCAAGGTGGCACTGTTTGAACCAACGGTTCGCGAGCGTCGCTTTAAAGAAAAAGTGTTGGGTCGTATCCCTGCTAGTGACGGTAGCGATAATGTGCAAACCTCTGCAGATACTGGCGCTTCGGGGTTAACCGCGGTATGGGCGCACGAGAATACGCGGGCTTCTATTTGGGATGCCCTTTATCGCAAAGAGGTTTACGCCACTACGGGCCCTAGAATACAAGTGAGATTGTTTGCCGGTGCCGACTTTAAGCCCAACGATGTTTACCGCTCTGATTTTGCAGAGCATGGTTATGCTAATGGCGTACCCATGGGGGGTACATTGTCTGGCCTTGCTAAAGCACCATCCTTCATTGTGCGGGCTCAGGCTGATGCCAATGGTGCTTTCCTCGATAGAGTGCAAATTATTAAGTTATGGGTCGATGCGAACGATCAAGGCCAAGAAAAAGTGTTTGATATTGCGGTAGCTGGCGACAGAAAAATTGATGCTAATGGGCGAGCCAAGGCCGAAGTAGGTAATACCGTCAACGTTGAAAGCGCAACATTTGATAACAGCATTGGCGAAGCGGTATTGTTTGCGCATTGGCAAGACCCTGAGTTTAATCCGGATCAACATGCGGCCTACTACGTGCGCGTTTTGCAGATTCCCACGCCACGCTGGACCACGCGTGACGCCATGTTTTTTAATGAGCCTCTGCCAGAGGGCGTGCCTACGGCGATCCAAGAGCGTGCTTACAGCTCGCCAGTTTGGGTAAATCCTCGCTAATTAAAACCCTATTAGCTTTGCTAATAAAATGGCCCCCGCCGCAAAAAGTAATCCGCGCGGGGCGAACGCTAATAAAACAGCCGCGATAGCGATCAACAATAGATCGCTATATTCATAGATGCTTGACGGTATGATGAACCCCAATAGGCTGCTCATCAATAATCCCACCATGGTGGGATTGATATAGTTAATCATCGAGACGATTCTTGCGTGTTGCTGCCAGCCCTCCCAGTGTTTAAAAAAGGCTAAAATTAACAGTAATCCGGGAGCAAATATGCCAAGGGTGGCGAACAGTGCGCTCGACCAAGGCGCTTCGGTTCCAATGACCACGCCCAGGTAGCTAGCGGCGGTAAACATCGGGCCGGGTATAGCTTGTGCCAAAGCATAGGCGGATAGTAAGTCGGTACTCGATAAAGTCTGCGCAAACTGCTGAAGCAGCATGGGAAGCATGACATGACCGCCACCAAATACTGAGCTACCTATGAGATAAAAGGCACTGAAAATCGCATCTGATTGCCAAAGCGAGAGAAGTAGAAGTAATAAAAATGCGAGGACAGCTAGTCGGTTAAAGGTTAAATCGTATCGTTCGTTGTTGTGTGTTTGGTCTCTGTGAAATAACCCTCCAAGTAATCCGGCGACCAATATTATCCCAATGGCTGGCATCCCCGCTAAAAAAGCAATAGTGGTTACCATCATAATGAGCCATTGATATTTTTTAAGACACAGCGACGTCATCATGCCTGCGCTAGCATCCGCCACAACAACTACCGCAAACAATTTCATGGCTGCTATCACAGAATTCCAGACACCCGCACTATGCTCCCAATAGATTACTCCCATGGCAGCGGATGCCATTAAAAAGAATGAGGGAGTAGTAAAACCTAAAAAAGCGGCTAATCCTCCGGTAATTCCCCCCTTATGAAGGCCAATAGCAAACCCAAGTTGACTAGAGCTAGGTCCGGGTAAAAGCGTGCAAAGTGCGTTAAGTTGGGCGAATTTGTCATTATCAAGCCAGGCAAGTTGTTGCACAAAGCGATTTTGAAAATAGCTGATGTGTGCAGCAGGGCCTCCAAATGCAAGGCAGCCAAGGATAAAGAATTGCCAGAAAATGGTAAGGGGCATAGGCGAATGAAATAACACATTAGTGGAAAGGTTGTTGTTTTAGAATACCACTGGCAGCGATAAATACACTAGTACGTGCCTTGGAAGGTGTTGGTATGGGGTCAATTTGTGAAAAATATAGAAAGAACGGGTGTGTTTTTTGTTAAGTGGCGTATAACCTTTAGAACGATGAGGTTATTTGATAGAAATAATAGATCGTAATGATCTTGATATTTAACTGGACGAAACCCTCTTCATTCCTATACTCGATGGACAATCCTTTTTAAGGGTTTGGGTTGAATTCAATTCACAGCAACAATAATAGGAGCATTCATATGAATCTCAAAGGAACTAAAACGGAAGAAAATTTGAAAGAAGCCTTCGCCGGTGAGTCACAAGCAAACCGTCGTTATCTCTACTTCGCCAACATGGCTGATATTCAAGGCGCTCCAGAAGTCGCCAACGTATTCCGTAACACTGCTGAGGGTGAAACCGGTCACGCTCACGGTCACATGGAGTACTTGATCAGCGGTGGCGCAGGTGAGCCAGGCACTGGTATGCCAGCTGGCACTGTCGCTGAAGCTCTTGAAGCAGCGATCGCTGGTGAAACTCACGAGTACACCGATATGTACCCCGGTATGGCTAAAGCTGCTCGCGATGAAGGTTTCGACGAAATTGCTGATTGGTTTGAAACTCTTGCCAAGGCTGAGCGCAGCCACGCTAACAAGTTCCAGAAAACTCTGGATGCTTACAAAGAAGAAGCGTAAGCGCGCAAACTTCGAGCTAGGTGTTACCTAGCTCGTCCCTATTCTGAACAAGGCCGGAGCATAATAATGAGTTCACCAAAAGAAGGAAATCTCGAGGCGCCTACCAGACATCCCATCGACTGGAAGAATCCCGAATACTACGACAGGGAAAAGTTAGACGCTGAGTTAGAGCGCGTATTTGATATTTGCCATGGTTGTCGCCGCTGTCACAGCTTGTGCGATGCCTTTCCCACGCTGTTTGATCTTGTCGACGAAAGTGACACCATGGAAATGGATGGTGTTGATAAGGCGGATTACATCAAGGTTGTCGATCAATGCTATTTGTGTGACATGTGCTACGTGGCGAAATGTCCCTATGTGCCACCACACCCCTTCAATTTGGATTTCCCTCATTTAATGCTGCAGGCCAAGGCTGTCGAGACTAAGTCTAAAGGGCTCGCCTTCAGAGATAAGTTCCTCTCAGATACCGATGGCTTAGGCAAGTTGGCAGGGATACCTATTATTACGGAGACGATTAACGCCGTTAATCATTGGGCGCCGGCAAGAAAGGTCATGGCTGCCACACTTGGCGTTGATGTAGAAGCATGGATTCCACCGCTAACGTCTAAAAAGCTTCGTGATAGCGCCAAGCCCAAAGCCATTGAGCCTGTGGCAGGCCAAAGAACACCAGGTAAAGTTGGTTTATTTGCTACCTGTTATGTCAATTACAACGAGCCCGGTATCGGTGAAGACTTGATTGCTGTGTTAGAGCATAACGAGGTGGCCTGGACCTTTGCCGAGAAAGAGGTGTGCTGCGGGATGCCTAAGCTTGAGCAAGGTGACTTAGAAGGTGTTGAAGCGCTAAAACGTATTAACATTCCCCGCTTGGCCAAGTTGGCGCGTGAGGGTTATGCCCTGATGTCGGCAGTGCCCAGCTGTACACTGATGTTCAAGCAAGAGCTTCCCTTAATGTTCCCCGATGATGAAGAAGTGCAATTGGTAAAAGAGGCATTCTGGGATCCGTTCGAATACCTTGTGGCGCGCCAGAAAGACGGCCTACTCAAAGGTGAATTAAAAAATGGTTTAGGTAAGGTTTCCTACCATGTGCCATGTCATGGACGAGTCCAAAATATTGGCAAGAAAACCGAGGAAATGCTCAAGCAAATCCCCGACACAGAAATTAATACTGTTGAACGCTGCAGTGGCCACGCCGGTACCTACGGCGTTAAAAAAGAGTTCCACGACCACGCAATGAAAATTGGTCGCCCAGTTTTCCGTCAAATGAGCAGTAACGAGCCAGATTATATTTCAAGTGATTGCCCACTTGGTGGCGCGCATATCGCTCAGGGTATGGAAAAAAATCATCAACAGACACCGCAGAAAGCGCATCCTATTACCCTTTTGCGGAAGTCTTATGGAATATAGAGGAGACAACACTATGGTTAAGATCGCCCGCGATTCCTTAATGTCGCTTGAGGCCTATCACCGCGAGCGCCCAGAGTTTCGCCAAAAAGCCCTGCAGCACCGTCGTGTGCGCACGGTTTTTATCGGCCCTAACGTCACACTGCAATTTGAGGACGAATTGACCATTCGCTACCAAATTCAAGAGATGCTTCGTATCGAGAAAACCTTTGACGACGAAGGTATTCAAGACGAGCTCGATGCCTACAATCCACTAGTGCCTGATGGCAGTAACCTTAAGGCGACTATGTTGATTGAGTTTGTCGATGTCGAAGAGCGCAAGCAAGCATTGGCAAAACTCAGTGGTGTTGAGCATCGCACTTATATTCAAGTGAGTGGACACGATCGTGTGTACGCTATTGCAGATGAAGACTTAGAGCGTAGTACCGCTGAAAAAACCAGTGCCGTACACTTTATGCGCTTTGAGTTTACCGCCGAAATGATTGCTGCTGTGAAAGCAGGTTCAGCGATTGCGATGGGGGTTGATCACAGTAATTACAGTCATCGAGTCGACGAAATTGCACCGGAGACTCAGGGCTCCATTGCTAAAGACTTCGCTTAACTGACAAGGCACCCAAGGGTGCCTTTTTTCTTGGCGCACTCAGTGGGTAAATTCCAAATAAAATGAATGAGGCATCTATCTTGGATTGGCAGGAACTTGGCATATTTATCTTACGGTGGTTGCACTTAATGGTGGGCGTGGCCTGGATGGGTCTTTTGTATTACTTTAATTTTATTCAAGGCGAGTATTTTAAAGAAGCCGAGAAGTATGCTCTGTTAGATGTTAAAACGAAGTTATTACCCCGCGCGCTTTGGTGGTTTAGATGGGCGGCAGTGATTACCTTGGCAACAGGGGGGGTCTTGCTGTTCGGCCTTTTGCAGCAAGGCTTAATCAATAGCTATATGGTATTAGCTGCTAGTATGGGTACATTGATGTTTCTCAATGTGTGGCTGATTATTTGGCCCTGCCAACGTGTCGTCATAGGTGAGGTGGAGGGCGATGTAGCATCATGCGCTCAGCGAGCCGCATTGATGTCACGCACTAATACATTGTTTTCAGGCCCCATGGCTTTTGGCATGTTGGGTTCTGCCCATCTAGGTTACAGTCAGTCTTTTCTGCTTTCAGGTGAAGGCGCGAGCACAGGAATGTGGCTTGCGCTTTTACTGGTGGCATTGCTGCAGATCAATGGTATGTTTGGTCGATTAGGCCCGTTAACTACCACTAAGGGTGTTTTGCACAGCAGTATCTTGTTAACCGCAGTTTTATTTTCAGCCTTATATTTTTGAAGCTTTTTTCTGGTCTAACTAGGCTTGGCTGTTGCTATGAGCCTCAGCCTGTATCATCATTTAGTTAAGTATTGATAACCATGAGTAACAGCATGAATAGCCGCGATGACGAATTACATGACCTACCTAGTTTTGCCCCTGACAGTGACGAATTGAAGGCACGCCAAAACGCCAATAGTCATGATTTACTAATGGACCCGGTTGCTGGCGGAGGTGCGAGTAATGGATTGGTGTGGTTTCTATTTGTTCTTGTTATCGCAGTTGGTGGCGCAGCGGGTTATTTGTACGCAGAGCTTCTAAAATCCAACGATCGAATTACTACCTTGGAAGCACGTTTGTCTGAGGCGGGTGAAAGCATGGATCAATCTAGTGCTACCATTGGTTTGCGCTTAAAAGAGCTCACCGATAAAACCAATGAGCTATGGACACAAATGGACAAATTGTGGGCGTCTGCATGGCGCCGTAATCAGAGCGAAATTGCCACCCTTCGCGATGATATTAAGGGCATTAATAAACAGTCGAGTGGTTTTAAATCAGGGATTGAAGCCTTACAAAAATCGGTACAAGGTATACCTGAATTAGAGCGACGTGTTGCTGAATTGGGGACACTGCAAGCACAAATCGACAAAGCGGTAGCGGCGGCTAGTGGTACCACCAATAAATTAAATGCGCTTGATGCCAAAGTCTCAAGAGCGCAGGGTTCACAGAGCGATTTTGAAAAACGTATTAAGGCTAATGAACAGTGGATCGAGTCTATTAATGCGTATCGTAAGCAGGTCAATCGTCGTTTAGATGAAATACAAAACTTAGTTGCCCCCACAAATACGACTTCACCAAGTTTGAACTAAATAATTCGTGGCGTCTTGTTCAAGAGGGTGAGACGCCAGTAGCTATGCACGTTGTTTGGCCCAATCAATTCCCCCTGACTTAGGGCATTTTCGATGCGTGACAGTACGTCGGCAAAGTCTTTCTCGCAACAGCTAACTTCAATCGTCAAATGATGGACCGAGCCAAGGCGTTCGATTTTACTAAAGTGAGGCCAGCGGCATGCACCGCTATGATCCCAATGCCCACAAAGGGCTTGGGTGACGGCCCCGCCGGGAGCTCTCGAGTCAGCGTCGTCAGCAAGATGCAGTTCGGCGCTTAAGCTATAGCGGGGCACGGGACTCGCCTAACAGCGAATGGTGTTCTTTAAGAACTCTACAATATCGTCTAGAGCGATATCTTGACTGTCGCTATCGCGACGCCCCTTGTACTCAATGCTGCCTTTTTCTAAGCCGCGGTCGCCCACAACAACTCGATGTGGAATGCCCATCAATTCAGTATCAGCCAACATCACGCCTAGGCGCGCTTTCGCTTCATCCATAAACAAGACATCAAAACCGGCTGCGCTTAGTTCGCTGTATAGTGCTTCGCACTTATCGGCTACAGCAGCACTCTTGTGCATGTTGATGGGGATCAACGCAATGTGGAACGGCGCAATAGCGTCGGGCCAGATGATGCCATTTTCGTCATGGTTTTGTTCAATGGTGGCCGCCACAACACGCGAAACACCAATGCCATAACAGCCCATTTCCATAACGACATCTTTGCCATTTTCATCAAGTACTGAAGCCTGCAGGGCGGATGAATACTTATTGCCGAGTTGGAATATGTGGCCTACTTCGATACCGCGTTTTATTTCCAGCGTACCTTGACCACAGGGGCTGGGATCGCCGGCCACAACATTGCGTAGATCGGCAAATTCAACGTGGCTATCATCTAGATCGCGACCCCAGTTAACGCCCGCTAAGTGATAACCGGTTTTGTTCGCACCGCAAATCATATCGGCAAGATTGCGAGTACTGTGATCGGCAATGACTCGGAACTTGCCTACCGCGCCGACCGGGCCAAGTGAGCCCACTTTGGCGCCAAGCTTTTCCTCAATCAATGATTCATCTGCCCAAGTGAGTGGACTAGCAATGCCAGGGATTTTTTCGGCTTTAATTGTATTAAGACTGTGATCGCCGCGCAGAATTAAGAATACCATGTCGGCGACACCGTTCTCATCTTCCTCGCCCATTACCACGAGCGTTTTTAAGTTAGATGCAGCTGAAACACCCATGAATTCAGCGACTTCGGCGATAGTATTTTGGCCGGGTGTCGCCACTTCGCTCATGGCTTGGCTGGGCGCAGGACGCTCGCCCACAGGAGGCAATGCCTCGGCTAATTCAACGTTTGCGGCAAAATTACTGGCGTTAGAGAAAGCAATATCGTCTTCACCTGATTGCGCTAAAACGTGGAATTCGTGTGAAGCAGAGCCACCAATAGAACCGGTGTCAGCTAGTACAGGACGGTAATCTAGACCAATGCGATCGAACACGTTGCAATAGGTTTGATGCATGACATCGTAAGTTTCTTGCAGTGACGCTTGGCTAGCGTGGAAAGAATAGGCGTCCTTCATGGTGAACTCACGCGCGCGCATTACCCCAAAGCGTGGACGAATTTCATCGCGGAACTTGGTTTGTATTTGATACAAATTGCAAGGCAACTGTTTATAGCTGCTAATTTGGTTGCGGACCAAGTCGGTGATCACCTCTTCGTGGGTGGGGCCGAGACAGAAGTCGCGTTGGTGACGATCGACAACACGGCATAATTCTGGGCCATACTGTTGCCAACGACCAGACTCCTGCCACAATTCAGCGGGTTGAACGACCGGCATGAGAACTTCTTGTGCACCTGAGGCATCCATCTCTTGGCGGACAATGTTTTCAACCTTGCGCAGAACGCGCAGACCAGTCGGCAGCCAGTTGTATAAACCGGCGGCAACTTTGCGAATCATCCCGGCCCGCAGCATTAATTGATGGCTAATAACCTCGGCATCGGCGGGGGTTTCTTTTTGTGTGGCGATTAAGTACTTACTTGCGCGCATCGTTAAACTCATTGCTAAAAATGGAAAAGTCGTTATTTTATAGATCGTAACGGCACTTGCCTATCATTAAAACTCGTCATTGCATTATACCTTCAGGAGGACATCCATGTTTGAGCTCAATCCGGTCTTAGATGGAGATACGGTCACCGTCGTTGAATGGCCATTGTCTCTGGTTTTATTGAGCCTTGATGCTAACTATCCCTGGTGTATTTTGGTGCCAAGGCGGCAGGCGATTCGAGAAATATATGAGCTTGACGAACATGATCAGCGGCAATTGCTTCGCGAGTCCTCTGCCTTAGGCGAGGCGATGATGGATCTTTTCCAGGGTGACAAACTGAATGTGGCCGCGCTTGGGAACATGGTGCCTCAGCTGCACGTGCATCACATTGTGCGTTATGAGGGGGACGAGGCGTGGCCAGGGCCGGTGTGGGGTGTCGTTGAAAAAATGGATTACAGTGAAGAGTTACTCCACGAGCGCATCGATGCGTTGCGAGATGCCCTCGTGGATGCAGACGTTTAAGCTTGGTATTTTTGGAAAACTAGAGAAGCGTTAGTTCCGCCAAAGCCAAAGCTGTTAGACATTACAGTGGTCAGGTCGGCGTTATCGACGCGGTTCAACACGATAGGCATACCTTCGGCTTCTGGATCCAGTGTTTCGATATTGGCAGAGGCCGCCACGAAGTTATTCTGCTGCATTAGCAGCGTGAAAATAGCTTCGTGTACACCGGCTGCGCCGAGAGAGTGGCCTGACAAAGACTTCGTAGAACCCACCATCGGAATATCACTGCCGAAAGCTTCTTTCACTGCTTGTAACTCTTTCATGTCACCAGCTGGGGTGCTTGTACCGTGAGCATTGATGTAATCGATCTTGCCATTGACGGTAGACATCGCCATTTGCATACAGCGCTTAGCCCCTTCACCAGAGGGGGCCACCATGTCGTAGCCATCTGAGGTTGCACCATAACCTACCACTTCAGCATAGATTTTTGCACCGCGTGCAAGGGCGTGCTCAAGCTCTTCAAGCACTAACATGCCTCCACCGCCAGCAATGACGAATCCGTCGCGATCTGCGTCATAAGCGCGTGAAGCTTCGCTTGGCGTGTCGTTACGCTTACTTGAAAGTGCGCCCATAGCGTCAAACAAGGAAGTCAGTGTCCAGTGCTCATCTTCACCGCCGCCAGCAAATACGATGTCTTGCTTGCCCATTTGAATCATTTCATAGCCGTTGCCAATACAGTGCGCGCTGGTAGAACAAGCCGATGAAATAGAGTAGTTAACTCCTTTGATTTTGAAAGGTGTGGCTAAGCAAGCAGATACGGTTGAACCCATAGTTTGGGTGACGCGATAGGGGCCTACACGCTTATTGCCTTTCTCTCGCAATATATCGACGGCTTCAACTTGTGAGGCGGAACCTGCGCCACCAGAGCCGGCAATAATTCCGGTGCGAATATTGGAGACTTGATCTTCAGTGAGTCCTGAATCTTCAATAGCTTGTTGCATGGCAATATAAGCGTAAGCGGCAGTGTTGCCCATAAAGCGCAGCATTTTACGATCAATGTGCTCAGAAATATCGATATCGATACTGCCGGCAACATGGCTGCGAAACCCTAGGTCGGCATAGTCCTGTTTGAACTTGATGCCCGAAGTACCATTGCGCAATGATTCAGTGACAGTTGCTGCATCGTTACCGATGCTTGAAACGACGCCTAAACCTGTAATGACGACTCTTTTCATACTAAACCTCGATTAAAAATCACTGGTTGATGTGAACAAGCCAACACGCAGGTCGGTCGCTGTGTAAATTTCTTTGCCGTCGACACTCAGGCTGCCATCGGCAATACCCATGACCAGCTTGCGCTCGATAACCCGCTTGAGATCAATGGTGTAGGTTACTTTCTTAGCGGTGGGGAGCACTTGGCCGAAAAATTTAACTTCGCCAGAGCCTAAGGCGCGACCGCGGCCAGGGTTACCTTTCCAGCCTAAGAAAAAGCCTACAAGTTGCCACATGGCGTCTAGGCCTAAGCAACCTGGCATAACGGGGTCGGTGGGGAAGTGGCATTCAAAGAACCAAAGATCAGGATTGATATCTAGCTCGGCAACGATTTGACCTTTGCCATATTTGCCGCCATCAACGGTGATACTGGTGATGCGATCAAGCATGAGCATGTTGTCTACTGGCAGGCGGGCATTGCCCTCGCCAAACAACTCGCCGTGGCCGCAGGCGACCAATTCTTCTTTGGTAAAGCTATTTTGTAGTGACATTAGTAAGACTCTTTTTGTTAATCTGTGGTGCTTTTAGCGCCAATATTTGTGGTGCGTAAGCCACCGCAATAGGTGACAATTTTATATGTTTGCCACAGTATGTCTAGTTATGGGTAGTTTTCAGGGTCGAAGGAGTTGCAATTGAGGCGGATCAATTTGCCTGAAATAGGCGCTATAAAAGGCTTTAAGGCCTATGACGTGCGCGCCACTGTGCCCGATCAATTAAACGCAAATATTGCCTATAGAGTCGGTTTAGCGTTCGCCAATTGGAAAAAACTCAAGCAAGTTGTGGTGGGGAGAGATATCAGGCCTAGCTCTCTTGAGCTTAGTGAAGCGCTCATTAAAGGCCTAAGCGAGGCCGGCGCAAGCGTTTTCGATATAGGCGAATGTGGCAGTGAGCAAGTTTACTATGCCACAGCGGTAAACGGCTGTGATGGTGGGGTTATGGTCACCGCCAGCCACAATCCCATTAACTACAACGGCATGAAGTTTGTTGCTAAAGGGGGCGCACCTATTGGATTAGATTCCGGTCTGGCCGAAATTCGAGATCTTGTGGCCGCGGGTCAATTTTTTGTGACGGATCAGGCGGCAGAGGTTCAAACCCTAGACTGTGTTGAGGGGTTTATTGACCATCTATTATCGCTAGTGGATGTGTCGCGTTTAAAACCACTTAAACTATGGGCGGACCCGGGGCATGGTGGCGCGGGCCCTATTCTTGAACGTATGTTCGATCGTTTGCCGGTGACCTTGCTTGGATCAACATTACGACCCGATGCCTCATACCCGCGTGGCGTGCCGAATCCTATGCTGGCTTCACAGCGCCTGCAAACCAGCCGTGAAATTGCCGCCGCTGGTGTCGATATTGGTATGTCGTGGGATGGTGATTTTGATCGTTGCTTCTTTTTTGACGAGAAGGGCAATTATATTGATCCTTACTACGTGGTGGGTCTGCTTGCAAAGGCGTATTTGATAAAACATCCCGGGTCGACTGTCGTGCACGATATACGCTTGGCATGGCACACTCAAAAGGCTATCGAGGAAGTGGGTGGTGTGTCTTTCCCAAGCGCATCTGGTCACGCCTTTATGAAGCAAGCGATGCGTGCCAGTGGAGCCATCTATGGTGGTGAGACTACTGGACATCACTATTTCAAGGACTTTTTTTGTTGTGATAGTGGTATTTTGCCTTGCTTGCTGATGCTGGTGTTGTTGTCGCAACAGGATCTTCCCATGTCGGCCCTGGTCGCCCAAAGCCAGCAAGATTATCCCTGTAGTGGTGAAATTAATTTGGCGGTGCAGGGTTCTAGTGAGCAACTATTGCGTTTGATGGAAGAGCATTTTGAAAGCTCTGCTCGGCATATCGATCATATTGATGGTTTGAGTGTGGCGTTTGATCGTTGGCGTTTTAATGTCAGAGCATCGAATACCGAGCCACTTATGCGACTTAATGTTGAAGCGCGAGGCGATAGGGATTTAGTGAAGGAAAAAAGCGAGGAGCTTATGCAGCTCCTCGCTCGAATGCAAAGTAAGTGTTAGCTTACCATCCGCACTGACGGTTCTGGTTTTGTTCGTCAAGCCAGGTCTTTAGTGGCGCAAAATAATTGGCAATCGCAGTACCGTCCATTGTTCTTGTGCCGGCAATTGCTTCAAGAGCGTCTGGCCAAGGCTTGCTCATACCCATTTCAAGCAGAGCATTGAGCGCCTTGCCTGCCTCGGCGTTGCCGTAAATGGTGCAGCGATTAATTGGGCCTTCATCACCGGCGATTTCACACAGGGCTTCATGTAATTGAAATTGCAGGATGTGGGCAAGAAAATAGCGAGTGTAAGGGGTGTTGCCAGGGATATGGTACTTTGCACCCGGATCGAAAGCCTCTGCAGGTCTTTCAATAGGAGCGCGAACACCTTGATACTTCTCGCGCAACTCCCACCAAACCTTGTTGTAGTCCTCTGGCGCTACTTCGCCAGAAAAGACTTTCCAGCGCCATTGGTCGACCATCACACTAAAGGGTAAAAAGGCAATTTTTTCCAACGCGAGTTGCATCAGCATGCCGATGTCATTGCTAGCATCAGGAATATCATCGATCAGGCCGATTTCTTTCAAGTATTTAGGGGTGATAGAAAGACCAATGGTGTCGCCCACCGCTTCGTGAAAGCCGTCATGAGCTGAACCGCGGTAAAGCAGTGGCTGGTCTTTGTAGGCGCGTTGGTAGTAATTGTGCCCTAGCTCGTGGTGAACGGTTTGGAAATCTTCACCCGTTTGTTGGGTACACATTTTGATGCGGATGTCGTCCTTGTCGTCGATATTCCATGCAGAGGCGTGGCAAACCACATCGCGATCAGCGGGCTTGGTGATTAACGAGCGCTGCCAGAACGTTTCTGGAAGGGGAGCAAAGCCCAGCGAGCTAAAAAAGGCTTCTCCGGTTTTAACCATCTGTAATGGGTCGACGTTATTGTCTTTGAGTGCTTGAGTCACATCAACGACTTGCATTTCACGCTTAGGCTTAACGATGTCGTAGATATTGCCCCAACTTTGCGCCCACATGTTGCCTAGTAGGTGAGCGGGAATGGCTTGATCTTGAGGAACAATCTCTTCGCCATAGTAATCGCCTAATTCTGCTCGCACGTGGCAGTGCAGAGCATCA
>Ga0209955_1000479_pt1 | contig 14072 bp, 13 predicted proteins | sample SalPonA_A_H2O_MG_FD_185716 | JGI IMG/M metagenome (GOLD analysis project Ga0209955, IMG submission 185716) | Water microbial communities from South San Francisco under conditions of wetland restoration - Salt Pond MetaG R2A_A_H2O_MG (SPAdes)... | ecosystem: Environmental > Aquatic > Non-marine... | reverse complement strand
CGGACGATATCGATCTGGTGCGCCCTGGAAGTCCTGTGGACATTGTCTTCAGTGCGTACTCCCTGCGTGGCCAGGTGCCGGTGAAAGGTACACTCCGGTTAGTTTCCGCTGACCTCGTGCAAACAGGCGACGGGAAGGGCTACTACGAAGTTGAAATCGACATGGAACCAGAGGCCTTAAGTGCTAGTGGATTAGCGCTTTATCCCGGTATGCGCACTCAACTTACCATTAAGGGCGAGACGCTACCTGTTTGGCGCTACTTGTTCGGGCCAATTCTTAACTCATTTGGGCGTGCATTTCATGAAGCTTAAGTTGCCAGTCTTCCTTAACAAGCGCAAGTCTAGTGATCACGGCAGACTTGACGTGGTTGATGTCCCATTCCATCGCCTTAGTGCAGGTAATTTGCAGGAGGTTCGATCATGCATTGAGAGTAGATTTGTTGGGAAGCGGGAGATAGTTATCTGCTGTTCTAGAATGAAGTTTATAGACTCATCTGGTCTAGGGCTTCTGGTTGAACTGAGAAGAAAAATGCTCTCCCCCAGCATAGTAGTGCTTGAAGGCATTACCGATCCTGTGCTTCGTGAGCTTTTTTCCCTTACTCGAATGGATCAAGTTTTTTATTTAACATCTGAGCGATCCGAGACTTTGATGATATTTGATAGGTTATGTTAGCCGATGTTGGTTGGTTAGAATTATTTACGTTGTTGTCAAATTCAAATGTGGGAATCGTATTTCTAGGCGACTTGTTGGCATTAATCGCTGTTATTGAGACTAAGTCTACTCCCAAGTCGTTTGTCAGTTTTCTCCTAGCTTTAGAAAATTATTCCGAAAATGCGAAAAATATGAATTTTTTCGCATTTTGCAAAACCATAGAAAGTTTTTAATTATTGTAATTATTACTTTATTTATATTTGGTATGGTAATTGCTAAGAGTAATGTAGTTAGCTGTATTCCAAAAAAGAAGGATCAATTTTCATGGCTCAAAATCAAGCACTTTTAGGCGGAGAAGAGGCAGATCTCCTTTCGGGTAAGCAGGGTGACGATCTTATTCTTGGGGGTGGTGGAGATGACACTCTGAACGGGTTTGGTGGAAATGACTACATTGACGGTGGTGCAGGTGACGACTCGATTGAGGGTGGACAAGGAGACGATCTTCTTCAAGGTGGAACTGGCAACGACACAATTGGGTCAACTGGCGGTAACGATACGGTTTATGGGGATGAGGGTAGCGACTTAATACAGATGTCCTCTGGAAATGACTCTATTTATGGTGGCGAAGGTAACGACACCATTTATTCCGGTGCAGGTGATGACGAAATTGATGCAGGTATCGGTGACGATTATGTGAATGCTGGCGAGGGATCCGATTACGTCCTAGGCGGAGAGGGCCTGGACACCATTTTCGGCGGGGCGGGTTCTGACACTATCCACGGTGGAGCAGGGTCGGATTACGTTGAAGGGGGTTCTGGTAACGATAGTCTTTTGGGTGGATCTGGAGATGATACGGTTTTTGGTGATGCAGGTGATGATTATATCGATGGTGGTGTCGGGAACGACGTCGTAGATGCTGGTACAGGAAATGATCAAGTTCTCACTGGCAATGGCGCCGATAGGGTTTATGCTGCTCAAGGCGATGATCGGGTTGATACTGGTGATGAGCTTGATATTGAGGCTGATTGGGTAGAGGGTCACTCAGGTAGCGATACGATATCTACAGGCGCCGGTGACGATGTAATCTGGGCGGACCACGAGTCCACAGGGATATTCGATCCAACCTACATCGCTCCTGAGGATCAGTCTGCGTGGAGCGATTCCGTTTTGTCAGGAAGTGGAAATGATTTTGTTCATACAGCGTTAGGTAAAGATTACGTAGATGCCGGATCGGGTGATGACACGGTACGAGGGGGCGACGAACAGGATACAATTCTTGGCGGTCATGGGACGGACCAGTTGTATGGTGATACTGGAGACGATTATCTTTCCGGTGAGGCTGGTAGCGATTCACTCTTAGGGGGGCAGGGGCAAGATCTACTATATGGAGGTGATGATAATGACTACCTCAGTGGCGGTTCTGAGTCTGATACTCTGCTGGGGGAATTAGGCGATGATGTCCTAAATGGCGGAACTGGCTCCGACTATTTAGATGGAGGCTCGGGTGCTGATACGCTTCTGGGCGGTGAAGGCGACGACGTTTTATTCGGGGGCATTAACGACGATTACATCGTTGGTGGGCTCGACAATGATATGTTACATGGCGGATCAGGCAGCGATATATTGTCGGGCGGTGACGGGATGGATCAAATGAATGGTGGTCAGGGAGCTGATTACCTAACTGGAGGTGATGGCAGCGACACGCTCGAAGGTGATGCTGGCGACGATACCCTAAAGGGTGGCTCTGGAAGCGACTTTTTCCGATATGACCTATCATCAAGCAACGGGCTCGATGTCATCGTGGACTTCGAAAATGGAGTGGACATCCTTCAATTCTATAACTTTGACGCGTATGGATTCGAAGATTTTACTGTTACCGCTACAGTACATGGTGCGCAGATAAGCCATGGCACAGTTTTTTCTGTGGAGCTTCGAGGTGTTGCTGAAAGTCATGTAGATTCGATGGATTTCGACTTTACGGTATGAATGTGACCGATGTGCTGGTTCGGATTGGACCAATTCTGTCTTTTGGGCGCTTTTTTGTAACAGCTGCTGTTAAAGCAATATTTTGAGTCGCTATGAAGACCAGTGGTGAAATTTACGCGCAGTTTACATTGAGCAGAATAAATGGCTCGCTAAAACGTGCTCCCCTCAGCGATGAGCAGCGTGAGGTCATTTATAAGGCGCTTCTGGCGGAAGAAGCGCACGAGCGCCATTCTGTAGACTTGCGACTTTACATTCCGCTCCTTTTTCGCGGCTACTATTTGGTGCTGTTTGCTGGTCGCGACCGTCGAAAAAGCACCTTGGAGCTGAACAGCCTTCGATTACGCCGAAGTATGAGGGGAGTGATCAGGCTTCTCACGATAGTAAGTACTTCGTTGTTATCTTTTCTGCTCGCATCTGCACTGTTTTGGAGCGCCTACAAGGTGAAGACCGCGCTCGGTATAGATTTGATTCCTGGTTTCCATTTGACTGACTTGTTCTCTTGATATGCCTCGCAGACTGGATGTTATATTCGTGCCTATAGCTCAGCCCTCTAAAATTATTGGCATATTATTTGCTTGATCAGTATGGGCATCCATCTTGGTGGACACTATATACATGCTGGGCGTTATGGGGACGACTTGATGTCACTGAAGGAAACTGTTGGCATTGCAACAACAACACTTATATTAGTGTTATTGGGCGGTTGCGGAACATTCGAAACTGTATTGGATGTTGATTCGAAACTCGGCAAAACAACTATAGAATCGTACCACTTGGCTCAGTACCAAGAGTCTATCCATCTTTTCAACCCAGTGGCGCTCACTGAAAAAGCAAGTATGAGAAAGTTGGAGAGAAGGGCTAATAACCTTCTTGTTTTGATTTCACCCAAGAAATCTTCTACATACCGGGGTATTCCAAGTGAAATCTACACCAGAGAAATCTTTCGTCGCTTTAACCGGTCAGTTCCCCGCGTACCTCTTAGTGGTGGCTTTTGGCAGGTAGGCTTAGGGGCACAGTCCAGATCCTCGGCCAACTCAACCCTCTCTGTATTGCCGTACCAGCCACTTGCTATCGAAAATAATCTAGATACGGGCAGTCAGCTACCTACAACTGGTCGTGCCTCATTGAGCGGTTCGATCGATTTTATGTCTGATCTACTATCGGGGCTTAAAGGCGTCACTGCGCTTTTGGTAATTGCCGAATGGGAGGAAATTGATCAGGAAGTTCATAACTCAATTCGGCGATTCAGACAGAGAGGCGATTCAATTGCTGGGTTTAAAGTCGTTCCTTCCACTGAGGGTTGGTCGTCCTCGGCCGGTAACACTTGTGTGTTCGGTATCGGTATCGGAAACCGTAGGGGGAGTTCTTTGCTCAAAGAGGTTGATAGTTGCGGATCAACCGTGAACAGTGATCAAGTCATGCAACCAAGGGAGATGAGCTACTTCGTTGAAAAAATTCTATTTAGCGGGCCTGCTGACTCTGATGGGGACGGGATTTATGACTATCTCGATGAGTGCCCTTCTACGACACCGGGACGCGTTATTGGACGGAATGGTTGCGCAAGATTCACTAGAGGAGATGATGAATGAACTTTTTTGATGGACGTATTCGTGTTTTGTTCTTCGTTACAGCCCTTTGCGTTTTGTCTTCATCTAGAGCTTTTGCTGCCGAGGAGCGCTTTGGCGTTCTCTATCCAGAACAAAAACAACTTCAGGAGGCTATATTGGGCGCCACTGAGCTGGGTAGAGACATTGACGTGGACGAGCCTGTTTCTAAGGTAAATTTGGAAGCAGCAAGTTTAGCTGTAGGGGATGGCCGAGAATCTGCAATAGAAGAATTGGTCGTCGAATCTTTAAAGCCAGTGACCCTTGAGGAAGAGATACAGGACCAAACAATCTCTGAAGCACTGGAACAGTTTGGCTACGATATATTTTCAAATGTGCCATCCACTTTTGCTCCGACAGATAGCATCTCAGTCCCGCCCGACTACACCATAGGCCCAGGCGACTCATTTCTTCTTCAAATGTTTAGTGGAGTTGATCTTCAGTACTCCTTGACGGTAACTCGGGAGGGTCGCCTTTTAGTGCCTGAGATCGGCGATATTCAAGTAGCAGGATTGACATTTGAAGAAGTGAAGTCGCTGGTCAAAGAGTCTATCTCGAAGAGTCGATTAGGCGTAAAAGTAGTACTTACTTTAGCCAAATTAAGCTCAATTCAAATCATGATCGTAGGAGAGGTAGTTCAGCCGGGTACCTACACAGTGAGTGGCTTGTCCTCACTAGTCAATACCCTTGTCAGTACAGGTGCCGTAAAGAGAACAGGAACACTCCGGGATATTCAAGTCAAGCGCCAAGGTAAGGTAGTAGCTCGCTTTGATTTGTACGATTTATTGCTGCGAGGTGACACTAGAGGAAATATATATTTGCGACAGGGCGATGTCATTTTCGTACCGCCGATTGGTCAAGTGGTCAGTATTGCGGGCGAAGTGGTGAGACCTGCTATATATGAGTTAACTGAAGAGGAAACAGTCAGTGAAGTAGTTAGACTTGCAGGTGGTTTCTTGGCCTCTGCTGATCTCTCCAAAACCCAGATAGAGCGAGTAGGAGGTAGCGACGGTTATCTTTTGATTCAGGCGGGTGACGGTGCCGATTTTAGTTCTATGCCTATTAGTAACGGAGATATCATACGTGTATTCCCTGTCCGGGATAAGGTTCAAAACGTGGTCGTTCTTGGAGGAAATGTATCAACACCGGGTGGTTTTGAGTGGCGTCCAGGGATGACTTTGCGGGATCTTATACCAAATCGAGAGTTTCTTCTGCAGGGTACGGATTTATCTGTAGCCGCAATTGAGCGAGAGAATAGGGAGACTAAGAAAAACTATATTTACTATTTTGATCTAGAGCGTGCACTCGCCCCGAGTAGAGAGTCAGATCGCGTCTCGCTAAATCCAAGAGATCGAATAATTATCTTTCGTACAGACAAAGCACGCTCTGCCGAGTTGGCTAGTGTTGTTAGGAAGATCAATGAGCAGACCGATGCCAGGAAACTGCCTTCAACTTTTGAAATCATTGGTGCTGTGCGACATGAAGGTCAATATCCCCTCCAAAAAGATATGAGAGTGCTGGATGCCCTTCTACTCTCTGGTGGTATTAAGCCCGGAGTCGACAGGCATTTTTCTCTACTTTCGCGCACAGACCCCAAAACTAGGGAGATCGAATTCATAAGGCTTGAGTTAGACGCTGCACTGGCTGCGCCGAGGGGCGATCATAATCCAGTAATACAAGAGCAGGATCGCATATATATATTTGACAATTCGACCTATCGTCCAGAATTGCTTGCTGGCGAAATTGAAAAGCTTAGAAGACAGAGTAGGCAGGGGCGGCCGCCACTTGTTGTTGAAGTTTCAGGTGGCGTTAAGCAGCCGGGGGCGTATCCACTGATCCCGGGGATGAGGGTATCTGGTTTGATTGAAGCTGCTGGCGGCCTGCACATAGATGCGTATAGCTCTGCAGTAACTCTGTCTAGGACTATATTGCTAGATGGCGAGTACTCGAAGCTTGAGACATTGGATATCTCCCTTCAAGCTAATTCAAACAGCGTGATGGATGGTATCAACACTATTCTTGAACCCCGAGATCATCTAGTCATAAGGAGTAAACCCGAATGGAGTGAAAAATTAAGGAAAGTAACCATAGAAGGGGAGGTTGCGTACCCAGGAACATATTCCGTAGACAAGCGAATGACGCTTTGTGGACTTGTATCCACTGCCGGCGGTTTCACGCAGGACGCTTACCTATTTGGTGCAGTTTTCACAAGGAATAGCATCCGAAGGCGGGAACAGGATGCGATAGATCGAATACAACGTCAAATGGGTAGCTTGTTAACAGACGTTCACATGTCTCCAGGGCTAAACAAAGACTCTAAATTGCCCACAAACCAAAGTACTCTCGACACGTTTCGTGTCATTCAAAATCTAAAGCCCGAAAGTGCGGTTGGACGTATGGTTATAGACTTAGAGCGGGCAGCTGTAAGGTGTGACGAACAGTTCGATATCGTTTTGGAGGATGGCGATAAGCTTTTTGTTCCTAAATATCTCGACGAGGTATCCGTCGTTGGTCAGGTGTATTTTCCTCAATCACATCAATTTCGGGAGGATAGGGCCGCGCTTGATTATATTAATTTGAGTGGGGGTACGAAGGAGCTCGCACAAAGAGAGCATGCATATGTCGTCCAAGCGAATGGCGAGATACTCTCTGTACGATCACCTGCATCAACATGGGGCTGGTTGCTGTCTCCATCCAACGTTAGGGTGACACCGGGTTCTACGATCTATGTTCCGTTAAGTGTCGACAGAATAAATGGACGAGAGTTTACTGAAAGCTGGATTGATCTTGTCTATAAGTTAACGCTTTCTGCAGCTAGCGTAGATTTCCTGTTTGGTGGTAATTGATGACTGAGCGTGAAGACCATGAGAAGTCATTAAATATAGACCAAGAGGTAGATCTTTTAGAGTACTTATTCGCTTTACTGAAGTACAAGTATCGAATACTGCTCTTTTCTATTTTCATCGGGGGCGCAGTATTTGCCTTCAGTAAAACAATAGAGAATCAGTACAGATCGTCGGCGGTATTAGCAGTAAACATTCAAGAAGGATTTGGTGGGGTGAAGTCCGGGCGGTACAGAGGCAGCGATGTTGTTGGTTTGCTCGAATACGATTTTGTTCTTGATCAACCTGCCGAGAATGAGAGGGATCGGTTACTTGCGCGCTTAAGTGGAACTGACTTCGTGGAGATATTCATTCAAGAAAATAATTTATTAGAGTACATTTTTAGAGACAAATGGGATTTAGAGAAAAGACAATGGACAGACGGGTTTCTTCCCTCAATGGTAGAAGCATCAAAGTTCTTTCGTAGTGAGATGCTTTTGGTATCAATTGATGCTGAGTCGGGGCTACTTGTGCTGAGTATGAGCACAAACTCAGCACAGTTTTCAGCGAGGCTAGCTAACGCATATTACCAACGATTTAATGAGTATATCCGCGAGAAACGGCTTTCAGAGCTAAAATTGCAATCTGCGATACTCAATGAACGTCTGAATACTACGGCGCATCTCGAGTTGAAACGTTCAATATACCGAATGCTCGAGACCCAACTAGCTGAAGAAATAACTTTGAATGCAAAGCAGGACTATCCGCTAGAGCTCATTCAAAGGGCAGATCCCCCGCTTTTCAAAGCCGGTCCGAATCGAAAGGTGTGGACAATACTGTCTTTGGTTCTTTCCTGTATTCTAGGAGTAGTGATGGTTATCGGATCGATAATCTGGAAAAAATTAGCTATTGCATTGCAGGGCTACGGCTCTCTCCAGGCCACAGCTCAAAAGAATGAAAGCTCAGCCGAACCAAATAGTAAAAAAGACGAGGCTAGTGCTAATGTTCTCATTGAAACTTCTCCGGCAGAGAAAGATATTCGCACAAGGACGCAGGATGAGCTAGATGAATGGCTTGATTAAATTAAACAATATCTTAATTCGATTTCTTAAATTTGGCGGAGGTCCATAAGGTCGAAACCATAGATGAATTATGGGTTGTTGTTTGCAAACGTCTTCGCCTTTCTGGTTTACTGCTTGCTCTTAATAGCCGATCAACACCCCCCTAAATAAATCCGCTAAAGAACTTCCTCTTTATAACTTCGCATTTAAAAACCTTTATTTGTATGTCAACTACGCATGTGGCACGGAATCTGCATTTGCCAATACGACGATTATTGTATGCGGAGAACAACATGCTGGAAAAATATTTAAACAAAGAATGGTTGGATGCTGACAGGCTCGCTGAACAGTACAAGAATGCTAAACCTTACCCGCACATAAAGATGGCTAATTTTATTCGGGAAGATGTGATTGAAAGAGTTTGGAGTGAGTTTCCTGACCTTCGAGCCTGCAACCGAGAACTTACCATGGAGTACAAGAACCAGTCTGAGATAAAGTTTGCCTCGAAGGGGTATGGGTTGTTGTCACCAGCAGCCATGGAATTGATCGCGTTTTTGAACTCAGATGTGTTCATTACTCACCTGCGCGCCATTACTGGTATTGAGCGCCCGCTACTATCTGACCCATATTTAAGTGGGGGCGGGTACCACGAAATCAAGCGAGGTGGTCTGTTAAAAATACATGCAGACTTCAATCATCACCTGGATAAGGAGATTAAGTTAGATAGACGTCTTAACCTTCTGATTTATCTCAATAAAAATTGGGATGAGAGCTGGGGCGGCGACTTCCAAATGTTCGATAAGAATATGAACGGACCCATAGAGAGAATCTTTCCTCACTTCAATACCTGCGCAGTGTTTAGCACCACTTCAGAAACATATCATGGGCACCCCGATGAACTCAATTGTCCAGAGGATCGCTCTCGACGTTCTCTAGCTCTCTATTACTACACCACAGGGCGACCGGAGCATGAGGCAGGGGAATGGCATTCTACCGTTTTCAAGCGTCGACAGGGTGAGCGTTTCAAAGAAGCTGGTTGGTTGCGAAATATCGTTAACGACTTTGTCCCGCCGATTTTAAAGCGTGGAATCAAAGCGGCGCTGAATCGGTAGTGATGACTTGTATTTCGGGGATTGTGATAAGTTTTACCTATATTAACCTTTGAAAATATACTTGCGAAATAGTTTGGACTTTAAAGGTGAGGCGCTCACCTTTAAGTTTCTGATTTTTTCACAGTCATTATTAATTTTTTACCTGCTAGTTTAATTTGATTTAATTCCAATGAAAAAGCATAAGTCTCCATTACATAAACGTGTCCATATATTAGGTGTTTTATGAAATATCGTTCAGAAATCGATGGCCTTCGAAGTATAGCAGTTTTTCCTGTCATATTTTATCATTTGGGCTTTCCAGGATTCTCTGGTGGGTATGTTGGAGTTGACATATTTTTTGTTATCAGTGGGTATTTGATTACGGGCCTAATATATTCAGAGGTTTCAAGTGGCAAATTCTCAATAATAGAATTCTACGAAAGGCGAGCTAGGCGGATTATTCCCGCTCTATTCGTAGTTATTTTTGTCTCATCATTGGTTGCGCTGAACACGTTTATGCCGCGGGATATTTTAGATTTTTCACAGAGTGTCCTAGGTGTTTTGGCATTTTCATCGAATATCGTTTTTTGGAAAGAGAGTGGATATTTTGAGGCGGCGTCTGAGCTCAAACCGTTGCTTCATACTTGGAGCTTGGGGGTTGAAGAACAATATTACATTTTATTCCCGCTATTTCTTCTATTTTTTCGTCAAATCAAAGCCGGAAGATTACTGCTCCTACTCTTTATGTTTTTGATGGCTAGTTTGTTTATCTCAGAATGGGCGGTACGACAGCGAGAGTACATAAGCACGGCTGGATATTTCCTATTACCATCGAGAGCGTGGGAGCTCCTATTAGGCTCCCTTCTGGCGATTATTGAATATCGACACGGCGCGGCTCCGTCCTTAAAGGTGAATCAGGTTGGTTCCATTGTGGGCCTAATATTTATAATGATATCTATTTTTACTTTCACTGAACACACGAGCTTTCCTGGATTCAATGCGCTTCTACCCACGGTGGGAGCTGCGTTGATCCTCTTTTTTGCTAGAGAAAGTACCTTTGTATTGTCTATCCTACGCACTAAGGTGCTAGTGTTTTTCGGTCTTCTTTCCTACAGTTTGTATTTGTGGCATCAGCCGTTGATAGCGTTTTTTAGTTATGAACTTGGCTCGTTGAACCAGTTAATGACTGTTACTATTCTGTTACTTACATTTGCTTCCGCCTTCCTGAGTTGGAAATTTATTGAAACTCCATTTCGCTCGAGGACCTCAGGTAACTCTTTCAGTCGAAGACAGATTTTCGCATATACAGGCGTAGGAACCCTATTTTTTTTGATCGGTGCTGGATACCTTGTATCAACACAGGGTCAGGTTATTCAGTTATCTGATACTCAGAGAGAGTTTCTCGTTTGGGATCAATATGACCAGTCTGAGGCCTACCGTGTAGGGACATGCTTCCTCATGCACTCCCAATCAAGTGAGGATTTTGGAGTCGAATGTGTGGGTGATAACCCCCAGTTTGTTTTGTGGGGAGATTCGCACGCTGCTGCTCTGAGTAGTGGTTTTAAAACAAGTGAGTTGATTCAGAAAACAGCGTCGGGTTGTCCACCACTAGCGGAAGTAGTCCTGAGAGCAAAACCAAATTGTAAGAGTATCAATGAGGCGATTTTAGAAGAGTTAAGATCGACTAGCGCACCAATTGTAATTTTGCATGCCAATTGGCTGAGATATGATGAAAATGCGCTGATGTTTGGGTTAGCTGAAACTTTGAGGGAGCTTTCTACAAATAAGTCGGTAGAGAGAGTAATAGTGTTAGGTGGAGTGCCGCAGTGGGGTGGTGCGGGTTTGCCAACGCGTCTGGCAAAAGATTACTTGAAGGATAATTCGGGTGAAGTTGGGTTTATGGATTTTTTAACTCTTAATTTGGATCAGTCAGATGTCTTGGAACGCGACCTAATTTTGTCAAATCTGACCGCAGACTATGAAAAGTCGAGATTTTTATCGGTCACAGAAGAATTATGCAATTCCACAGGGTGCAATGCCGCGGTTAAGAATGCGGAATCAAAATGGGATTTGTTTGCTTGGGACTATGGGCATCTGACTCAGGCCGGGGCACTGCATTTGGTGTCGCGGCTTTTCGGTTCCAAAGAAGTTCTCGCGGCAAGTAATATAAATAAATTACATCACTGAAAATCGAGGTTTATGTGGATAATCGACTTGCGATATTTGACAGTTTTAGAGGTCTCTCAATTGCCTTAATTGTCGCCGCACATACTTTTTACGTGGAGCCAGACCTATATCAGATAAACAAGTTTGATGAGGCTTTTATAAGTGTTTTATCAGGGACAACAGGGCTTTTTGTATTCATATCTGGATTTTTCTTTCACTTTGTATTTTATGGAAGAATGAGTTATGTCGGATTCATTAAAAAGAAATTTTTAGCAATAGGTGTCCCGTTCTTGTTAATAACTACATTTTTTGTATTGGTTGGATATTTGGTTCTAGGCAGAGTTCCTGGTGTATCAATCTCAAATATTAATCTGTATTACGAATTTCTCAGAATATATTTTATGACAGGGTTGTTTACAGCGCATTGGTACATACCTTTTGCTGCATTACTTTTTTTGCTTACACCTCTTTTCAACTACTACATTAGCCTCAAGAATAAAAGTAAGCTCTATCTTCTTATATTCCTATCTATTTTTCCTTTTTTCAGCGGGCGCCCATCCGACGCAAATATTTTTCATGAGTTCTTATATTTTTGTCCTTTTTACTTATTGGGTATATACGTATCAATGAATCGAGAGTTTTTATTTAGATTTTTGAATGGCCATTACACTCTTTTTCTCGTTTTGATGCTGTTTTTTGTATTTTTACAGATCTTTTTTACGGGCGTCGTTGGTAACCTGAGAAAGGATTTAATTTTTTCATTCGAAGGGATTGATTTGGTTTTTATACAGAAAATTATGATGTGTTTATTCTTTGTAGGCTGGATTGGTTCTTCTAAAATTAAGGATTCAAAATTTCTTAGAATGTTAGCCGATATGAGCTTTGGCGTTTTCTTTATTCATGGTATTGTCTTGCTTTTACAAAAGGAGATTGGATATTACGAAGTTGTTATAATAAGCGGCGGTATTTATGGATCCCTAAATTTTTTAATAGTTATGGGGATAAGTTTATTTGTAGTATACGTTACGAAACGGGTTTTGGGGCGGAACAGCCGTTTCCTAATTGGTTATTGATAAAATATAACGATTTTTTACTGCAGTAGTAGTGCCGGTATATAGATGTTAATCCGATCGCCATACCTAGAGAAAGTATACCGCCGATTTTTAAATAACCAACAGCCGATAAGAAAATATTAATTAGATCGCCTGTTGTTTTGATTATAAAAAATAGGAATATTACGTTTACAGTGCGTTCGTGCCTAAAAAATAACCAATTAGTCCGTATTGTTCGTGTTAGCGTAGCAATTAGTGTCACTACAAGAGCGATAGCTCCAAATATCCCTATACGGAAAGCTGCTCCGACGATGCCGATATCAGAAGAATAGAACCATGGATTCATAAGCTGCTGTTCTTTAAGTGTTGCGGCGCTGTCTTTTCCAAAGCCGAGTATTGGGTTGTTTGATAGAAACTCAACAGCTTGGCTGAACGAGCGATAGCGCACAGGGTCGATAGACGAAAGGTCGGTGACGAATTTATAGATAATGAACGCAAGTATTGTTAGTAAAATAGGGGCTCCTAGATAGAAAAGCGGTAGTCGGGTAGGTCGAGCAAACCAGGCGTGATACAGAAAGGTACTTACAAAAACTGCGGCCATCAATGAGCGTGCCTGGAGAACTCCCCAAGACCAAAGTGTTACGCAGAAGACGGTCATCCAGAACAGCCGCTCAAGCCGGATCGTTGCTCGGTAAAGAAGTAACGGGGATATCAGTGTACAGAAAACTAACGCTACGTTCGGTCCCTTCAAGCGATAGCCACGCCAATCGTCATGGGTAACCATTCCGTTAATGGCAGCTATTGGAGAACGATATGCAGCTTCAAGATCGATCCGGAAATAGTGAAACAGATAGCTAAGAATTATTGCACCGAAAGAGAAACAAATTACTCTTTCAATTTCACTTGGCGTCAAACCTGAGCGATAGCTGAAGTATAGAACAGGTGCGAACAATATTGCTAAAAACTCACGTGAAGCCAGCACGCTCGGTAGTGCTGGCACATTGAAATGCCCCGCGAATACGAATGCCGGAACAGTCATCATATAGGTGATTAGAAATAGCGTCAAAAAAAACCATCGGCTCCAGTTTATGCTATTTGGATGGTTGTTGAGAGCACTGAGAACCGCTGTATACAAAAACAGTAAAATTAGAAGCGCGAAACCCAACTCTTGTAACCTGTTTTGCATAAAGTAGTAAGTACCGCCGAATCCTGTGTAGATAACGACGAATATTCCGATCTTCATCAATGTTCGCGCACTTACTCGAATTTGCATTATTTAACCTCTGAATAACCTATTCGGGGCGAGCAATATGCGTACCACTTTTTGCGCTATTGTGTGGCAAAGCCCTAGTTTCCTAGACAGCTATCAGCTTTTCTAAATACTGCTTTTCATACTCCACCGGCGACAGTCCATCGTTGTTGTCATGTCTTCGAGATGAGTTGTAGAACAGCTCGATGTAATTGAAGATATCCGCTCTCGCCTCATTACGCGTCGGGTATATCTTTCTCTTGATGCGCCCGGTTTTTAAGTTGGAGAAGAAACTCTCAGCCACTGCATTATCGTGGCAGTTTCCTCGGCGACTCATACTGGCCTCCAAGTTATGATCCTTCAGGAAGGTACGCCAATCACTGCATGTGT
>Ga0209955_1000478_pt1 | contig 14075 bp, 25 predicted proteins | sample SalPonA_A_H2O_MG_FD_185716 | JGI IMG/M metagenome (GOLD analysis project Ga0209955, IMG submission 185716) | Water microbial communities from South San Francisco under conditions of wetland restoration - Salt Pond MetaG R2A_A_H2O_MG (SPAdes)... | ecosystem: Environmental > Aquatic > Non-marine... | reverse complement strand
CTAGGGATGGAGTTGACATTGATTTAGATGAGTGGTTTGCAACTGTTGATCGTTGGAAATCACTTCGCTGGACTGATCAGCAAATCCACGAAGCTGTTGTGTTTACTAGACACACAGGAGTAAAAGCGTGTGTTAACATAGACAACGAAATCCTAGATTTGTTGAAGGTCAGTCATATTAAAGCACTCACTGGCTTTCGACCAATTGAGTTAGAAATGACTCAAGTGCGTAAACTTGCTAGTTTTGACAAGATCTACGCTTTCAAAGAAGAACTAACACGATCAGATTATCAAAAGCACATATCTATTTCGTTAGATGATTACGTTATCGACAACAACAAACACGAACTAGAACGCTTTTCTGAATTCTTCGATACTATAAAACTAGATAAGAGTAATCTAATAGGACTCGAAACTGTACAAGTACAGAACGAACTAAAAGACTTTCTAAATTACTTAGAAGTCTACAACACAGAGCACATTGTAGAAGGCGTAGAAACTCAGCAACAACTTGAAATTCTACAACATCTAGGATTCCACACGTTCCAAGGGTTCTACTTTCACAAATCTGAACCGCTTTATCAGCTAGACACTACATACAAACCTAAAATTCTTAATTGATTATTCCTAACTTATCTATAGGAAAATACAATTAAAAATCACCAAATAATAGTTGACTTTTATAGTAAATAATGTACAATTAATACTTAGGAGACAACAATGTTCAAACATGAATTAGACTTTAGTAAAGGCGCTATCGTAGTAGGTCACTACAAATATCCTAAATGCCCAAGCTGCGACAGCGCCAAAGAGTTACTTAAAGAAAATGACATACAATACACTTTCGTTCAAGCAGACAAAAAGTTATTTGGCAAGGTTATGGCAGTAACCAAACAAATAACAGTGCCACAGATATTTATCGATGGCGAGTTTGTAGGCGGGTTCGAAGACTTACAAGAAAAACTAACAGGAGAAAATAGTTAATGGAAGGCAACAAAGTACCAAGCGTAACATTCAAATACCGTGTACGCACAGATGGACACCCAATTACATACGTAGACACTACTAACGGCGGCGAGAATCCGTTCGAGTGGAAAGATGTAACCACAGACGATATCTTCGCAGGCAAGCGTGTACTAGTGTTTTCACTACCAGGTGCATTTACGCCAACATGCTCTACTTACCAAGTACCGGGCTTTGAAGAAAACTACGAAGCAATTAAAGCAATGGGCATTGACGAGATCTACGTTATTTCAGTTAATGACACATTTGTAATGCGCAAGTGGATGATCGATCAAGGCGTAGAGAAGCTACAGTTTATCCCAGACGGTACAGGCGAGTTCACTGAGAAAATGGGTATGCTTGTATGCAAAGACAACCTAGGCTTTGGCAATCGCTCATGGCGCTACGCTATGGTAGTAACAGATGGTGTAGTTGAAAAAGCATTTGTAGAGCCAGGCAAGGAAGATAACTGCCCAACTGATCCATACGGTGAAAGCTCACCCGAAACTGTTATAGCATATCTAAAAGCTCAACACACATCATAAAATAGGTTGACAAATCAAGTCCAGTCTGTTAGTATAATAGTATGATTGAATACGAATACTACGACTGGACTTCTCTTATCAATAGCGATGCAAGACGCCGCATGGTTACTGATATCGAGTATGTAATTAAAGACGGACACTATTGGAAAAATAGTCCACCTTATCAAACTAACATTAATGTCTTTGGATTAACAACAGACTATTGGAATAATCTCAAAATGAGCTTTATTTGGTCGTGCTTTGCTTTCATGGAGAAAGAACGTCAGATTAAAACTATCAAGAGCTGGGGTTATAAAACTAACGTAGACACACAAGAAGATCGAGACACTTATTGGCATCAACATTTACGTCCGCCTAATATTGTTTTGAGCGGAGTGTATTATGTTAAACTGCCAGAAGGATGTAACTTAGATACAAGTGGCACAGAACTAGCACACACTACGCCAGAAGGTGATACAGAGTTTATTCCTGCTCGAGAAGGACATTGGTTAATCTTTCCAGGCAAGACATGGCATCGTCCAGGTATACTAGAAAGCAAAGACTGGCGATATGTTGTCGCTGCTGATATGGAGTTATAATGTACTCATTTGTTATAATAGGTTGTGAACGCGATCTAGCATTATTAGAACTGCAAGCACAGAGCATGGCAGAATACTTGCCAGCTGGCCAAGAAATTATATTAATTATAAACGAAAAAGATCCTACTAACTTTGTAAAAGGTTTTGAAAAGTTTAGTCATTATTATAACAACTTTGCACTAAAGATATTTGAAGCAAGTACATTTGAGTTTGTAGGCGGTCAGCCTTACGTAGATCAACAAATACTTAAACTAGCAGCCGCAACAGTAACTAACAATCATTTGCTAGTATTAGATTGTCAAAACTTTCTATGTAAACCATATGTAGAACTTCCTGTGTTTGACGATAAAGTACCGTATCGTTATGCTCCGTATGCCATGGACGAACGTATATGGTATCAGTACAGCGAAAAGTTAGGAAACAATTTTCCAATTAACTTACATAATATGTGTTTAAGTACACCTATCTACATGCACAACGGAGTTATTAGAAATCTTATAAACAACTTCGACGGATTAAATGAATTTTCAAAATGGTTTTATACTGCAACACGTTCTAAGAGTGAGTTTGCACTATACTTACAATGGTGTGAGAAGAATCACGGACTGCATCATTATCATTATCTCGAGAGCGATTTCTTTGACTGGGGAGGTCCGTATCTAAGAGACCACCCAGAGTTTGATGCTATATTCGATCAATACCTAAAACAATTATCAGAACGATTAGAGTATCAAGGCCATCGAGCAAACGATACAGTGATTAGAAACTACATCCCCAAATGGTGTTGGTCCAGCATTAACCATCGCGCATGGGGCGATATGACAGATGAACAATTTGATCGGTTGACAAATGTATTAAACAGTGTTAAGCTAGATACTAACTGTTTAATTGAATACAGAAAAAACTACGTACACATACCTATATAGGAAAAATATTATGGCAACATTGGAAGAAAAGCAAGAAACTATTGATGCACTCAAAGGCCCACGCTATTACCGTATTCAGCTTAACGGTTACGGTGGCGAAAGTGCTTACATGAGTATTTCAAAAGAAGCACACGACTTTTGGAGCGCACACTGCGAGGAACACGGTGACAGTGATCTTGTAACATACATGGTACAAGCAACCGATGGCGATGCAGAATACGAAGAACTGCAAGAAGTTCCATGTGAAGCAGACTTCCTTTACGATGCAGACGACGATTTCCATCGTCCGTGGTACGAATCACATACTGAAATCGAACATACTTATGGCGTCGAGTACGGTAGTGCATACCTTACTATTGATGAAGTGTCAAGTGAAGACTACGATGCTGAAATAGTAACCGAACTAGTTGATCGAGAAGACCTAAGCGAGTACCTTAACAACATCGAAGAAGCTAACGATTATGAGTTTGAACTAACCGAAATGGGCTGTTGTGACGAAACAGATGCTGAGTATATTGCACAAATGTATTCGAGCGAAAAAGGCTGCTTCTTTGAAGGAACTATCGAAACAGTAGGCGACTTTGATCCTAAGAAACTAAAAGTATACACTACAGAGTTTCTAAACGGTGAAGACACTGTTACGTCAATCGAGTACGATGGCGTTGAAATTGAAAACTTTGGCGGCGATACTAACGGAAAAGGTTACTATGCGTCAGTTTGGGCGAATTAACAGTTATTTCTATGAACTCGCTTAGGAATACGAAATGTTTAGCAAGCATAGGGTACAGCGTATCGTCCTTATCGCTTGCCATTTCGTATGATGTAGAACCTATATCTTGATAGTATCTACGATTAATACCATGACGCTGTTTAAGTTTAGGAAACACTCCGCTAACAAACAAGCAAGTATCACCAAGATACTTTGCTTGATCACTGTTACGAAGTTTAAGGAACATTTCTGCAAATGAAAGTTCAGGTGGAATATCATCGCGATCAACGTAATCGCCTAACAACATTACAATGTATGCCTCCACATGATGCGGTAATTCTAATCCAGAGGTTATTTGAGTTTCTTTTACTACATCATAGAAGGCTGTATAGTAAGCATCCTTCATATAAATATTTACCATAGGAGAACAATATGTCAGAAGAAAAGAAAACTTTTACATTCAAAGCAGAAGACATTTTCCAAGATATCGAAGGTGACGAAGAAAACGTACTAATGAATATTCCGCCTGAGATTATGGAAGCACAAGGATGGAAAGAAGGCGATAATCTAAAAATCGAATGGGGCGATCAGGGTTCCATTGTTATATCTAAAGTAGAGGAGTCGAATGAGTAAGGACAAAGACCTAATAGAATTTGAAGGGTTAGTAGCAGAAGTTCTGCCTAACCAAATGTACAAAGTAGAACTAGAAAACGGACATCAGATTACTGCTTACACAGGCGGTAAAATGCGCAAATTCAAAATACGTATCGTGCAAGGCGATCGAGTAATTGTAGAAATGAGTCCATACGATTTGCACAAAGGACGTGTGATCAAGCGCCTGTAAGTCATTGATTTAATTGAAGAAAATTTACGGTTGACACACTGGCCTCTTGGCTGTATAATTAATGTATTAATTAACAAAGAGGCAAGTATGATTACTGTAATCGGTGGCAAAGGCAATCAACGCAAGTACGTAGAGAGCATGGCTAACTACTGTCTTAAAAAATTCCTTCCTAGACATCGTACTGTAAACGTAGAAATCAAGATCAAACGTTTTGGCAACGACACGTCTTACGGATACTGTCTGCAAGAGTCAAAGCGCGATTATGAAATCGAAGTTAATCGTAACCTGCGTCTGCGTGACATGTTAACAACCATAGCACACGAAATGGTACATGTTAAACAATATGTACGCAACGAAATGTTACCAAACGAATATGACATAGACTATTGGGATCGTCCTTCAGAAATCGAAGCGCACGGTCGCGAAACAGGCTTGTTCATTCGTTGGGCTGAACACTCTAACGTATCAAAATACAAATGGACACAGCTATGAATAAAGAAGACTTTTACCATGACTTTCTTTTAATTAGACAGATGCGAGCTCCTACTAGTAAACGCTATCGTATGCTAGGAGAGTTATTTGCTGTACACGAAGATCATTGGCAAGTAATTGGCATTACTGAAAATGCGTTGCGTGTGTTTGCAGAACACAACTTTAAGCGAGTAAGTCGAATGGGTATCAATCGAAGTCATCTAGTAGATCGTGTAAAAACGTATACAACAATGCTCGAAGGACCTCTTATGGAACTAGATGAATGGTGGAAGTTCTATAGAGACAACGATACTACTATCCTTGCTACAAGTTCAGAAAATATGTCTAACGGCTTTAGCAAAGTATACGACATAAATCCCGATCTAGGGTTGTTTAAAAGCCACGGCTTTGCGTGGCGTCATAAGGAACCTGAAATCCAATTTCTTAAAGAAACACTTGACAATCTATAGTTCTGGCTGTATAGTATATGTATAGTAAGAAATTAGGCAAAGAGGCACGACATGGCACTTTCAGTTCAAGCACTTTGGGATACCGACCCAGACTTTCCTAGTACACAAGAGTGGAAAGACTTCACAAGTAACGCTGTACGTAGCACAGACAACGTATGGTATGCTAATGAATCCATTGCAAATTACGATAAGGCTAATTTAAATCAGCCTAAGATGTATCGCTGGGTTACAGAAGACTTGTTCCGTAAGCGTCAGGCCAAAGAAGGTCAAACTATTCAAGAAACAGCCGCGCAGCGTGTAGCACAGTATCAGACTACTGAGCGTAAAATCATCATTGACATCATTGTAGATCCTGTGTTTGCAGAATCTGGCGCTGACCAAAAGTTTCACACATTCCGCGAAGGCTTCCAACCCGATGACATCATTTGGCTTCGAGACGAAAAGGCTTCAGACGAAATTATTTTTTATCGCACAGATGAAAAATTCCAAACTAGTGACAGCATTGTACGTGAAGCACTTCGTGCGTGGACGCAACGCTCGAGCGCAGGACGCATTGACTTAGACGTTCGTGTTCCTAGTTTGCTTATGCTAATTAGTTATTTCAGCGGTAACCGAAAGCAGCGCCGGGCACTGGGTAAACTTAGTGTATACGAATTGTGTGCTCGTTTTGGTAAAACTATTTGGAGTCTTGTGTTATTTGAACTTAGTGGTCACCAAACTATGATCTTTGGTGCATACTATCTTAGTAGTTTTGGCAGTATTCGAAACGAAGTAAACAAGTTTAATCAATTTAGCCATATGCGTACAGTAGACACACGTGACGAAGGCTGGCAAGAAGACTATGCAAACTATATTGCACAAGGTTATAAAGTTGTTGTGCTTTGCAGTTTGCAAGCAACAGACGAAGGTTGGGCAAAAGTAGAAACTTTCTATGATGCAAACGATGTAGGTCTTGTAATTCTAGACGAAGTAGACTTTGGTGTACACACAGATCGTTCTAGCAGCCGAGTAGCACATATCATTCGCAACAGCGAAGCAGTTGCTATGAGCGGTACTAACGCTGACAGAATGAACAATAATCACTTTAATGTGTGTCGCTTTGAATCTTACACTATGGAGCAGATGCTTGAGCTAAAACATGCACTAATCAACGATCCTAGTATTGCTCACAGCACTTTGCAGGATCTAAAAGATCTTACACAGAACACGTGGCTTGACAATGTTGCAGTACGTGAACAGCTAGGCGAGCTTCCTGAAATGAGTTTCTACCAGCGACATGTTGAAGGTGAAACTGATATGACGTATCAAAAGCTTGCTAGTGATCCATTACAACATGAAGCTATTATTCGTCGAGACAGTTTGATTCTTGCAGGGGCAGACGAAGAGTTCCCTCACTTGTCGCTTAACAATGTAATTCAAAAGGCATCTAATGAACTGCGTAAGATGCGTAAGACTGCTGAACATGAACTGTTAGATGTAATTGAGTTTGTACCTTACAACACTGGCGTAGCAAATGGTGCTATTGATGCGTACGGAGAAATTCGTCAAAAGGCATTTGACAGTGTGTCGTTTGGTTACAAGGTAGTTGTAGTGCATGGCGAGAAGAAACACGTAGCAAACCGCGAAGGCATGTACACACGCGGACAGAGCGTTAAGATTGAAAACGCAGAACACTATGTAAAAGATGTTAAAGCACAAGCACTAGAAGAAGGATACAAAGGCGTTTGGATTATTGCTAGCTCTATGGCCCAGCGTAGCTTTAGCATCGGTAGTATTAGCGTAATTATGTTGAGCTTTGACAAAGGCGATGCAGGCGGTGTTAATCAGCGTCTAAGCCGCGGCAGCACACCGTTTGACGGTAAGACAGCAAGTCTTGTTATCAGTAATAGTTTTGCAAAAGAACGCGATGACAAGATTGTTATGACACTGCAAAAGATGGCAAAGGCACGTGCCGCACGTACAGGTGAAGACTTTTATACTGCAATCCGTGAGGTTAAACTTGCAACTAGTATGTTCCGTATTGCAGACAACGGGCGTAGCATTCAATATGACATCGATGAGTACCTTGCAGAACTTGCACTTAATAAAAGTGGAGTAGAGTACAACATTGCACGTAGTCTTACAAAACAGATCCTAGCTTCCGATCTTGCTGACGCTTTTAAAGAAGGTCGCAAAGGCGCACGTAACCGCTGGCAGACAAAATTAGATAGCACGTTCTTCGATGACGAAGACGACAACAACCGAAACACCGGAGAAAGAAAAAATAAAAATGAAGTTTCTCCTATCCTTGCTGTAGTACAAAACCTAATCGATAACGCTCATCTAATTGATAGCTTAGGTCAGCCTAGCGAAAATCGAGTAGGTTTTGTAAACAGTGTACACAATATTTGCATCGATAAAGAAAAAAGAATTAGCTTTGAGCACGAATTTTTGATTGACCCTAGCGTATTTTATGCTATACTTAAAGAACAAAAAGACATTGAACTAGACATCGAAACACACCTTAGCTTGAGTTTACAAGAGGCAAAACAAGAAGCTCAAGCTATCTATACAGAGGGCTGGTAATGACAAGTTTAACATCGAGAGCAAAATTTGCTGCCGTAGATGTGTACCGAGAAATGGTTAAAGAGATTCCGCAGGACTTACTAAGTGAGCCCTGCGTGATTCCATTTTATGGTTGTGGAGCACTTCCTGCTGTACTAGACAGCCGTCGGATGTTTCATAATATTGAATCTAACAAAGATAACCTTTTTGTATACGAGAGCAACGAAGTATACAATAAATACGCACAAGGAGTGTATATGCTCACTTTCATGAAGGCACGTAAAGGCGTACACGATTACAGAGAACCCGTAGATATGCAGACATTTGATCCAAAATTTAGTATTAGAAATCTTCCTTATCAAGAACCTGGACAAGGTCGAGCAAATTTATATCCTACACTTTTAGAAAATCTAAAACGTCATGACTACGAATGGACTGCTGACATCCTTCCTACTGCATGGTTACGTGGCGAAGGTGCTGAACTTAAAAAAGTTCGCAAGATGTTTCTAGAAGAAATGGGTCTTTATAAAATTACTATACTTCCTTTTAATGCATTTAGTGAGTTTGGTGCAAATCTCGAAACTGCAATCTACTATTGTAAAAAAGGTTATAATGGTCCTATTGAAATAAATTACTACGGTAGCGAAGAGTCTTACGAGTATGATTATAGGGTGGAAGATCAAATTATTGCGCCGCCGACTAAAGAAGAAGCAGTTGCAATTTACAACTTTGTAAAAAACTACGACCATTATAAAGTTACACAAGTTAATAGCAAAGCTTTTGATAAAGTTAAAAAAGAACTCTCACCTAAAAAAGATAAAGACTATCCAGTTGTCACACTTCTAAAAAAGAAAATCGAAGATTGCGAAATTAAGTATACAGATTATCTTTTTGATGAAGATAGTAACAAGCACCGAGTAGTCACAAGCTATCTAGCAGCAGGTTGGGGTAAAGGTGACAAACATTATGGTAATATTGTATATGTTCCTCCAGGCTATCAGTTAAGTAGTACATACAAATATATTGTTTGCGATACAAAGGAAGAAGCTGAAGCTGTTGCATTATTCTTAAAGAGTAAACTAGTGCATTATCTTGCACACTACTGGCGCACAAGTAGAACTGCTGACGGTCCTCAGTGGCGCTGTGTGCCTATGTTAGATCGCTTTGACTTAACGACAGACGACGAAATTATCGAACACTTTGTAAAAGATACGGAACTACAGGAGCGTATTAAAAATGACCCTCTCCACAAAAAATCGTAAAGAACGTGCTAAGAAAGGCACTCAAGAATTTTTTACTCCTGCTATTTTTGTAGAAGAGATGATCAAAAATTGTCCGGACGAATTCTTTCGCAACAAAGAACTATTCCACGAAAGTTGCTGTGGTAATGGTAATATTCTAGAATTAGTATATAATCGTTATAGAGAGTTTCATGATCATGAAACTGCACTAAGCTGCATTTATGCTTTTGATCTAATGCAAGATAATGTGATCGAAGCTATCAAAAGATTATATGGTCCTGGAAAGATTAAAACGCTCAAAGGAAACGATATTCCGGAACATCTCAGGAGCGTAGGACTGATTGCTGTTTATACACATAATGGAAAACTAGTAGAAAATTTAGTATGTGCAGACGGTAATGTATACAAAATGAATTACGGGCTAGATGCTAAGCCTAAGAAATTTGGCAACAATCTTTTTGAAGAATTTGATTGACAACGCTGTCTCTTGAGCGTATACTATATACATATAGTTAGGCAAACACAGAGGCACATGCAATGGCAAAGACACTTCCAGACCCAAGCACACTAGACTGGGGTTCAATGAGCAAATCAGAATTCAAGCGAATGGAACTTGAATACGAGCTTGCAGACGAAACTAACACACAAGTTCGTTACTCTAAACCTAAGCAGAAAACTGTACCGATTGCAGACGCTCTTGCTGTTGCATATGCTGCATACCGTATTAACAAAAACGAATACATCAAAGACGTTCGCCGCTTTTCAGACGAAGCAAACAAGACACAATTTCCTAACAAAGATTTAGTGCGCTACTACTGGGCAATGAAATTAAAATCATTTGACAGTCCGTATATTCCTACAGACTTCGAAATGTTCGAACCTACTGAAGAAGATTATGCAAGTGCGCAAGAAGCACTCAAGTGGATGAAGCGTTACGTAATGCTTGGTCTTGGTGATCTAGGTGAGTTCAAAACAGACATGGTTAATGAGCTAGCCAAAGAAGAAGTGACACTAGGAATGGGTCGTATTGCGTATGCTCCGGAGTTTATTGCTCGCGATAAGAAAGAAAGCGATCTAAAGAAAACTATCCGTATTGAGTACCGCGACAGTAAGCACATTGAGCCTGTAGGCGAGAAAGTAGAAGCTGTGATCGAAATCCTCGACAGTCGTTACAGCTCACAGTGGGAATCATACAACTATACTTGTGTTACCACAGACGGTAATCTTGTTAGCTTTATGAACAAGCACAAACATGCTATAGGCGATCGTAAGCGTATCAAGGCTAAAGTAAAAGGCCACACTAAGAATCGTTTGTTCAGTGCAGACGAAACACGTCTTAACTATGTTAAACTATACAAGGTGTAAGAATATGGAACTTTGGATAATAGCTACTGCAATTATCTTTACCGCATATGGCTGGTGGATAGGTGTAAAAGATAAATCAAGTCGCATTACAGCTCATGTAATAGACAGTCTTATTGACGAAGGATATTTGCGCACTCGAAAAAACGGCAACGAAATTGAAATCTTAAAGTGGAACGAAAAGTGAATGTAAAAATTGTAGACATGCTCACTAAACTTGCTATTAATAATCCTGGCGTACAAGGAAGATTTAAAATGGCAGCCGGCATTGTTTACAAAAAACATTTAATTGCTACAGGTGTTAATAGTTATAAGACACACCCGCTTATGCTCAAGCCTGGCTACAGAGACGGCCAATTGTTTATGCATGCCGAAGTTGATGCAATAAGAAACGCTCTAAGATTAGTAGACGCTGAAGACCTGTCTAAGTGTGACATATACGTTGTACGTGTTAAACGTCCTTCTAAGAACTCAAAAAATTGGATAAGAGCATTAGCTGAACCTTGTGACGGTTGTGCTCGCACTATTGCAAGTTTTAATTTTAAAAATGTGTTCTGGACCAAAGACGAAGTTGAATTGGTATGATTAAAGCGCAAGGTAAATTTCATAGTTCCGTTTATGTAGCTTGCAGCGGCGGAGTTGACTCAATGGCAGTGGTTGACTTTTTAAAAGCCCACAGAGACGTTACAGTTGTTTATTTCGATCATGATACACCACATAGTGCTCGTGCAGGAGAGTTTGTAGGACAGTATTGCGAAGAACATAAACTTGGTATGTTATTTGGTAGATTAACACGCCAAAAGAATAGAAAAGAAAGCCAAGAAGAGTTTTGGCGTAAAGAACGTTATCGTTTCTTCCATAGTCTAAACGCAGAAGTTATTACCTGTCATCATTTAGACGATTGCGTAGAGACTTGGGTTTGGAGCAGTATGCACGGCACAGGCAAGATTATTCCATACCGCAATGAAAACGTAGTTCGTCCGTTCCGCCTTACTCGCAAAAGAGATTTCCAACTGTGGTGTGATCTTAAAAATGTTCCTTACATAGAGGATGACAGCAACGCAGATACGTGTTATACTAGAAACTATATTAGACATGAAATGATGCCTCATGTACTGCGTGTTAATCCGGGCATACATAAAACTATTGCTAAAAAGGTACGAGATGATTATACAACACGAACCACTGTTTGATACAGCAAAAGTAGAAGCACACTATTCCAAAAAAGACGGTGTAGAAGTAAAGTACGTTTGCACCACAGATCTTAATGCTAGTGATGTGCCTGTTGATGTGTTTTATCGTGCAACGCCGCATCCTGAGTTTGGCAATCGCTACTTTGGTTTGTATTGGGAGTATTTTAGAGATCACCTAATGATTACTAATGCTGATTTTGTGGAGTCACTTGAGTTTGGTATGATTGAAGTAGACGGTAAGTATTACTACAGTCAATCACACCATGACTACAAAGTAGTAGGCGACAAGATGATCGACGGCGGTCGTCAGTATATAAAAACTAACACTAACACAGTTGTAATGAGAGTTATTAACGGCAAGTTCATTGCCAAAGATGTAGAAGATTTAATAGACATTAATTCAAAGGACTAAAGTATGACTTTATGGCACGAGATCGGTTTAGTAATATTAACATCATTTGCTCTAGTTTTATGGCTATGGGTTAAAGAACAGGAGAAGAGCAATGACTGATAATGATGACGAAAAAGAAAATTTGTACGACCAGCTCGGCGATGACGACTGGGCACTCATTATTGGCGCTGACGGGAATCTTAAAGGTGTGTTTATACCAGAAGGTAAAGACGAAGACGAAGTTCCTTACAGTATTGTATACATCATGGAAAATTATTTTGGTATAAGTTTCGATGACGAAGACGATGACGAAGACGATACTGACAACGATCAAGACAACGATCTACTAACTAGCAGGACGATACACTAATGGATCTAAGCAAAGCGACACCGCAAGAAATTTTTGAACACAAACAAAAATGGCGCCCTAACGCCTACAGAGTTCGCTTACACAGCGATTTAGATGTTAGGGGCAAGGACTGGTGCCGTCGACACTTAGAACGTTGGGAATGGAGTATGGACACATACACAGATGTGTACGAGCATACATTCTGCTTTCAGCACGAAGAAGATGCACAAGAGTTTGCAAGCCAATGGCCGGAGTATACAAATCAATGAAAATAGGACTAAGCCTTTCTCGTTGTATGCGAGATATATTAGAAGAGCGTGTAGACATTCACGATGTGCTAGTTATTATTGCTCGCACTGATATAGATCCACACGATGCAGAACACTGGGCACAGATTTGGCAAAGTTATCTCTACGGTGGATTAAGTCATGCAGAATGGGCAGGACTAGAAGATCGCGAAATTGCAATGCGCGATATTCTAGTGTCACTGTTTGAAAGCGGCAAGCTACATCAACCACGACAGTTTGGTGCTCATCCACGTAGACTGCCTTACCACTGGTTAGATGCGCTACCGCCTAACACAGAAATTGACAAGAACCCAGCAATGAAAAAAGCATGGGATAACTTTAATATGATTGCAGGACTTTCATAATGACAGACATTAGCCCATTAAAAGAAGAAGTATCTAGCACTGCTCAAGTGTTACGATTGTTAGCCGATCAAGTAGAAAGAAAAGAAACAAGTATTGATTTCTTTTTAGTAACGTTAGACTCCGAACAAAACTTTGGCATTTCCTATGATTTTGATCAGAACGGGTATTGGTCATTAGTCGGTGCTTTAAACATTGCTAAGGACAAGCTACAACAAGGGGATTAGTATGACACTACCTTGCGAACGTTATAATGCTATCAAGCGCACAGAGCAGTTTTTGAAAGATCTAATAGATCCTAAGAAGACTCCTCGTATACCGCAAAGCATAAGAGACCAAGCATATTATTGTTTGCGACACTACCCGGGCGAATATCATTTAGATTTATTAGCTACTAAATGTCCTGAGGTATTAAGTACAGATAATCCGATTGACAAATTGAGTATTTTAATACATAATTATGAGACTAAGAAAAATGAAACTTAAAGATTACAAATACGAAGATGGCTGGCGCTTAACTAGCAAATATGCTTTTGGCACTACACTGTTTAACATACACACAAAAGAAACTGTGAGGGTTGAAGATTGAAATATGCAATAATGGTTTTGTTTGATGCAGAGCAAGACGATTGGCTATTTGTAACAGAACAAGTAGAGAATGAGGAGGGACTTAGAATCCCTCAACCTCTATTGTTTGACTCAATTGAAGAAGCTGCTGAACACTCGTTAATTTGGGTAGAAACTGGCAAAGAAGATAATGTAAGTATTGTGATTTATGATGAATGATCAAGAAAAAGCTCTA
>Ga0209955_1000476_pt1 | contig 14165 bp, 10 predicted proteins | sample SalPonA_A_H2O_MG_FD_185716 | JGI IMG/M metagenome (GOLD analysis project Ga0209955, IMG submission 185716) | Water microbial communities from South San Francisco under conditions of wetland restoration - Salt Pond MetaG R2A_A_H2O_MG (SPAdes)... | ecosystem: Environmental > Aquatic > Non-marine... | reverse complement strand
TGACGCCAGCGCTAACAGCGTTGATTTTGAACTTCCCGCGCTCACGTACTTCAATGTACGCTGCGCGCGGGTTCCAAAATCGCCTTGTTATCATCTGACCTCACGGCCGTTTAGCTCGAAAAATATGCTGTTCTAAGCACATATCGGAAAGCCAGCAACTATGCTGGCTTTTTTGTGCCCAAACGTTGTGACGCCAGCGCGAACAGCGTTGATTTTGAACTTCCCGTGCTCACGTACTTCAATGTACGCTGCGCGCGGGTTCCAAAATTGCCTTGTTATTATCTGACCTCTCGGCCGTTCACCTCGAAAAATATGTGGGCAAACGTTTTGAGGTCAGCGCTAACAGCGTTAATTTTGCACTTCCCGTGCTCACGTACTTCAATGTACGCTGCGCGCGGGTTCCAAAATTGCCTTGTTATCATCTGACCTCACGGCCGTTTATCTCGAAAAATGTGCGCTCAAACGTTGTTACGCCAGCGCGAATTTTGAACTTTCCGTTGAGACGCTATTTCAAACCCCTTACCTGTGGCAACGTCAACGCCGCAGGCGATGATGTTGAACTTTCTCTGTCCAAGTCGTTGAATCAACGCTGCGCGCGGGTTCCAAAATCGCCTTGTTATTATCTGACCTCACGGCCGTTTACATTCAAAAAATCCTGCTCTAAACACATATCGGAAAGCCAGCAACTACGCTGACTTTTTTGTGCCCAAACGTTGTGACGCCAGCGCGAATTTTGAACTTCCCGTTGAAGTACTATTTCAAATCCCTTACCTGTGGCAACGTCAACGCCGCAGGCGATGATGTTGAACTTTCTTTGTCCAAGTCGTTTAATCACCGCTGCGCGCGGGTTCCAAAATTGCCTTGTTATTATCTGACCTCTCGGCCGTTCACCTCGAAAAATATGTGGACAAACGTTGTGAGGCCAGCGCTAACAGCGTTGATTTTGAACTTCCCGTGCTCACGTACTTCAATGTACGCTGCGCGCGGGTTCCAAAATTGCCTTGTTATTATCTGACCTCACGGCCGTTTACATTCAAAATATGCTGTTCTAAGCACATATCGGAAAGCCAGCAACTATGCTGGCTTTTTTGTGCCCAAACGTTGTGACGCCAGTGTTGATATTGAACTTCCCGTTGATGCGTTATTTCAATCTTCGCACCTGTGGCAACGTCAACGCCGCAGGCGATGATGTTGAACTTTCTTTGTCCAAGTCGTTGAATCAACGCTGCGCGCGGGTTCCAAAATCGCCTTGTTATCATCTGACCTCATGGCCGTTTAGCTCGAAAAATATGTGGGCAAACGTTTTCAGGCCAGCGCTAACAGCGTTAATTTTGCACTTTCCGTGCTCACGTACTTCAATGTACGCTGCGCGCGGGTTCCAAAATCGCCTTGTTATTATCTGACCTCTCGGCCGTTTACCTCGAAAAATATGTGGGCAAACGTTGTGATGCCAGCTCGAATTTTGAACTTTCCGTTGAGACGCTATTTCAAATCCCTTACCTGTGGCAACGTCAACGCCGCAGGCGATGATGTTGAAAAACGCGCTTGAAGCAACGCTGCGTGCTAGTGCCAATTTCCTTTGTTTACCTAACCTCCTACCCCGATTCTTGTAGCGTTTGAAAATAATCATCACTATGAACCTCAGCGTTTAAACACTCGAGCGTAAGCATTGCGTTTTTGATAATTCAATCGCGGGTCATTTGTTGGTACGAGATGGCTTAAATAGCCTGCTTGCCAAGCCTTTTCATAGTGATAAACAGCTGCTAAATTGGCGTGGGTTTAACGGAGAATAATAATGAATAAGCGTGTTGTAATGATTAGTGCCGGCGCCTCTGGTATTGGCTTGGCGATGGCCAAGGCCTTCATGGCCAATGACTATGCTGTCCATATTTGCGATGCATCACCCGCTGCAGTGGAGCAGTTTCAGAGGGACTATCCATCGGCGTCGGCGTCTGTCACCGATGTGTCATCAGTGGAGCAGGTAGATAGGTTGTTTGATGAGATTGAGTCACGCTATGGTCGGCTCGATGTATTGATCAACAATGCCGGTATTGCGGGACCAACGGCCAGGGTAGGAGATATCCTTCCCGAGGAGTGGGACAAGACCATCGCGGTGGATCTCAATGGCGTGTTTTACTGCACCCGCCGTGCGGCAGCTCTGCTGCGCGATTCGAAGGGCAGTATCATCAATATTTCTTCTTCGGCGGGTCTGTTTGGCTACCCCTTACGGTCGCCTTACGTGGCGGCTAAATGGGGGGTTATCGGCCTCACTAAAACCTGGGCGATGGAAATGGGGCCAGACGGAGTTCGAGTCAATGCTATTTGTCCAGGCAGTGTTAGCGGTCCGCGCATCGATGGTGTGATTGAGCGAGAAGCGGCCAACATGGGGGTAAGCCCAGAGGACATCAGAGATACCTACCTACGTCAGACTTCATTACGTACCTTTGTCGACGCAGAGGATATTGCCGCGATGGCGCTGTTTTTGTGCTCCGATGCGGGCAGCAAAATTTCTGGGCAGGCCTTGTCAGTCGATGGCCACACAGAGAGCTTATCGCAAAGTAGTTAATTACCACCTACATCCATGACGAGAGAGAATAATGAAAGCAGCATGGTTTGATTCTTTTGGTACCGCGGAGGCGGTACTGCAGGTTGGCGAATATGCCACACCGGTGCCCGCCACAGGCGAAGTACTTGTGCGTTTAGTCACCAGTGGCGTTAACCCTTCTGACGTTAAGAAACGTGCCGGTGCCTTCCCCCATTTATTAGATGGCGGTGAGGTGATTCCCCATAGCGATGGCGCAGGCATCATTGAAGCGGTCGGCGAGGGTGTCGATGAATCTCGCATTGGCGAGCGGGTGTGGGTTTACCAAGCTCAATACGGACGCCGTTTGGGAACCGCAGCTGAATTCGTGGCGCTGGACAGCTGTCGCGCTGTTCACCTTCCCGACGCTGCATCTTTTGAAGTTGGGGCCTGTATGGGTATCCCTGCCATGACGGCGCACCGCTGTGTGTTTGCCGATGGTGAGGTAGCAGGACAAACTTTGTTGATTACTGGTGCGGCGGGGCGTGTTGGCTACTATGCCCTACAATGGGCCAAAATGGCAGGTGCCAAAGTAGTGGCGACTGCAAGCAATGACGCCGATCGCGAGTTGTGTTTATCTCTGGGAGCGGATGCGATAGTCAATCACCGTCAGCCCGATTGGGGTAAAGCGGTGCTTGCGGCTAATGGCGGGATGCCGGTGGATCGTGTGGTAGAGGTCGAGTTTGGCGTGAATCTACCCGAGGTAATGCAGTGCATCCGCATTGGCGGGACCATCGCGACCTATTCCTCTACCGTTGTCCCCAACCCTAGTTTGCCATTTCGCGACATGATGTTTATGGATTTGACCTTGCGCATGGTGATTGTTTACGCCATGCCAGAAGAAGCCAAGAGCGCCGCAGTTGAAGCGATTAATGAGGCGCTTGCCAAGGGGGATTTGCATCATCGCATCGCCCATGTGGTGCCATTGGATGATATCGCTAGGGGGCATGAGTTAATTGAACAGGGTGGCTTCGGTGGCTGTGTTGTGATCAACACTGGTGAGGTGTAAATGGCCTCTTCAGAGAATAACGGTGCGGTAGATAAAACCCTTTTTGCCGGTACGGTCGCGACTATTTTTTTGTTGGCTATCCCAACGATTTTCGCCCGCAAGCAAGTGGCTGGAATCATTGAGCAGGCCTTCGGTGCGATCACCCATAATGTCGGGTTTGCCTATTTGTGGTGTGGTTTAGCGGTATTTATCTTGTTGATGGTGTTGGCCTTTGGTCGCTTCGGTAAGGTGAGGTTAGGCACCCCGGATAGCCGTCCCGAGTTTTCTACGGTCAGTTGGGCGGCTATGTTGTTTTGCGCGGGTATTGGTGCCGGTATGCTCTACTGGGCGGTGATCGAGTGGGGCTACTATATTGATGCGCCTCCCTACGGCTATGAACCTCGCTCGCCAGAAGCTATCGAGTGGGCGGCGGCCTACGGGCTATACCACTGGGGATTATTGGCCTGGGCATTTTTTTGTTTGCCCACGCTAGCCATTGGCTATGCCTTTTATGTGCGCAAGGTGCCCCATCTTCGATTGAGTACAGCCTGTATTCCCTATTTGGGCGGCGATGATAGTGGCCCGCGAGCTAGGCTAATCGACTTCTTATTTATGCTCAGTATGGTCGGTGGCGCGGGAACAGCGCTGGCGTTGTCGACGCCTATGATTGCGGCCAGCTTGGCGCAGTTAACTGGCTTGCCGCATGACTTTTTGATGGAAGGTTTTGTGGTGGCGCTGTGCTTTGTGTTGTTCGGCACTAGTGCCTATATGGGCTTAGATAAGGGTATCAAACGGTTGTCTGATTTGAACATGGCCCTGGCGCTGCTGCTGTTGCTGTTTGTTCTTTTAGTGGGTCCAACCCTGTTTATTTTGAAGATGGGCACTAATGGCATTGGTCTTGTCTTGCAGAATTTTATTCGCATGAGCACTTGGACTGACCCCGTGAGAGAAACCGGCTTTGTGGAAAACTGGACGGTATTTTACTGGGCGTGGTGGGTGTCCTATGGGCCCTTTGCGGGGATTTTTACCGCGCGTATTTCCGAGGGGCGTACCATTCGCGAGGTAATCTTTGGCATGTTGGTATACGGCAGTATGGGGGTCGGCCTATTCTTCATCGTGTTTGGCAACTATGCATTGCACCTTGAATTGAATGACATTCTGCCGGTGACAACCATCATGAAAGAGCAGAGTGAGGCGGCGGCGATTACTCAGGTATTCCTGAGCCTGCCTTGGGGAGAGTTCGCCCTGTTGGCGTTTTTTGTGGTGTCGTTGATATTTGTGGCAACCACCTACGATTCGGCATCGTTCACGCTGGCCTCGGTGTCGACCCGTGAGTTGCGCGCCCGCGACAATCCCGCTCGCTGGCATCGACTGTTTTGGGCCTTTGCACTGAGCATTTTGCCGTTGGCGCTGATGTTCATGGACGGGGGGCTGCAGGTAGTGTTGTCCATTACTATGATTGTGTCACTGCCTCTGCTGGTGGTGAACGTGATGATGTGTTTTTCATTGGTTAAAATGTTGCGTGAAGATCATCCCTACACCTAGCTTTAACGCTTAATCGTTAGTTTGCATCAGTGACAGATGGTTTTGTATCGACATAAAAAAACCCGGGAAATCCCGGGTTTTTGCTTTTTAGCCTCGCTTAGAAACGATAGCTGGCACGAAGGCCAATCGTTCTAGGACGGTTGATAGTAACACGTTCACCGTAGCTCACCGCGTTGCGGAAGACTTCACCGCGCTCATCCGCTAAGTTTTTAACATATACCTCTGCCGTCCATTTTTCCTGCTCAAGACCCGCAGCTACGTTTAAGATCTGATAGCTTGGTTGCAGGTGACGACGAGTGTTAATAGCCCCACCATCAAACAGGTTGTTATAGCTACTACCCGTGCTGACGTAGCTGCCTTGTAGATACCAGCCATCGTTCATTGTGTAGCGGCTGGAGAGGTTCCACTTGGTCTCGGGGACACGTGGTAGTGGTGTGCCACTCGCTGCCGTTGGCTCTGGATCATTCGCACCCTTGTAGTAGTCGCTGGTCAATGCTGCATCGATCATTGAAACCGCACCATTCAGTGTCCAGCGATCGGTGATGGCAAAGCTAAAATCCGCTTCAAAACCATCGCTCTTCGCTTGACCAATGTTGTAGGTCAATGTCACTGGCGATATTGCTACATCAAGGCGTGAGAACTGGAAGTCATCCCAATCTTGTTGGAAGTACGCCGCGTTTAAACGCAGTCTGCCGTCCATCAACATCGATTTAATGCCCACTTCTTTCGATGTTAAGAAGTCAGGTGCAAAGGAGCATTGTGCTGAAGTCGCATCTTCGCGACCTTGGCCGCCGTAATCGGCTTCATTACCCACCGCACAGAAGCGATTTAGACCGCCAGGGCGGTAACCTTCACCCCATGTGGTATAAACCATGACATCCTGTGTTACGGCCCACTCTACTGACGCACGGTATACCTGGTCTTTGGCGGTTGTCACACGGTTAGAATCGGCACAGTCTGCGCCGTAGTTGTTTTCGGGGCGAGGGTTATTGGTGGCCTCTTGATACAGCCAGCTTCCCCACTTGCCATCGGGGTCGGCGGAGGGCGAACAGGGCCACCAAACGGTACCAGAGAAACCGTCCAATACGCCATCAGATTCAAAGCTTCGCATGCTGGCCGAAGCGGTGATTTTATCGGTAATGTCGTAGGACACTTCACCAAACCATGCGGTTTCCTCGTAGTAACGATCAAAATCGGTGGTCCAGTAGATGTCAGGCTTATCCACTGCCAGCGTCATACCGGTTTGCTCAGCCATGTCTGCTAGGCCAAGAACATGCCACTCACCGTCATTGGACACCACTTCATCGGTTTGATAAAACCCTAGCTGCCAACGGAAAGGCTGCGATGGATCTGAAACGTAGCGAACTTCAAAGGTTTCTTTATCTGTTTGGCCGTCATTGGTCCACGTAGTGCGCGGATCCCAACAGCCGTAGTAAGCGGCGTAACATGAGTAGTAAGCAGCAATGTAGCCATCAGGGTTGGCGTTCAAGTCCGCGTAAAGCGAGTAATCCATAATGAAGTCAGCATCACGGTCTAAATCCGCGTAGTTGACTGTCAGGGTGCCACCCGCGATTTCGCCTTCGACATTGATAGCGAACTGTGTCCATGTGTCATCGCGTTGATCGGGCATCAGACGGAAGACTTTCAGGTCGCCAATGCTGGGGTCATGATCCCATACACCTTTGGACTCAAGGTCTTGATGCATGACTGTCGCTGTTGCGGTCCAAGAGTCGTTGATGTCAACTTTCAATGCTGCACGCATACCCACGGTGGTCGCTTCGTTAAAGTTTTCACCGGCAACATTGCTTATGTCACCAGGGGTGTAGTTGTTGTAAGTAAAGTCTGGTGCAGCGGCCAGTGCTTCTGCAGGTGAGGCGCCACCGCCAATGAGACCTTGCCGAATACGTTCATGGGAGAAGGTGTGCTCACCGCGAACGTTGTCGATGAAGCCTGGCTCTTCTTTTAAGAAGCCTACCAAGCGAATGGCGGCAGAGTCAGATAAAGGAATATTGACGAAACCTTCTGCCGTGTAGCCTATGTCACCGCTAGTGGGCTGGTAACCATCGATATCTATACCTGCCGCGAAAGCGGTTGGATCGGGTTGGTTAGTAATGATACGGATTGCACCTGACTGGGCGTTAGCGCCAAACAGAGTACCTTGTGGTCCCGCCAGTACCTCAACACGCGCGATGTCGTATATGTGGGGGTTTAGGTACTGATCAACAGACGTCACCGGTTGTTCATCGACGTATACCGCCACAGATGAACTAGCACCAATGGCGTTTTCACCACCTGATGAAATACCGCGGATGTAAACGTTAGCTGTACCAGGACCCGTGTTAATGAAGCTCACGTTGGGTAGCATGGTGACATAGTCTTCAATGTCGGCAATGCCAAGGTCTTCCAGTTGTTGTTGCCCCATTACTTGTACAGCCATGGGGATGTCTTGAACGCTTTCGGAACGTTTTGTGGCAGTGACCAAAACTTCTTCAAGCTGCTGGGCGGCGACGGGAGTGGCAAGGCCAATACTGCAGGCTGCAATTATTGCTGCCAGCGGTTTCCGCGTCATGATGGGATTACTGCTTCTTTCGTGCATCGTCATAAGCTATTCCTTTTATTTATTAAATGCTTACTTATTAAACTAAAGAATTGTTATTTTTTTGTATAAATGACCTACCTAAATCTACATACCCCCTTTGCTGAAGTCAAAGCCGAATGGACTAAAAAACAACCTGTTTGGCCGGTATAGACTGCCAAATCAAGCCGATTTGCCCCCCGTGCTTTTATTTTTGGACATCTCGGTTGAAGCATACTTAGAGAATTCCCCGATCTTGGAGAGTTTGCTTTAACTCCGAAAGATGGGGCTCGTAGTTTCGCCACTGTTCGAGCGCGTCTTTAAAAATGGGTTGGCGGACCTGCTCTGAACTGGCGGTGCGCACTGAGCGTTGGGTGCGGTGGAAATTGAGGCAGCTGTCTTCGAAGGGCAAGCCGCAGTGGTCTAGTAAACGACGCACCTGAGTCTCCAAATCGGCAACGACGTGTTCGTATTCAACGGTTAACGCACTACCGGGCAGCACATCTTGCCAGTGGTTCATCAAGCGGATGTAGTCTGCGTAGTAGTTGGCGATGTCGCTCTGGCTGTAAGTAAATGGCTGGCCTTCGGCGAACAACTGCTTCAAATTTGCGAAGCCCGACGCCATTGGGCTGCGACGCGCGTCGATGATAGTCGCATTGGGCAAAATAGCCTTAATCAGTCCAATGTGCACAAAGTTGTTGGGAAGCTTATCAATGAATTTTTCGCTGCCGCTGCGGTAAATCGATGCCGCGGCCAGATACTCTTCGCCCAGCGCGGTGCGCTCCGCTGCAGACAGTGATGCCACGATCCCGGGGTATTTACGGGGTTCATCTTTTTTGCGTTTGCCTTCTAAGCGCGTGGCCATGCGGGTAATGAAGTGTAGTTCGTCTGTCGCCTCCACCTTTGAGTGGCTGGCGAGGATTTGTTCGATGAGTGTTGAACCCGAGCGGGGCAGGCCAACCACAAAAATAGGGCTCGGATCAGGGCACCCGCCCTCGGACACGGTTTCAAAAAATGCTTTGTTGCAGGTGTTGATAATGTTATCTGTGCGCTCGGTGGTATCCTCAGCACTGTAGCCGCCATATTTTTGTTTAATGCCATTACCAAGCGTATAAGCAGTATAGGATTCGTCGAAACGCTGCTGGTCTTCTAGCGCTTTGCCAAGTGCGAATCCAAGGTGAATCTTATCGGGGGTATCTTCGTCAATGGCATCAAGGTGACGCTGCATTTCTTCAATATCATCAGCGGTGAATTTTACCGTTTTCAGGTTGGCCAAGCTCCACCACGCTTCACCATTGGAGGGTTCGATAGCTATTGCCTTGCGGTAGGCTTCGACTGCCTCAGCGCCAAGGCCTCCATAGCGAAGAGAGTGGCCGTAGCTGGTCCAGATGGGTGCTGCCTCAGGGATTCGTTGCAGTGCAGCTCGGTACTGCTCGTGCGCTGCTTCATAACGACCTGCTTGAGCCAGGGTTGAGGCGCGTAACACCATAAAAGAGGGATTATGAGGGTCTCGCTGTAGTAGTTCCTCAGCAATCGCTAGTGCTTGATCATATTTGTTTTGTCGTGCTAATACCTGCGCGTACATGCGTTTTACGTTTAGGTGATTGGGGGCAAGTTCGAGACAGCGAAGGTAAAGCTGTCCAGCCTCATCGATCATTCGCAATTTGTAGCCAATGTCACCGAGCAGATGGATAGCATTCACATCGGCGGGCTTGTGGCGCAGATATTCACGACAGATACCCTCAGCCACACCTACCTTTCCTTGGGTAAACAGCTCGGAAGCTTTTTTAATGGCCGGGTCAATATCTCGATGCATTAAATCGGAGGCTAGGGCGCGGGCGACGTCATCTTCACGCCCTTGAATGGCATATATTTGCGCAAGTGCTTGCCATGCCTGACTTAACTGAGGGGCTAATTGTGTGGCCTGTAACAGGGAGTTTTCGGCGTTGGTTAGCTGACCACTTTCAAGCTGGCTTAGGCCTAGTTCCATATGACCTGGAGGTACGTCCGGTGCTAATTGGATAAAACGTTGCAGGGTGTTGATGGCGACTTTATGTTCGCCGCTCAATCGCTGTGCCACACCGAGCAAAAAGTTAGCCGGAGCGTAAGCTGGGTCGATGGCAAGGGCCTGTTGGGCGGCACTTTTGGCTGCGCTGTATTGACCATTGCGTAGATTTTGTTTGGCTTGTTCTGTTAATTGGCTAAGTTGTGCGCCAGAGTTCACTGTCGTTTTCCTTATTATGCTGGGCGCGAATAGTGTGCGCCACGGTGACCTTTTTTAACTGACTATACACTATCGTCAACGCCCCGCAACAGGTCAGTTTCTATGTAGTTATTGACGAGATTAATTGGGTATTTCGCGTTCCTCACTGGGTGAATGTTGGTAGTGTCGACGATACGCTCGAGTAAACGTTTCATGGTTTTCAAATCCAGTGAGTGTGGCAATGTGTCCCACGGGGTGGTGCGAATTGCGCAGTAAGTTACGCGCCTGTTTCAATCGAAGCGCGCGGTAGTAACTAGCAGGTGAGCTGCTCAGGTAGCGCTGAAATAACCGGTTTAACTGCTGCACGGTTAAGCCGATACGCGAACCAATGTCGGCAATACTTAACGGTGTCGCGATGTTGCCAATCATGACCTCAACGGCCTGCGCAAGCCGGCGGTTGACGTGGGATAAATTCAGTCCGCTGAAAGCATCGAAATGGGGATTCTTGCTCGACTCTGGGAAATAGCTCAGGGTGCGGGTCACTCTGGGAACCATGTCAGCGCCGTTGAAATGTTCGATCGTTGCCAACGTCAGTTCCAATGTGGCCATACCGCCCGCGCTAGAGCAGCGCGGTGGCGCAAAATCGGTGAGGCGGTCGACAAAAATACCTTTGCCAAAACGATCGACATAGCTGGCAATAGATTCGTGGTGTGTCGCTGCAGGTCGATCTTTAAGTAACCCGGCTTCAGCGAAAAGTAATGCGCCACTGTCGATACATCCAAGCAATCTGCTGTTATCGCGGCGGGTTTTTAACCAGTGCGATAACTCTGCGGTGAGCGCGTTTTCGGCCTGGTAGGAGGCGATGACAAATACCGCGTCGACGGACCTGTCATCCATAGGCTCCGTGTCTACCGGGAGTCCACAGGAAGCTCGCACTATCCCCCCTTGGGGTGAGAGGAATCGCCAGCTGTAGGTCTGAGCCAGAGTTTCTCGATTGACCACCCGCAGCGGATCGATTAGCAGCGTCATAGCGAGGGCTTGGAAGCCCTCGATGAGCAGAATATCGACATGAATTGTCATGGCTAAACGATATTACCTACCCTTCCATACTGGGTCGCGCTTCTCGGCGAAGGCTTTGGCGCCCTCAAGCTGATCTTCTGAGCTGTAAAGCTTGTCCACTGTACCGAGTTGGCGTTTGGTCACTCGGTTGAGGGCATCCTGAAAGCGCATATCCTCGGCTTCACGCACAATCTCTTTGATAGCGGCCATGACTAATGGTGGTCCGCCGGCGATTAAGCGCGCAAGATCCCAAGCCTTGTCGAGAAGATTTTCTTGAGTGGTAATTTCTTTAAGGAGCCCCCAGCGATAAGCTTCTTCGGCATCGAACCATCGCCCAGTAAGCAGCAAGTCCATGGCTACGTGGTAGGGGATGCGCTTGGGCAGTTTAATCGAAGCCGCATCGGCGACAGTACCTGAGCGAATTTCGGGTAGCGCAAAGGTGGCATTGTCGCTCGCTAATATAAGGTCACACGACAGTGCCAGCTCTAAGCCACCACCACAGCAAATACCGTTTACCGCACAGATGATGGGCTTATTAAGATTACCCAGCTCTTGGATACCACCAAAGCCGCCTATGCCGTAATCGCCATCAACTGCATCGCCATCAGCGGCAGCTTTTAAATCCCAGCCCGGGCAAAAGAACTTTTCTCCTTCGGCGCGCAATATGGCAACTCGCAGTTCGGGGTCGTCGCGAAACTCAGCGAATACTTGCCCCATGATGCGACTCGTCTTTAAATCGATGGAGTTGGCTTTGGGGCGGTCGAGAGTGACCTCGAGAATGTGGCCTTCGCGTTTTGTTTTTATGGGATCGCTCATGAAAAGTCTCCTTGGATGAGGGCGTCTGCAGCCACGGCAAAATCGCGACCGACTAACAGCGGGTTAACTTCTACTTCTGACACTACGCCAGCATGCTGGATAACAAAATTCTGCACCGCCTCGACGGCATCGACAATCTTATCGAGGTCAGCCGCGGGTTTGCCACGGAAGCCATTGAGCAGTTTGCTGACCTTTAATTGGCCAAGGCTATGGCGAATGTCGTCGCGAGTAGCGGGGACTAGCAGCGAGGTGGTGTCTTGCAGGATTTCAGTGAGTACCCCGCCTGCACCCAGTGTCAGCATATAACCGTGGGCGGGATCAATCGTCACGCCAACGATAAGCTCAGCAACAAAGTCCGGTACCATGGCTTCTACTAAAAACTGCTGGGTGGGCATGGCTTGGGCTGCAGCGTTAACTTGTTCAGCAGTATGTAGGTTTAATACCACCGCGCCCGCTTCCGTTTTATGGGCAAATCCCTCACCTTTTACCACCACGGGAAAGCCAATTTTTTCTGCGGCTTCAGCGGCTAATTCAGCACTGTCCGCGCGCTGGCTTGTGGGCACACACAAACCGCATTGGGCTAGCCGTGACTTTGCTTCAAATTCCTCTAATCGTTTTGTCTGCGCTGGTGTATCGCCCAGTAAAACGGGTGATGGGTGTTTGTATTGGGCGCCGGCCAAGGCTTCTATCGCGGTGAGAGCTTCCTGTATGCCCGCGAATGGAGTAATGCCGTTGGCAATGAGTTGTTGGGCAAATTCGACGCGCATATTGTCGTGCAATGAAGCGATCACGCCAAAGGAGGCGCCAGTATCTTTAGCGGCGCGAATGATGGTATCGCTCACCATTTGCCAGGCTTGGATACCGTCGAGGTGGGTCTGAGGATAATCCAGTATCAACAGGTTCACGTCGTGCCCGCCGGCGGCGACAGCGGTCAACATCTGGTAGGTTTTTTCTTCGTTGCCCCAAATAAAGGTGTGGTAGTCCAAGGGGTTGGCAAGTGCTACTAGCGGACCTAGTACTTCGCGCAGACGCTGCATGACGTCATCAGAAAAGGCAGGGAAGGTCACACTGCTATTTTCCGCGAGGTCGCTCATTAAACAGGCCTCTCCTCCGGAGCAGCTCATCGATGAAATCTTGGCACCTTTCAAGTGGCCGCTGGTATAGGCGAGTTTGAGGGTGTCGACTAAATCTGGCAGAGAGTGGACTTGCGCGAATCCGAGGCGTTTAAATAGCGCAGAGGCGGCGGCGTGGTTGCCGGCAAGGCTTGCTGTGTGCGATACCGCCTGCTTGCGCGCTGCTTCTGAGACGCCCACTTTAAGGACCACGACGGGTTTACCTAATCGATGCGCCAGTTCCGCCAGCACTTCGAAGTGTCGGATGTCTTTCATTCCTTCGATATGTAGACCGATTGCCTTAACACGTGGATCTTGTACTAAGCCAACGGCCAGCTCTGCCATGTCTACTTTGGCTTGGTTGCCTACCGTAAAGACGTGAGAAAGAGGTAGGCCGCTTTCCACCATGGTCAGATTAAGGGCGATGTTGGAGCTCTGCGCGATAATGGCTACCCCGCTATCGCGGTGCTGACCGCCGTGGAGATCAGGCCATAGACAAAATTTGTCTAGGTAGTTAATAAAACCGTAGCAGTTGGGGCCAAGTACTAACATGTCGCCGGCAGCTTCAATGAGTTCGGCTTGCAATTCAGCCGCTGAATCGTCTTCGGCGGTGGACTCACTAAACCCCGAGGCGAAACAAATGGCGCCGCCACAACCGAGCGCAGCAAGCTCGCGAACTACTTCAATGGTTTGGTGGCGGTTGACACAAATATACGCAGCATCAGGAACCCCGGGTAGGTCAGCTATCGAAGGATAGGAAGTCATCCCTGCGAGAGGCTTTGAATGGGGGTGGACTGGCCAAATGGGGCCTTCAAAGCCAATATTCAGGCAACTTTTGGCGACATTGCTGCCCCAAAAACCACCGCCAATGATGGCTACACTCTTGGGGGAGAAAAGTCGCTCGAATTTCATTTATTTCTCCAATGGACGCAACAGGGCTCGACTAATAATGTGGCGTTGGATCTCCGAGGTGCCCTCCCAGATTCGCTCGATGCGGGCATCCCGCCAAATGCGCTCCAGTGGCAGCTCATCCATCAATCCCATGCCGCCGAAAATTTGGATCGATTCGTCAGCCACCATCGCTAGCATCTCGGTGGCTTTAAGCTTGGCCATCGCCATGTCGGTGTCGGTACAGGTGCCTTGATCGTATTTCCAACCGGCTTCCATGATCAACAGTTCCGCTGCTTTCAATTCCATGGCCATGTCTGCCAGTTTGAATGACACCCCTTGGAATTTTCCGATCGGTTGGCCGAACTGTTCGCGGGTGGCGGCGTATTCGCATGACA
>Ga0209955_1000475_pt1 | contig 14168 bp, 9 predicted proteins | sample SalPonA_A_H2O_MG_FD_185716 | JGI IMG/M metagenome (GOLD analysis project Ga0209955, IMG submission 185716) | Water microbial communities from South San Francisco under conditions of wetland restoration - Salt Pond MetaG R2A_A_H2O_MG (SPAdes)... | ecosystem: Environmental > Aquatic > Non-marine... | reverse complement strand
CAACGTAAGTAAAACACTCGTTATCGAGTTAATATCCCGAATGTAGACCCCAATTGAGCCGAGTAAAAGTTGCAAACCCATAAGGAGTGGAAAGGTCAACGCCACGATTACGGGAACGTAGAGCAGGTATACGTTTATCTTATCTAAAAGCAGTACTGAGGCTAACAATGTGATGCCAAGGTGTATAGCTAACTGGAAGAGGCTAGCTAACAGCGAAGATAAGGTTAGAACATGAAGAGGGAAGACTACCTTTTTTACATAGTTCGGGACAGAGGTAAACACGGATGGAGCTCGGTTGATTGACTCAGAGAAATACCAAAACACACTGAGTCCAATGAATAGGTTGAGTGAAAACTCCGCTTGAGATACCTCGTCATTCCCCGGCCATTTTGTTTGGAACACTGTTCCAAAAACGAACGAGAAGACGATTAGCATTGCAATCGGTGTTACCAGCGTCCACAACAACCCCAGTAGCGAGCCCTTATACTTCGAAGAGATGTCTCGTTTCGCTAGCTGTAGAATCAGAAAACGGTGCTTAAAGATAGGGGCAATCAAAATAGCTCTCGACAGAGTTGTTATCATTCGCCGGTAATTTGGCCGCGGTGCACGCTAGTCGACTCAGCACCGCATGTCAAGCGGAGCCCTCGCTTTCTAACCACCCAAGGGCCAGTCATCGTCTGCCCACTATACAGTGAATCCCTCTATATTCGGTTATTCATGCTGTGCTGCTCCTCGACTTTGCATATCCTCAGATGGGCCTTGCCAGTGCAATGCTTCGTCAGAGCGCTGTTAGGTGTTTCCTCGAGATTAGGGGCGCCAGAGAGCGGGTGGATTCGGACGGCGTCTAGCCCGTTTTGGATTTTAGCGGTGGTAAGATTCGCGATAGCAGCTTTGAAGACGGCTCCTCAATCAATTTGGCCATCGCTATGGCAAGGCCAATGGAGGCCGCAAATGAAATGCAGAGGCCAATAGTGCCGGTGTTGGGCGGCACAAAGTGGTACATGACGTTATGTATCAGATAGAGGTTAAAGCTGATGCTTGCATAAAATCCGATAATGTTACTCAGATGATTTTGTGGTGGATTTACATGCCGCGCCACATAAAAAGCAGTAGCGTAAATAAAGATCAAAATATTTTGGTAAACGCTCAAGTTCAACTCATCCGACCAATAAACATCGCTGCCACCAAATTTAAACCCCAATGCTATCAACAGCGTTATAACGCAGCTGAGAATAGTTAGAGTGTATCGCTGGCTTTTTAGTAATTTGAGTTTCGGCGCCTTTTTGATCAAGCCACCCAGTAGAAAAATGTAAAAATAATTTACAAACGCGTAGGGGATTGTTCCCGCACTCTCAAGTAAATTGATCTCTATTAGTGCGGGTACCTGAGCAACTACAAAAAATACGGCGACTAAAGCAACACTGGGTTTTACGGGGGAGAAGGCGACCGTCAAAAAAAACGTAATAAATAGCGGGAGGCACAAAAATGCTGGATTAAGGGCGTAAACAATATCTAGGTCAGTGGTGAAAACAAAGTAGGTAAAGTGATGAAATAAAAGGATCAGATTATTATCTGGCGCAGCACTCGTCAGAAAAAAGTAAATCGCTACGCTAAAAAAGTACGCCGGCGACAAACAAAAGTGCGCTTTAAAAGATACCGGAAGCCTGATGTTTTTTCGAAATTAAAAGCATAGTAGCCAGCGAGTAAGAAGAATCCAGATGTAGCAAAACGTAAAACTTGATGCCGAAGAAAAAAGGGAGGTAATGCGCAGCTATCACCAGCAAAGAGAGCAGCATCTTGGATGAGTTAAGCACAAAAATATCATTTTTTTCAGGGGCTAACATTTCAGTACTCGCCTGTCCGCTAGAGATCGAGCTCCAATCTTGTTGCCCCCAATTTAGCACCGAAGTCGTTTGAATGAAACCAGATGCGTCGGAGTTGCACAGTCAGTTTTAGTGAGCACGACTCCTCGTAATATTGATATTTGGAGAGCAACGTCTGCAGTCTTTCAGACTTCCGTCAGCGCTCTAGGTTTTAGTCAGGGGCTTTTGGAAACAAGGGTAGCAGGTCTGCTGCCCACCACTGTTCAGGTTCTCGTGCTATTTGCTGTTCAATAAATTGATAAGCATTTTCGTCGGGTGACGAGAACTCCATTTGGTAACGACCATCCTTATATCGACAGACAAACCCGATGAGTTTGGTGCCTGCATGGTTAGCAAGCTTACGTGGACCGCCAGCAAAGCCTCTAACCTCGTTGAAAAATGACTCATAGGTTATCTGCTCGCTGCTGTTCTGTGGTGGAAGATCGCCAATGATTACCACGCTTCCGAACTTGGATATATGCCGGAAAAACTTGAGAGTGTTGCCCTCAGCATCAACAATACTGCCTTCATTAGTGTATTGTGCGAAAACTCTATATTTTTCTGTGTAGAAACGCTGTATGGCGGGGTGTACGCGTTCATTCTTGGTGATGTTGGAACTCATACCCATTAGAGGGATACCGAACTTGCTTATGCATACAGACGCCATCACGCTAGGGCCGATATGGCCCGTGACGAACACGGTATGCGGGTTTAGATCGGTATAAGACTTAACCGCATCAAAATTAATGTACTCCACCTCCTCAGGAGTAAATTTCCCTCGTATGAGAAGGCATGTCTCATACTCTTCTAGGGATTGTGCAACATATCTTCGCCTAACCAGTCTGCGTATTTTTCGAGCGCTTAAGTGGGGACAAATCGTTGCATAGGCTTGCCACGTTCGCAAATGGAGCTGGGAGTCGTCAAACGTGAAGCTTCGCCAGTCTCGTTTCAAGTAAAAGTAGAGTCGCCCTCGAAACGCTGCGAATTTTCGACCGACGTTGAAGGGTAGGGCGGCGCACAACGGTAATAGCACCTCGTAGTCGAGCCAAGTGTAGAAGTTGTTTAAAGCTTTTCTAGGATGCATTGATTTCTGGGGTGCTTGTTGGTGGTCGTAGATGGTTTAGAGAGACTGAATCCGTTGGGTTTCGTGTGAATAGACCTCAAGATAATCATGGCACGATCTTAATGAAGTTTTAGACCGATAGAAAGTTAAATCAACGCTACAGACCGCCCAGCTGGATGGTATTCGAGCGATCGAAGTGCCAATTGCAGCAGCAACCTCACTCTTGGAGTAACCATTTTTATTGAAATCGAGGGGGGGGAAATAGCACAATGTGCGGCTTTCAAGGTTCCTCTGCATCTTTGGCTGAGAGAATGCGAGTCGAAGTTGACAAAGGAGCGCCGGAGAAATTAACACTACCGGGGATACATATGATACATAATCTTCATGCAGCGACTCTTTATAAAGGCTATTTTCTGTTTCTCTTTCTAGCCTATATTCTCACATTTAGCGTTGTACAAGGGGTGTCAGCTAATTTCGCGTGGAGTATTCCGGCTATCGTGGTTCCAGTCTTTGAGTTGGTGTGTGCCTGTAGTCTGGGTCTTCTGCTTTGGCATTTCAAAGAGAAAAGGTTCGCAGTTTTATGCAACGTATTGATCCTTCTAGTGCCTATCGCAATCACACTCGTGTATGTGGCGCAGCTGTTTTCGGCTTGGTTAGGCGGTGCCTTTCTAACGGTGTTGGCGCTCGAAAACGCGGGTGAGACTCAGTACGTAACCCAGTACAGTTTAATCACAGTTGTGGTGGTTGGTCTGATAATGGTGACGCTTCTTGGAGTGGCGATTTTCAAGGCGGATGCTAGTGGGTTTTCAGGTAAGTTGTTTGGTTTGAGGATGCTTTTTTTTGGCTTCTGCTTCTCTTGCCTGATCGCGATCTTTGCTCTTCCTCGTGAAGGCTATGCGAGCTACATTCCTGCCAATCGTCAGGTTTCACCAGTGATTTCGCTTGCCCACACTTTGGTTAGTCGTCAACGCAGCATTCAAACAGATGAGGCGCTCTACCAGCAGTTCCGCGAAGGTAAGTTGGATGATTACTTTACTTACGATGTGAACAACGAGTACCCACTGCAAAAATCGACTTTGACGTCTTCCAGGTTGATTTTTGCTGATCGAGGATTAGTCTCAAAACCCAACGTTATTGTTATTTTCACAGAGGGGTTCTCGGCTCGTTTGATGAAAAACTACGGTAGTATTTACCAAGATCTCACACCAAACCTTTCTCGCTGGTCTGATCGGATGCTGCAGGTAGACAACTATTTCAATCATACTGCAGCTACTTATCGCGGCTTGAAGGGGCAGCTAACCTCTTCGTACCCGTTTTATGGCGGGCATATGGATGGTGGTTGGGAGGAAGATGGCGAAGATAATACAAGCGCTCTGGGGCGGATCGGTTATCAAACTGTCGCTAACATCTTAAATCAGGAAGGGTATGAGAGCGTGTTCTTCTCGCCTCACCCCCGAGGCACGCCATTTCACAGCTTTTTGAAATCGCTAGATTTTAAAACAATTTACAACAACGCTAATATTGAGGAACTGATTGGCCGGCCTTTGTACAATTTTGAGGGATTAAGTAGTCGAGTGGTTGACAGAGACCTGTTCGATGGTGTCAAAGGTTATCTGCAAAAAAGGGAAAAAGCCGGAGCGACGTTTCCGTTCTTTATTGCAACCTACAATATAGGGACTCATGCATTTCTTGATGTTGTGCCGGGTGGCAAAAAGTACGGTGATGGGAGCAACCAAGCCCTGAATCGCTTCCACAATTTTGATGCTGCTATCAATAGTTTTTTGGAGTATTTCTTTAGCTCATCCTACGCCGCCAATACCGTGCTTATTTTCACAGCTGATCATGCGGCCTACCCGGAGCCGCCCGTCGTCGCAGCGTTTAAAGATGATGGTTTGACCGCTCACTTTGTGGACCGTATACCGCTGCTTATTCATTCGCCGAACCATGAGTTGCCGGCGCAATACGATGCAGAGTATCGAAGTTCAATAGACTTCGCGCCAACCTTGATGCATCTGCTGGGTATATCGGCGTATCAAAACTCTTGGTTAGGACAATCAATTTTTGACCCGCAAGGCAGGTCAGGTTTCTCTATTGCCGCGCTGGGTCACTCCTTCTTCAAGATTTCGCAGGAGGGCGTGCAACCGATACCTTTGGCCGACTCACATGCTCAACTGATTAGTGCTTTTTATACCCTTGAACAGAAAAACCTAGTGTATTCAGAGAATTAAATCTCATCTGCGACAGAGTGAAGATTGTGGTTATTTTAGCGAAAGTTTCTCCAGGATGGTGCGAGTAAAGTACGATTTTGACTTGGTGAGGGCTCGCACCGGGATCACTATCTTAGCAAGCAGGACTGGTCTAGGAAGTAGGACTGGTCTAGGAAGTAGGATGGCGAAATCAAACTCCGGAAGTCTATCCTAACCATGGGTGCGTTTTTCTATTATCTTCGGTAAAAATCGGTCGCTAGTGCTCTTGATACATACGATCTACGTGGGAGATTTTAGATGACTTCTTAGCCTGAAGATAGAGTGACGAAATCGGTTTAACACAATTGAACATCAGCCCTTTTCACGTGGTTTTAAGAAACCGAATGCGCGAAATTGAGGCTTGTGTGAATTGAGATTTGCCACCGCTTGGGCCATACTCGCGCCCTCTGTGAATCGTCTGTATTCGGCGCGGTAGTAGCCCAGGTGGGCTTGGTTGCTCCGAGGTTTTAGTCCCTGGTCAGAGTCTGCCCGCCAAGTGTCTATCACGGCCTTTGGCTTCCAAATAGAGTGGCCTTTGCCTGAATCGGTCGAATCTCCGTCAGCGGTAATGCAGGGTCGGTGGAGCGCGGTTTGTTATTGTGGTTTTAAATTTTTGCGATCGACGAAGGTCAGTATGGTTTTGCAGGAGTGTTATTGGTGAAGTACGATTTTGAGCCGGTTGACGTTAACGAGCACACTAGCCTCTCTCTAATCGTACGCCGTATAAAGCCAAACAGTCAGGTTTTAGAATTCGGGCCCGCCAACGGTCGTATGACTCGGTATTTAAAAGAGTCGCTGGGTTGTCGTGTGACCATTATCGAGCAGGACGCAGAGGCAGCGAAGGACGCCGCGGGGTATGCACAAAAGGCGATCATTGCAAACGCCGAGGAGCTCTCTTGGTGCAACGATTTAGAGCACGATCGTTTTGATTACATTGTGTTTGCTGATGTCTTGGAGCATCTCAGGAGCCCAGAGAAGTTAATCCTAGCCGCCAAACGATTTCTGAATTCTGATGGCTCAATCCTTGTGTCAATCCCCAACGCCTCCCATAACGCGGTGGTAATGGGCTTGATGGACGATCGCTTTGACTACACCCCGACAGGTTTGTTGGATGATACTCATATTCGTTTCTTTACAAAAACCACGTTCGATCAGTTTGTAGAAGAGGTAGGGCTGCACACCAGTTACATCGATGCAACCCTTGCCGACCCGGCAGATACCGAGCAGAATCGCGGTTACGATAGGTTGGAATCTGATGTCGCTGACTATCTCAGGGGGCTGCCGCATGGAGAGGTTTATCAATACGTTTATGAATTAAGCCAGTATCCGTGCCCGGTTCCGGATAATCGTCTCGAAAAGGCTTCTGGTTTAGGTGCGACGTTTGCCCAGCTCTTTTTTGCTGATGGCGATCAGATTTGCGAGGACCGCTCGTTAAAACTGGCGGTTGGTAATCTGTTTGAAGGCCAAGAATTAGCTTTTGAGATGGAACTCAACGAAGACTTACCCCTGCGCTTGGATCCCTTTAATAGGCCTTGCGAACTAAAAATCCAGCAAGTTGAGTACCATTGCGGCGATCAGGTTATCGACCTTGTGCGCGGCCTCAGTACCAACGCCTGCGAACGGGAGGATCAGATTTTCCTGTTTGGTAATGATCCCCAGATCTATTTGCCACTGGATGGATTTTCGCATCCGCCTGAGCGGCTCGTTTTTCGTGCGCAGTTACGAAAGCTTGGGCGTCAAGCTTATGTAGCATTAGAGCAGGCGCTGAAGCTACAGATTGAGGAAAAGAGTCGGCAGGTCGAAGATCTTGAACGTTTGGTGGCTGAGCAAAATCAAACAATCCACCAACTGGGCCTGCTTGCACAATCAATGCGTCTTAAAAGTCGGGCGTCTAGGTTGCTAAAGCGAGTGGTTGGCACGCGGCTGCATAATCTGCTTCGATTTGCCTATCTCAACCGGAATTTTCCATACTTGATAGTGCTGGTTTTGCGCGAGGAGGGGGTTAAAGGCCTGCTGAGACGGCTGAAAAGGATATCCCAACCCCCATCGCTAGAGGTCATGCAGACGAGTGTCGGCTACTGCTACCGCGAGCCAGTTTTGCCTCCGTTAAAGTCGGAGTTAAGGAAAACGATTGACGCGATATGTGAATCAGGCCCACTGATATCGGTTGTGATGCCGGTATTTAATGTAGATCCCGAGTGGTTAGATAGAGCAATCAACTCATTGCGGCGGCAGTGGTATCCGTATTGGGAGCTCTGTATCGCTGATGATAAAAGCACGAATCGAGAGACGCTTGACTATCTCCGTGCAATCGACGATCCCAGAATTTCAGTGAGGTTTTTAAGCGAGAATAAAAACATCTCAGGCGCCACGAACGCGGCATTAGCCCTGGCCAAAGGTGAATTTGTAGCTCTGATGGACAACGATGATGAGCTAACCGTTGATGCGCTTTATGAAGTTGCTCGAGTAATATCGCAGAGCGCGCCTGACTTTATCTATTCAGACGAAGATAAAATTGAGGCGGATGGGAGTTTTTCGACGCCGCACTTCAAGCCTGACTTCTCGCCCGATATGTTTCTCTGTCAGAACTATCTGAGCCATTTGGGAGTAGTCCGGAAATCTCTGATTGACGCAGTCGGTGGATTCACGGTGGGCCTTGAGGGCGCGCAGGATTACGATTTATACCTAAGAGTCGCCGAGCATACCGATAAGATCCACCACATCCCCAAAGTGCTCTACCACTGGCGCAAGGTCGAGGGGTCGACGGCGGTTGATTTTGATGCTAAGTCCTATGCTCAGGACGCCGGTGTACGGGCGGTAGCGGCGGCTATCGAGCGCCGTGGGTTGGCGGCTACCGCCAGACCTACGGTGTTTCCGGGAATCTATCGCGTGAATTACGAGCTGGTTGGCGAGCCGCTAGTCAGTATTGTTGTGCCCTTTAAAGACCGAGCTGACCTGCTTCGCTTATGTGTTGAGTCCGTTGAAAAGCATTCGACTTATGCCAATTTCGAGTTGATCGGGATCAGTAATAATAGTGAAGAGCCTGAAACTTTTGCCGAAATGGAACGGTTGGCAGCGCGCTACCCGAGAGTGCGCTTCTACGAATACAACCACCCGTTCAACTATTCGCGAATCAATAATTACGCCGTAGCCAACTATGCTACTGGCGAGCATCTGGTGTTGCTCAATAACGATATCGAGATCATATCGCCGAATTGGCTGGAAGAGCTGTTGATGCACTCTCAGCGTCCTGAAATTGGGTGCGTGGGCGCGATGCTTTACTATCCCAACAACCGAGTGCAGCACGCGGGTGTAATAGTCGGTCTGGGGGGGGTTGCATGCCACTCGCACAAGGAGTTCAAACGCGACGACCCAGGTTACTTCAGGCGGCTACAGTGCGTGCAAAACCTGAGCGCCGTAACGGCTGCCTGTTTGATGGTCAAACGGTCAATCTTTGACGAGTTGCAAGGCCTCAACGAAGATCAGCTGAAAGTTGCTTTTAATGATGTCGACTTTTGCTTGCGGGCGCGCGAAGCAGGCTATTTGAATCTATTTACGCCCCACTGCGAGGCTTACCATCACGAGTCCATCTCGCGCGGCGCTGAGGATAGTCCCGATAAGTTGGCCCGTTTTCAGCGTGAAATCGATTACATGAAAACCCGGCATGCCCAGATACTGGCCAACGGTGATCCTTACTACAACCCGAACTTGACGTTAAATAGGGAGGATTTTAGCTTGGGTGCAGAGCATTTTGGTTAAGCTGGAACCGGTCCAGCGTTGCGTTCTATGAATACGGCGATCGTTGTTCTGTACCGCCCAACGGCTGAGCAAATCTTTAAGGTTAGAGCGAACGCAGTCCTTTTTGATGAAACCTACATTGTGGATAACAGTGAGACCCCAAACAGCTCGGCTTGGGATGGCGACACACTGGCGTATTTCCATAACGCGAATCAAGGTGGAATTGCAGGTGCCTACAACCGAGCTCTGGCGAATTTAGATTGTAAGAGTCAGCGGTATATATTTACGTTGGATCAGGATACTGAGCTCCCGAGCGAATATTGTACGGATATGGTCGCCTTTGCCGAAGAGCAAGGTGCGTTGGTGTGTTGCCCAGAATTCATTGATGTTAACTCAAGGACTCGGGCCGGCTTCGCGGTACTGACCAGGTTCGGTTATCGCGTCAACCGCGACGCCACAACAGATTTTTGTATCTCCTCGGGTATGTGCTTTGATGCCTCTATCTTTGAGCAAGTCAGGTTTGATGAGCGGTTGACCATCGATCACGTGGATACGGACATTTGCCTCAAGCTTAAAGAGTTATCTGTGGATATTTTTGTAAATCGGCGGGTTGTGCTAAAACATGCTATCGGCACTCGCTCCAAGCGCTCTTTTGCGGGGCTGCGGCTGACGCCGACAAACCACCTGCCGGTTCGTCGTTACTACATTGTGCGAAACGGTTGGTATTTGGCTTTTAAATATTGGCGTAAATATCCCGGTTTTTTTGTGCTGAACTTTAACAGGACTGCACACGAGTTTTTGTGTGTGGTGTTATACGAAAAACAGAAATTTGAAAAACTCAAAATGATGGCTTACGGATTAACACATGCGGTCGTTAAAAAACTCGGTAAGTATTGATGTGCGTAGCATCTTCAAACAGATCACATGGCTGTAACCGTCGATACGCTGCGGCGATTTGATATCTTCTCTAAGCTCAACTCCGATCTGTTAGGGTTGCTTGCCGAGAGCGCTGTTCTAAAGAGCTACGGCCGGCGTGAGGTTGTGCTAAGTGCTGGCGGCCAAGGCGATGCCGTCTGTTTTGTCTTTGAGGGGCGCCTTCAAGGGGTGGACTTTACCATTGACGGTCGTGAAGTCGGGCTCTATTTCTCGGAGCCCGGAGATTACGTCGGGGTGTTAAGTCTCTTCGATGGTGATCCGCAGCCGGACTATGTCATCTCGCTCTCGCGCTCAATGGTTATTCATATCCCGAGATCTGAGTTGCTATCCGTAGCCAAGTCAGAGCCGGATCTCTTTGCCGAGTTTGGGGCGCATATTGCCAAACGACTGCGCGCGGCAATGAAGCAGCGGGGGCTGTTGGGTATTACAAATATCAACCAGCGGGTGTGCGCGCAGCTGTATATGCTGCTGCAAGAGAGTCGCTTACCGGGAGTAATTCAGAACCCACCGACACACCAGGAGCTGGCTATTATGCTGAGTACGAGCCGCGAGACAGTAACGCGCATATTTCAGAAACTTCAGAGTAATACGGTGCTAAAGCGTAACGGTACGGCCGAAATCTTGATTTTGGATGCAGCTGCCTTAGAAGCGCTAGCTACATCGAACGATTAAAGTGATCCTCGTCACAATAATTTTTCAATACCCTATGCACAATATCGAATTGGGCAAAGTTTTTGAGGTAGTTGGTATGTTTAAAGTTACCCTCGGTGAGTTTAGGCCGCTTATAACGCGAATTTCGCGTCGGTCAGTCCGTCACCTAAGTGCGTCAGGTGTTTTGTTGTTGCTAGCTCTGCTTGGTGTTCAATCTGCCCATGCCCAAAACGTGGGTACCGTTGCTCTGGTGATGGGTGCTCCTCAAGTAAAGGGTCTCTCAGGTGAGGTTGTAGGGTTGGCTCAGGGCGATAGGTTGAGTGTCGGTGATATGATACTCACGCAGAGCGCCGACCATGTATATATCCAATTCGACGATGACGCCTTGGTGAGTGTTCGGCCGTTGAGTCGCTTGTTGATAGAAGAGTATCGCTACAACAAAGCGGACCCGGCTGCATCATCCGTTAAGTTCTCGTTAGAGACGGGGGTTATGCGTTCGATCTCGGGTGAGGCGGCTAAAGCAGCGCGCGATAATTTTCGTCTGAATACCTCCCTTGCGGCTATTGGAGTGAGGGGTACCGATTTTGTGGTTGATTCAAGTCCAAACTACACCGTTGCCGCAGTAAACGAGGGTGCGATTCTGGTCTCGCCCTTCTCCGCGGGCTGTCTCAGAGAGAGCGTCTCGCCCTGTTCAGACAGTGCGACAGAGCTGATTGAAGGTGCCTCCAAAGTCATTGAAGTACTGGGCTCACAAACGGGTGCGCAGCTGAGGGATTTGCAGGATAGCGAGCTCTATGAAATAAACCTTCGAGCATTTGAGTTGGAAGCCGGTAATAAAGCCGACCAAACAGGTGCTAAAGCAGGTTCCGCAGCGAACCCAATCATCACCGACGATGAGCTGTTGGTGCCCTCACAGTCTGCTCTGGCAGCTCGCGACTTGGCTTGGGGGCGTTGGACACGGCCGGTAAGCGCGACTGATAAGCTGGTGCTCGCCAATTTCAGCGGACGCACGCGCGAGCTAGTGTCACTCAATGGGGAGTACGCGCTCTCGCGCTTGGACGAGAGCTATAAAGCGGATGAACTTCCGAACGGCTTGGTACATTTTGATCTCTACGCGTCCGAGGCCGAAGTGAGGCGGCGAAACGGCGTAGTTAGCCCCGTTGTGATTGACAAAGCGCAGCTCGGGGTAGACTTCGCAGGCAACAGCTTTGCGACCGACTTGCAGATGAGCACGTTGCAGGGCGATCGCTTCGCCATGTCGGCCGCTGGATCTATCGATCCGTCAAAGGGTCGCTTTGTGATGCGCGACGACGAGACTCATATAGCGGGCGGTGTATCCGGCGCCGGTGCAGAGGCGGGTTACTACTTCAAACATAGGGCAGGTCGCGATAGACTGACGGGGATAACACTCTGGGATGCGCGCGCTGTAGATACTGCGGCAGAGTAATTGGCTAGCTTTATGTCCGGGGTATCACTCTTTATCAGGTTAACGCAAGTACAGGCCCGCCTAGTTGTAATGGCGGTCGCCGTATTGGTTGTGATGCTGGTGGTTCGAAGTTTTGGTGGGGTGGATAACCTCGAGGCACGCCTGAGCGATTACGCATGGACAGCTACCGCCTCTGAATCACTCGAAGAGCGTCTTGTGATCGTTGCAATCGATGAGAAGACCCTCACTGAGATCGGCCCTTGGCCTTGGTCGCGCGATACCTTCGCTTCGCTGTCGGATAAGCTTCAGGCTCTGGGTGTTTCGCATCAGGTGTTTGACGTAGTCTTTCCCGATGCTAAGGAAGGTGATGAAGCGTTAGCCCAAACCTTAGAGCGTAACAACGCAGTGATTGGGCAGCTTCCTGAATTGGGTCGCGCGATGGGTTCGGTAAAGGGGGCGCTCGAACAACCTTTAGAGGACTTTAGTTGTCCGCCCAGTTTTTCGCGTGTCACAGGGGTGTTAGGGAATGCAGCGGCCTTTGCAGCTGTCTCTAAGGGGCACATAGCCGCATCTATCGATACGGACGGTGCGATACGTTCGGTACCAGCCGTTGTCTGTGAGGGAAATCTCGCCTACCCATCGCTGGCTGTACGCGCACTAACTAACGCTTTTGGTCAGGAGAAGCTCGTTCTCAGCCGTGAGTCCGAGACCTTTAATGCTGATTACACCCTTGGCCTCGCGGGGTTGCCGGGGTTGTCGTTCCCTTTGGATAGTCGGGGAGCAATGCGTGTATCGTTCGCACGGCCTCCCGAAATGTTTCAAGTCGTCTCTGCGAGTGACGTTCTAGCTGGTAATTTAAGTAAGGGAGCGCTCGCCGGGAAGTGGGTATTGGTGGGGGGCACCGCGTTTGGGTTAAGTGATTTTGTGCCAACGCCGTTTAGTGGTAATGAACCCGGTGTTCTGCTACAGGCACGGCTTTTGACCAGTCTATTAGACGGGGTTGTGCCTTTTGTTCCTCAGTCCGTTTGGATGGTGCGTCTATTGGAGCTAATGGGTGCGGCTGTAATGATACTGCTGGTTGCGCAGGTTAAAGGGCGGTTGTGGCAGTTTATGTTGCCAGCGGTGGGTGTGATGCTACCGGCACTCTTCCTCTATTTGCACGCCTACATACTAGCTCAGCATCAAATGTGGGTAGGCTGGTTGGAGTCGGTCATGAGCGCCCTTGCGATGGTTGTTGCCGTGGGGCTGTATGAGCATGGGGTGATTAGATTTGAGCGATCGAGGCTCTACCATAATCTGTCCAGCTATCTCCCTAAGGATGCGGCGATGACCATAGCGCTGTCGCTCCCATCCGGAGCCGTTGAAGCGCGGCGAAAAAATCTGATTCTAATGAGTGCTGATCTGCGTAACTTCTCAGCCTACGAAGAGTCCCGTCCGCCTGAAGAGACAGCAGCGCTTTTGCACTGTTTCTTCACTGAAGCGAATGCAGTAGTTGAGCAGTCGGGCGGCGAAATCCAGGAATTTACCGCTGACTCCTTTATTGCAGCCTGGCCCGGTGGTGAGACGCCAGCTGAAGTCGTGCTGGATGCGGCCTCTAAAGTGCTCGAGAGAATTGAGTCGTTTCTTCCACAGTCACCCCCGAACGGTCTGGAACCTCTCGCGTTGGGCATTGGTATTGAGCAGGGCGCCGTATTAGTGGGCTCTATCGGACCGTCGACACGTCGCACTCATACGCTGCTAGGCGACACCGTATCGATTGTGGTTCGCATACAAGAGATGACGCAGGAGTTAGCGCAACCCATACTCGTGGGTGAGGCCTTTGCGCGTGCGTACGGCAAATCGGGTTTGGATACTCAAGGTACCTTTCTACTGCCGGGGTCGCAAAGGCCGCAGTTATTGTACGCTCCAATCCGTACTGCCTTTCCGGACGGAGCCAAGGACAGCAGTAGGGATGCATCTGGCGCTGTCGTAAGTCTGCTCAGCTCAAAACGCAGTGTCTCTCGCTAATCGGTTCTGCGTGTTTAGAACCCCCTTTAGTGTTAAAATCCACTCAAATCCATTTTTTAAGCTTTAAGCGTCTGCTTTGCAGTTTCTCGCTGAGGTATCTACCGCGTGTATTTAAGTGTACGGGGCATGGGAATCGCCCTTTTGGTCTGTTTAAGTTCAACGTTTGCCCATGCGCAGGGGTGTCCGCGCTTCGACTACTCAGCGCTGCCGCAGACGCCGGAGGGGTGGCAGGCCCTTGA
>Ga0209955_1000474_pt1 | contig 14193 bp, 8 predicted proteins | sample SalPonA_A_H2O_MG_FD_185716 | JGI IMG/M metagenome (GOLD analysis project Ga0209955, IMG submission 185716) | Water microbial communities from South San Francisco under conditions of wetland restoration - Salt Pond MetaG R2A_A_H2O_MG (SPAdes)... | ecosystem: Environmental > Aquatic > Non-marine... | reverse complement strand
AAAATTGACATTAGGCAAGGTATTGAGCATTTCTTCAAGATGAGTAGCCGCACGCTGTTTAGCAGATTCCGAATCAAAAATACTGACACTCGTGGGGCTATTCAAAATATCAGTCGGACGAAAATCGCCCTGCACGATGATCTCTTCTACAGCAGCCTCATTAGCCACGGCAAGGCTGGCGGCAAGACTCAAAGAAAGTAAAGAAAGTGGTAAATGTTTTGGCACAGCGTAATCCCTAATAGCTTTAAGGATCCGGCACCTGCGGTTGAATTGATCGACCTATTCCTCCGCCGGCACTACCCGGATCAGGTTCAAGGGTTTGTCTTAGACATCTCAGGCTTTCGCCACCCCTTAGGTGAAATCAATTATACGCTGCGCGACAGAATAGGGCTAGCTATTGAGATACTCGCTGTGGAAACGAATATGATCTTCTATAAAGCTAGCGATGAAGAAATAGCTATGGTCGTAGCCTTCTTGCATTCTTATCGTTATCTTATAGTCAGCTGATTGGGCACTTTCCTCTAATAAATGGGGCTTCAACTGTTCGTCTAAAAAGTTATCTGCGCTCCCCTGGTCAACCAAAATAGGCAACTGGCACTGGGCCTTTTTAATGAGTTCGCAGCTATCGTACTCTAGCCAATCAGCCTGGTTATCCCCAAGATAATTGCCCAATGCTTTTTGTCCCCAAGGACAATCAATGGGGTGGCATATCGGTGAAAATGCCGAAATAGAGCGATATTTTTGTGAATTTTTCAGGCCGATAGTCAATGCGCCATGCCCACCCATAGAATGCCCCATGATAGACGCATTGGCAGTATCTATAGGCAATTCCTGAGCAATGAGTGCGGGCAGCTCTGCCGTTATGTAATCATACATACGATAGTGTGTTGCCCAAGGCGCTTGGGTTGCATTGACATAAAACCCTGCACCCAACCCAAAGTCATAAGCGCCCTCCGGGTCATCAGGCACATCTTCACCCCTTGGGCTAGTGTCAGGTGCCACAATAGCAACACCGTACTTGGCCGCAAATTGTTGTGCGCCCGCTTTGGTAACAAAATTTTCATCCGTACAGGTTAAGCCAGACAGCCAGTAGATAACCGGCACTTTCTTTTCTGTAGCCACCGCAGGCAAATAAACCGCGAAGGTCATATCGCAGTGCAGCACCTTAGATGAATGCTTAAATCTTAACTGACGGCCACCAAAGCTTCGGACATCGCTAATTGGTTCGACACTCATTAGAATTCCACCACAGCACGAATACTTTCACCTTTGTGCATTAAATCAAAAGCGTCATTAATATCTTCTAACTTCAACTTATGGGTAATCATAGGGTCAATTTCAATTTTTCCGTCCATATACCAATCGACAAACTTTGGTACGTCCGTTCTACCTTTAGCACCACCAAAGGCAGTACCTTTCCAAGCGCTAGCACCACCAAAAGCAGTCCCTTTCCAGACGCGGCCGGTGACCAGTTGGAAGGGGCGGGTACTAATTTCAGCCCCTGCAGGAGCCACACCTATGATCACAGAGACTCCCCAGCCGCGGTGCGAACACTCTAGTGCATCCCGCATCACATTGACGTTACCTGTTGCATCAAAAGAATAATCGACGCCACCAAATTGATCTTGCTCAGTTTTAGTCAGCTCGATAATGGCCTCGGTGACTGTGCCTTCTAACTTGGAAGGATTAACGAAGTGAGTCATGCCGAACTTTCGCGCCATCTCTTCTTTACTATCGTTTAAATCTACGCCGATAATCTTGTCGCAGCCTGCCATACGCAGACCCTGAATCACGTTTAGACCGATACCACCTAAACCAAACACGGCTGCCGTAGAGCCAATTTCTACACCTGCAGTATTGATGACAGCACCAATACCTGTGGTGACACCACAACCTATATAACAAATTTTGTCGAACGGGGCGTCGTCGCGTACTTTGGCCAAAGCAATTTCAGGTAATACCGTATGATTAGCAAACGTTGAGCAGCCCATATAATGGTAAATCGGCGTACCATCGAGCATCGAAAATCGCGTCGTGCCGTCGGGCATTAAACCTTTACCCTGGGTGCCACGGATAGCAGTACACAGATTGGTTTTACCACTCAAACACGCATGGCACTGACGGCACTCTGGGGTGTAGAGAGGAATAACATGATCACCGGGCTTTAATGTGGTCACTCCCTCACCCACTTCAATAACAATACCTGCACCTTCATGACCTAAAATTGCGGGGAAAATTCCCTCAGGGTCATCACCAGAACGGGTAAATTCGTCGGTATGGCAAACACCAGTGGCTTTAATTTCTACCAGTACCTCACCCGCCTTGGGGCCATCGAGGTTAACTTCCATAATTTCGAGAGGCTTACCCGGCGCAAGTGCAACTGCCGCACGTGTTTTCATCACAGTATCCTTATCTTGTTAATTGTTTATGAAACGCATCATAGCCAATAAACTAGCAGTTAGGAAAATCATGAAGGGGTCGAGACGCGACCAAGAACAGTAAATTTGGGACACCACGTAAGGTGGTTGAGAAAATAAGAGAGACCGGTAGTCAATGACTACCGGCCTACAAGCCTAGCTGTGATATTTAGCACTCAGTTCGTGGACTGACTCGATGAAAACACCAGCATGCTCTGGTTTTACATCCGGGGTAATACCGTGGCCGAGATTAAATACATGGCCATTACCGTGGCCAAAGCTCTCTAAAATGCGGCCAACTTCAGCACGAATCGCTGCCGGCGAGGCATACAGCATAGTAGGATCCATATTGCCTTGTAAGGCGATATTGCTACCGACGCGTTGGCGAGCATTGCCAATGTCTGTCGTCCAATCCAAACCTGCCGCATCACACCCAGTTGCCGCAATAGATTCTAACCACTGGCCGCCATTTTTAGTGAACAGAATCACCGGCACCTTGCGACCATCGTGTTCGCGGATTAATCCTTTAACGATCTTATCCATGTAGGCCAAAGAAAACTCTTGATATGCTGAGTGGCTCAATGCGCCGCCCCAAGTATCAAAAATTTGAACCGCTTGCGCACCTGCGTGTATCTGCGCATTCAAATAGTCGATAACGCTATCAGCCAATTTATCCAACAGCATGTGCATGACCTCAGGTTGGTCAAATGCCATTGCTTTGGCGCGACGAAAATCTTTACTCGAACCACCTTCAACCATATAGGTAGCCAGAGTCCAGGGACTGCCAGAAAAACCAATCAAGGGGACTCGGCCGTTCAATTCGCGGCGAATCATGGTGACTGCATCGGTTACATAGGATAGATCTTGCGAAGTCTTAACCACCTCTAAGGCTTCTACTTCTGCCGCTGTTCTCACAGGCTTGTGGAAACGAGGGCCTTCACCGGTCTCAAAATATAAACCCAATCCCATAGCGTCGGGAATAGTTAAGATGTCTGAGAATAAAATAGCCGCATCTAGTGGAAAACGCTCCAATGGCTGAAGGGTAACTTCACAAGCTAATTCGGTGTTTTTACATAACGACATGAAGTCGCCAGCTACAGAACGTGTCGCGCGATACTCAGGCAAATAACGGCCAGCCTGACGCATCATCCATACTGGAGTGACGTCCACTGACTCACGGTTTAATGCACGCAAAAAGCGGTCGTTCTTAAGAGCGGGAAAATCAGTCATTATGTATCCTTAAATAAAAAGAGGTGGCAAGCCACCTCTTGGTAATCTCGCTGATTATACGTCGAGATAATCCAAAATGCCTTCAGCGGCCTGACGACCTTCCCAAATGGCAGTTACCACCAAGTCAGAGCCTCGGACCATATCACCACCCGCAAATACTTTTGGGTTAGTGGTTTGGAACTTAAATTCTTGTTCCTCTGGAGCAATCACTCCATCCCAGCTATTGGTCTGAACGCCGATATCGGCAAACCATGATTCTGGGCTTGGGCGGAAACCAAATGCAACCAGTACGATATCGGCAGGAATCACTTGCTCACTACCTTCAATCACTTCTGGGCGACGGCGACCGTTTTCATCGGGCTCACCAAGGCGGGTTTCAACCACTTTAACGCCTTCCACTTTACCATCACCGACAATCTCCACCGGCTGACGGTTAAACAGGAACTGAACACCTTCTTCTTTGGCATTGGCAACTTCGCGCACAGAGCCAGGCATGTTAGCTTCGTCACGACGGTAGGCACAAGTCACGCTGGAGGCACCTTGACGAATCGACGTGCGGTTACAATCCATGGCGGTATCACCACCACCCAGCACAACGACACGCTGACCTTTAACACTCACAAAATCTGCAGCGTCTTTTTCCCAACCCATGTTGCGATTGACGTTAGCAACCAAAAAGTCGAGCGCCTCATAAACACCAGGGAGGTCCTCACCAGGGAAGCCACCCTTCATTGCGTTGTATGTACCGGTACCCATAAACACGGAATCATACTCTTCAATGATGCTCTGAATAGTGATATCCACACCGACGTTTGTGTTAAGGCGGAACTCGATACCCATACCTTCAAACACTTCACGACGACGCTGCATAACGCTTTTTTCAAGCTTAAATTCAGGAATACCAAATGTTAGCAGACCACCGATTTCAGGGTAGCGGTCGAAGACAGTCACAGCGACACCCGAGCGAGTTAATACGTCAGCACAACCAAGGCCAGCCGGGCCCGCGCCAATAACTGCTACGCGCTTGCCGGTGGGCACAACCTTGGACATATCTGGGCGCCAGCCCATGCTGAACGCAGTATCAGTGATATATTTTTCTGCTGATCCAATAGTCACCGCACCAAACCCATCGTTTAGGGTACAGGCACCTTCACACAGACGGTCTTGTGGACATACGCGGCCGCACACTTCAGGCAAGGTATTGGTCTGGTGACTGAGTTCAGCCGCTTCGAAAATATTGCCTTCAGAAATAAGCTTTAACCAATCAGGGATAAAGTTGTGAACCGGGCACTTCCATTCACAATAGGGGTTTCCGCACGACAAGCAACGGTGCGCCTGACTGGAAACTTCTTCTTTCTTAAAGGGCTCGTAAATTTCTACAAACTGATTTTTTCGTACGTTAATTCCCTTTTTTGACGGATCAGTACGACCGACCTCAAGGAATTGGAAGTTGTTGTCTAAACGTTCAGCCATAATATTCTCTCTCTACGTACGCTCAACCATTAAGCCGCGCTGCGCTTAACATTGTGTAACAAGCTCTCTAGGCTGGCAGCCTTAGGCTTCACTAACCAGAACTTACGCATGTAATCTTCAAACTCGTCTAGGATGGTTTGTCCCCAAGCACTACCCGTTTCGGCTACGAACTCCTGAATCACACTACGCAGGTGATGACGATGAGCTTCGTAAGACTCTTGGGTAATACGAGAAATTTCAACTAACTCGTTGTTATATTTCTCAGAGAACGTGCGATCTAAATCGAGTACGTAGGCAAAACCACCGGTCATACCTGCACCGAAGTTGTAACCAGTTTTACCTAGTACAGTGACCAAACCCCCTGTCATATATTCGCAACAGTGATCACCGGCACCTTCAACTACAGCATGAACACCTGAGTTGCGAACAGCGAAACGTTCGCCTGCAATACCCGCTGCAAATAATTTACCGCCTGTCGCACCGTACAAACAGGTGTTACCAATAATCGCCGTGTCTTGGCTTGCAAAACTGCTACCTACCGGCGGGTAAACCACAACTTTACCGCCGGCCATACCTTTACCGACATAGTCGTTGGCATCACCTTCGAGATACATATTTAAGCCGCCGGCGTTCCACACACCAAAGCTTTGACCTGCAGTGCCTTTCAACATTAGCGTCACGGGAACATCCGACATGCCTTGGTTGCCATAACGAAGGGCAATTTCGCCACTCAAACGAGCACCTATCGAGCGATCGCAGTTGGTCACAGTGAACTCAAAAGTACCGCCTGACTTGGCTTCAATACTTGCAAGAGTGGTTTCTACCATACGCTCAGCCAGTAAACCTTGGTCAAATGGCTCGTTGCGCTCAACCTGACAGAAACGTGGCAAGCGAGGATCTGCTCCACCGTCTGACAAAATTGGGCTTAAATCCAACTTGGCATGTTTGGCCGTCGTACCTTCAATAACTTGTAATAGGTCAGTGCGACCAATCAATTCTTCCAACGAACGCACACCAAGCTGAGCTAATAGCTCGCGAACTTCTTGGGCAACAAATAAGAAGAAGTGTTTAACCATTTCAACTGTGCCGATATAGTGGTCATCACGCAGGCGCTTGTCCTGTGTAGCAACACCTGTCGCACAATTGTTAAGGTGGCAAATACGTAAGAATTTACAGCCAAGTGATACCATTGGGGCGGTACCAAAACCAAAACTTTCAGCGCCCAAAATAGCGGCTTTAATCACATCTAAGCCAGTTTTCAAACCACCATCGGCTTGCACACGCACCTTGCCACGCAAGTGGTTAATACGTAGCGCTTGCGTTAATACGTAGCGCTTGCTGGGCCTCACTCAAGCCCAATTCCCATGGCGAGCCAGCATTGCGGATAGAGGTCAGCGGGCTAGCTGCCGTGCCACCATCGTAACCTGATATGGTAATTAGATCGGCATAGGCCTTGGCAACACCGGCAGCAATGGTACCGACGCCTGGCTCTGACACCAATTTAACCGAGACTTGAGCCGACGGGTTGACTTGCTTGAGATCAAAAATTAGCTGTGCCAAATCTTCAATCGAGTAAATATCGTGGTGGGGTGGAGGTGAAATCAGTGTGACACCAGGTACCGAATAACGCAGACGCGCGATCAAATCGTTGACCTTACCTCCGGGCAACTGACCACCTTCACCAGGCTTAGCACCCTGAGCGACCTTAATCTGCAATACTTCTGCATTCACCAAGTAATGAGGCGTTACTCCAAATCTACCTGAAGCTACCTGCTTGATTTTAGATACACGGTTGGTACCAAAGCGCGCGGGGTCTTCACCACCTTCACCTGAGTTGGAACGGCCGCCAAGGCTGTTCATGGCTTCAGCGAGTGCTTCGTGAGCTTCTGGTGACAGTGCACCTAATGACATACCCGCCGAATCAAAGCGAAGTAGTATATTTTGTAGCGGTTCGACTTCATCGATATCTATCGGTGTCACGTCATCACGCAACGCCATTAAATCTCGCAACGTAGCAATAGGGCGGCTGTTAACTAGCTTCGCATAGCGACGGTAAGCTTCTGGATTACCCGTTTGCACCGCTTCTTGAAGGGTGCGCACAACATCAGGGTTAAACGCGTGGTATTCACTACCGTGCACATACTTAAGCAAACCACCTTGCTCAACCGACTTGCGGGCGGTGTAAGCCAGCTTAGCCAATTTCTTCTGGTCTGCTTCCAGCTCAGCAAAATCGGCACCTTGAATACGAGAGGCTACCCCTTTAAAGCATAGGTCAACGACATTGCGTGATATGCCAACAGCTTCGAACAACTGAGCCCCACGATATGAACTGATGGTTGAAATACCCATCTTGGACATAATTTTTAGAAGGCCTTTGTTGATGCCCTTGCGGTAATTCTTGTGTGACTTATCTGGATCACCCAATAGCTCGCCTTTGGCAATCAAGTCGCTGAGTACCGAATAGGAGAGGTAGGGGTAGACACAACTCGCACCAAAACCAATCAACGTGGCAATATGGTGAGAATCACGGGCCGTTGCCGTTTCAACCACAATGTTAGAATCGGTGCGCAAACCTGCTTCTATCAAGCGGTGGTGAACAGCACCCGTCGCCAACAATGCATGAACGGGCAGCATGCCTTTTTGAATATCACGATCGGTTAAAACGACAAATACTGTACCTGCTTTGACGGCTGTTTCAGCAGCGTCAGCAATATCTTTAACTGCTTGTTCTAACGTCTTTTCTTCGGGATTGTATTGCAGGCTCAAAGGTAGCGAGGGATAACCGCGCGACTCTAAATTGGTCAATGCCTGGAATTTACTGTCCGATAAAACAGGCGAAGACAACACTACGCGATTAGCGTGCTCAGCCGTTTCTTCATAAACATTAAGCTCGGGCCCCATGCATGTCTCCAAAGACATGACAATGGCTTCACGCAGTGGGTCGATAGGTGGATTGGTCACCTGAGCAAATTTCTGGCGGAAGTAATCGTATAGCGAGCGTTGTTGTGACGACAAAACCGCCATTGGGGTATCGTCACCCATTGAGCCTACGGCTTCCTGACCCGTCTCACCTAGTGGACGCAATACCTGTTCTGCCTCTTCGAAAGACACCTTGAACATTTTCATGAAGACATCGAGGTCGTCACCGGTAATTTGGTTGACTGGCTCGTCGCTATCCAAATGGCCTTCAATCACCACGGTGTTTTGACGCAACCATTTACGATAAGGCTTGGACGATTTTAGGCGCTGATCAATATCATCGGTCAGTAGCAGCTCACCTGTGTGGGTATCCACCACAAGCATTTGACCGGGACCAATACGACCTTTGCTAACGACATCTTCGGGAGAGTAATCGTAAACACCAATTTCAGAAGCAAGAGTAATGAAACCATCTTTGGTAATGACATAACGCGCTGGACGCAAACCGTTGCGGTCCAACATACATACCGCGTGACGCCCTTCAGTTAACACCAAGCCCGCCGGGCCATCCCAAGGCTCAAGGTGCATCGAGTTGTACTCGTAGAAGGCACGGAGATCAGAGTCCATAGACTCGATATTTTGCCATGCAGGTGGAATCATCATACGCAGGGCACGGAATAGATCCATGCCACCGGTTAATAATACATCTAGCATGTTATCCATACTGGAAGAGTCAGAGCCAGTGCGGTTAACTAATGGCATCAGCTCTTTAATATTCGGGAGCTTTTCACACACGAACTTGCTAGAACGGGCATCGGCCCAATTGCGGTTGCCATCAATGGTATTAATTTCGCCATTGTGAGCCAACAAGCGGAAAGGCTGAGCTAGAGGCCAACGAGGGCTGGTATTAGTCGAGAAGCGTTGGTGGAAAACACAAATAGCTGTTTCCAAACGCTCGTCAGCAAGGTCTAGATAAAAACGCGGTAAATCGACCGGCATCACCAAACCTTTGTATGACAATACACGCTCAGACAAACTACAAATATAGAAGTCTTGGTCGCTTTCCAATGCTTTTTCAGTCAAGCGACGAACAACAAATAATTTAGCCGAAAGATCTGCTGGATCAACATCTGGCGCGTCGATAAACAGCTGTTCAATTTCAGGCAGCGTCTCCAGAGCAATCTCACCACAAACAGTGGGATCTACTGGAACTTTACGCCAGCCAACAACCTTGAGACCTTGAGCCTCAACTTGCTTGGCAAACTCCGCTCTCGCTGCAGCAGCCAGGTCGGTGTTCTTGCTCAAAAATATCTGGCCGACAGCAAAATGATTGCTTAAGGTCACCTGCAGGTCTTGTTCAGCAACGCTGCGTAAAAAGCTTGTAGGGCTCTGAATTAAAAGGCCGCAACCATCACCGGTCTTGCCATCTGCGGCAATACCACCTCGGTGGGTCATACATGTAAGGGCTTCGATAGCTGTGCTCAACAAGCGGTGACTTGACTCTCCATGCATGTGTGCAATCAAGCCAAATCCACAGTTATCCTTGAATTCACCGGCGGTATACAGTCCTGCGCTCATAGACAAATCCGAAAAGTTGATAAAAAACAGTGTTTTATGAATCCCTAGAAGCCACAAAAAGCCGACACTAGAAAAATGGGAGATGTATTTTACACGCGACGGGTCGGTCGAACAAATTTTTACCGTTCAAAAAATTAGTTTTTGTTCAAAATACAAGCAAAAAACAAGATGGGAAATAAAATAATTGAGGTTTTACAGTAGCTTAACGAATTTCTTCACGCATACGTATCCATGGATCACCAGCCTTTAATTCAGGTGGAATTCGGTTTATTTGGCGCTTAGCCGCCGCTTTATCGGGATATGCACCATACAAAAGCACAAACCAAGCTCGACCATTACGCTCAGTTTGAACAATATCCAACGGATGATCAGGATGCTTTTTAAGCACACCATCCAGTCTTGATCTATCGTAAACACCCATAAGCTGGATAGTTACTGGCGGAATGGCATCTACCGATTCTTGCGCTGGACTTTCTTCTTTCAATGGAACATTTGACACATTTTCGTCTATCTTGTCGAAGGGCGCTTTTAAAATCGGTTTATCTTCAGTGGTATCGTTGACAGGAGAATCTTGGGTATCGGCCAATATAGGGTCAGACATTTGAGACACTTGCACGCCTTGCGATTTACTTTCCTTAAGTGGCTCGTCTAATACTAATACATCATCTTTAGTTTCGAGATCGTCTAAAGGCTTTACATTGTATGATAGAGACTCTTCGCGATACTCCGTTGGTCGCTCGAGAGACACCGCTAAAGCCTCAGACGCTTCCTGATCCCCAACCAACAGGACATAGATAACCGCGGTCAAAATAAGACTTAAGGCAACAACCGCAATAGCCGAACTACTCAGCAAATTTTTCTTGGGTTTGGGACGTTGATGCTCACTTATCAAATGCTGCAGGGCATTCTCCAATTGAAGAATATTTCCCTTAGCATTGGCGACGAGCTGGTCCAAGTCTTTCACACTCAGCAAGTGATGCATTTCGATACCACTGGGAGCCAGTCGTTCGTTGAGATGGTGAATCATTTTATGCGGATGCAAAGCCTGCAACTGCAACTGGGGAACACTATCGGCGACACCGAATCCATCCAGACATTCACGGTAATAGCTATCCGTAACCAGCAAGATGCAAAGCTTGCAACTGCAACTGGGGGACACTATCGGCGACACCGAATCCATCCAGACATTCACGGTAATAGCTATCCGTGACCAGCACCATTTTCATTTGGCTGTGTTGAAGCTGAGATAGCTGCCAGAAAAACCTTTGGGCACTATCACTCAAGGCATCAAAATGATCGATGTATATTAATAAATATCGCCCTAGATCAGCTTCTAATTCGGCATGCTGAAGGAGTTTTTCTGTCGCCTCACGACGCGTTTTGATGGGGCCACCGCTTAATTCAAAGGCGTCTAAAACAAAGTTGAGAATGTCATCGGCACTGTTGAGAACCTTGCCGTCGATGTACAGCGAAATAACATCATCGGGCAACGAATCCTGAGCCTGCTTAATCAGCGCGGTTTTACCAACCCCCGGGTCACCATACAGCAGTACTGTTCCGGAATATTTCCAGTGATGATCAATTTGCTGCAGAATATCGCTGCGATGGGCATCGAAGTAAAAATCACTTTGTGTTTTAGTCAACAAGCTTTCCACTGAATGCAATACATCCTCTTGAAATGACGCCTTCAATGCTTCCATGCTAACCTCGCTAGCGACAGTAATCCTCAAGTGTTGCTTGAAGCGCTGCAGGTGGGAAATCATTCCCCACATAGGCCTCTCCCAACTTTTTCAACAGGACTAAGCGCAATGATCCATCAAGTACTTTCTTGTCCACTGCCATTAAAGACATGTAATCTTCTAAGGTCATCCCTTCTGGGCTGGTGATCGGTAAACCACACTTCTCAATTAGTCGCTTAGTGCGCTGGCATTGATCCATTGTCAAACCACACTTCTCAATTAGTCGCTTCGTGCGCTGGCATTGATCCATTGTCACCGAGCCCATACGATGCGATAAATCCATTGCCATTAGCATCCCAACAGCTACCGCTTCACCATGCAAATAAGAAGAGTATTGGGTTGCCGTTTCAATGGCATGCCCAAATGTATGACCTAGGTTAAGAATAGCCCTAATTCCACCTTCGCGCTCATCTTGTGAAACGACATCAGCTTTTGTTTGGCAAGATGTTGCTATCGCATATTGCAATGCCTGTTCATCACGGGCCATCAGTGCATCAACATTAGTTTCAAGCCATACAAAGAAATCTTCATCCGCTATCAAACCATACTTAATGACTTCGGCCATTCCTGCCGCAAATTCTCTCGCCGGCAAGCTGCGAAGGGAGTCCGTATCGATAAGCACACTTTGTGGTTGGTAAAATGCACCAATCATGTTTTTACCCATCGGGTGGTTAACACCTGTTTTGCCACCTACCGAAGAATCCACCTGCGAAAGAAGCGTCGTAGGTATTTGCACAAAATCGACACCGCGCTGATAACAAGCTGCAGCAAAGCCAGTCATATCACCAATGACGCCACCACCAAGGGCCACCAACGTCACCGTTCTGTTAAAACGACATTCCAGCAAAGCATCAAACACCCTATTTAAGGTATCTAGTGTTTTGAACTTTTCTCCATCCGGTAAAATAACATGCTGTACCGTCTTACCCTGTAGCGCATCAGTAACCTTTTGCAAATAAAGGGGGGCAATCGTCTCATTCGTTACCACCATAACCTGCTGGCCTCGAATATGCTGCTGAAGTAACTCTGCATTACCCATCAACCCAGGCCCAATATAAATGGGATAAGAACGATCACCAAGGGCGACATGGAGCTGTTTCATAAACTTCTCTAATTAAATTGACTAATGTAAGCGTTGATTTGGTCACCAATATCTCGAGCGACTATGTGAGGCGGCCGATTATCAGTGGTCACTATGATATCTGCAATAGAGCGATACAAGGGATCTCGAATGGTAAACAGCGACTCTAAAATTTGTCTGGGATTGTCATTCTGTAACAGGGGTCGATTTCGATCTCGAGCTGTTCGTTCTACCTGCTGATCGACAGTGGCATACAAATAGACCACAACTCCACGTTCAGACAAATAGTGGCGATTCTGCTCGATCGTCACCGCGCCACCGCCTGTAGCAAGCATCAGCCCCTCACCCTGACTTAATTCATCAATGGCGCGGGTTTCTCTTTCACGAAAACCCGCCTCTCCCTCAACATCAAAAATCCAGGGAATATCCGCACCTGTCGTCTCTTCAATGTATTTATCAGCATCAACAAAATTAAGCTTGAGCTTATCGGCCAAAAGACGGCCAATGGTTGTTTTACCGGCCCCCATCGGACCGATTAAAAAAATATTTGTAGTTTTTTTCATTAAAGCTCTCACTGCGCGCCACCGAAACGCATAGGCATTATATAGCCTAAGCGCTTTGGGTTAAATGCGCAGCGAGTTTAAAAAAGAAAGCGCCACTTAACGTAGCGCATCAGCAAGGATACTAGGCGTAATAAAGATCAACGTTTCTGTTTTGCTAGTAGTCTGAGTTTTGCGTTTAAATAAATTACCCAACACAGGAATATCACCTAACAGTGGCGTTTTGGTGGTGGAGTTAATATCTTCTGTTTGGAAAACACCGCCCAACACAATGGTTTCTCCATTATCAACCAACACTTGTGTTTCCAATTGGGTAGTGTCAATCAGAGGCTGATCATTACTGGCCACACCAGCCAAGGCGTCTTGGGTGATAATTAGATCCATAATGATTCTATTATCAGGCGTGATCTTAGGCGTCACCTGCAGCTTTAACACGGCCTCTTCCAAAGTAATCGTTGCCTGCTGATTACCAGCACCTTCCGAGGCACCTGTTTGGCGTGTTTGATAGGGAATTTTCACCCCCGAACTGATCATAGCTTCCTGCTTATCGCCAGTAATTACTTTAGGCTGTGAAACCACTTCACCGTAACCACCTGACTCAAGCGCAGACAACTCAAGATTTAACAGCATGCCCGCATCGGCATAACCAATACTAAACTTACTGGTATTACTGTCAGCCACGCCCAAATCTACAGCCAGTGCGTTGGGGTAATCGGCGAGCAGGCCACCACCACTGTTAAAACTCTCGCGCAAGGCTGTCACCGACCCAAGCCCACCCCCAGAAATTAACCGGCCGTTATCTGCTGTGCCAACGCCACCCCACTGTACACCTAGCTTTTCAGAAAAATCCGAGCTGGCTTTGACAATACGGGCTTCAATCATGACTTGCCGAATCGGCACATCTAACATTTCAATCAAACCCCGAATTTCATCCAACTTGGCCGCGGTTTCAGTGATTAATAGTGCGTTTGTTCGCTCATCAACATGGACAGAGCCTCGTTCAGATAACAAACTCTGATAGTCGTCATCACCATTTGTACTGCTTCGTCTAGACGTTTGACCACTTTCGTTTTCACCCATAAACATATCGTAGAGCTCTTTCGCATCGGCGTAGCGAATCTTCATGAACTCTGTTTGAAGCGGTGCCAGTTCTTCGCGCTGCTTATTGTGTTCAACCTCTTTACGCTCGCGCTCAG
>Ga0209955_1000469_pt1 | contig 14251 bp, 9 predicted proteins | sample SalPonA_A_H2O_MG_FD_185716 | JGI IMG/M metagenome (GOLD analysis project Ga0209955, IMG submission 185716) | Water microbial communities from South San Francisco under conditions of wetland restoration - Salt Pond MetaG R2A_A_H2O_MG (SPAdes)... | ecosystem: Environmental > Aquatic > Non-marine... | reverse complement strand
CCCGGGAAGAGGATGTCCATAGCGCGAACAGTCTTACCGTCGTCGTTCAAGCGCATGTAGAACGCTTTGATATTTGCAGGGTAATCGTAAAGTACCACCGGAGCTTTGAAATGCTTTTCCACTAGGAAGCGTTCGTGCTCGCTTTGCAGATCTGCGCCCCACTCATTGATCAAGTATTTGAATTTCCTCTTTTTGTTCGGTTTGCTGCCTCGAAGAATGTCGATGGCTTCGGTGTAGCTCAAACGCACAAAGTCGTTGTTCGCTACAAATTCTAGCTTCTCGATCAACCCTTGCTCGGCACGTTCGTTGGCTGGTTTCGATTTTTGCTCATCTGCGAAACGCTCGTCGAGGAACTCGAGATCGGCGCGGCAGTGGGTCAAGACATGGTTGATGGTGTATTTGAGGAAATCCTCAGCGAGATCCATGTTCATTTCTAAATCGTGGAATGCCATTTCAGGCTCTACCATCCAAAATTCAGCCAAGTGTCTCGTAGTATTCGAGTTTTCAGCTCTGAAAGTAGGGCCGAAAGTGTAGATTTTTCCGAGGCCTAATGCGCCCAGCTCACCTTCGAGCTGCCCACTCACGGTGAGGTGCGTTTCTTTTCCGAAGAAATCTTCGCTTTGCTCTTCGGTAGAGCCGTGCGGTTGGGTAGTTACTCGGAACATTTCACCGGCACCTTCTGCATCGGATCCGGTAATAATAGGGCTGTGCCAATTAAAAAATCCTTCCTTGTTGAAGTAGCTGTGGATGGCAAATGATAGCGCGTGGCGCACACGGAAAACAGCTCCAAAGGTGTTGGTGCGCGGGCGCAAGTGTGCGATTTCACGCAAAAACTCTAGGCTGTGCTTCTTGGGCTGAAGCGGGTATTCTTCCGCAGAAGCATCCCCAAGAACTTCGAAACTTTCCACAATGATTTCCACCCTTTGCCCCTTGCCTTTACTCTCGGCTAATTCACCCGTGATGGCCAAACATGCACCAGTGGTAATGCGCTTAAGTTGTGTTTCGTCTTCTTTCTCGAAGTCGACGACACATTGCAAAGTAGCTATGGTGGATCCATCGTTAAGTGCGATGAATCGGTTGCTGCGGAACGAGCGAACCCAGCCTTTAACGGTTATTTTATCGCCGATGGCAGGATGTTCCAAAATGTTTAGAATGCTCATGTGCTGAAAGTTTGTAACAAATATGAGGCATTGTTGCGAAAAGTGGCAGGTCTTTGAACGAAAAGTTGAGTACTCCGATGTGATTTTGGCAAGGAAATTGCTTGTTTGGGCAGGAACACCAGAAACATTTTAGATAAAAAACGTTTCCGTGTCATAACAGTAGTTACTTTTGCAGCGCTTTTTAACGGTATGGATAAAGACGTTCAACGCATTTACGGGAAGACTTTTGAGCTGTGTAAACAGTTCGGAATCAAAGGAGTGACAATGGATCAAGTCTCCCAAGCTTGCAGTATGTCAAAAAAGACGCTGTACAAATACGTCGCGAACAAGGAGGATTTACTGCTTCAGTTGTTCGATTTTTTGGCGGACACGATGCAGGTGGAGATTGATGAGGCGTTACAAAAGCATGAGGGGAACGCCATAGACCGATTGTTTGCTTTGGAATCTTTTGCGGAAGGCCGTTTGCGAGGCGATGAGGATCAGTTGTTGTTTCAGTTGGGACACTACTATCCGGAATTGGCATTGCATTTGAAAAAGCGCCGTGAAGAAATCGTTTTTGGTTTTACCAAGGCGAATCTTCAAGAAGGCATTGAGCAAGGGCTGTATCGCGAGGACTTGCAAGTGGATCATATAGCGCTGTTGTACTACGGTCACATCTTGGCGGTCCATGAGAATATTATTAGTGAGCAGGCGCTCGATACAGTTGCGCTGCGTCAAACGAGTTTGAGATACCACATCAGGGGGATTGCTTCGGCAAAGGGCCTGGAATATTTACACCAATTAATACCATCAAAATAATGAGAAAAGTTGCATTGCTACTGTTTTCCGTCTGCTTAGGCACATCGGGGTGGGCACAGCAGAAGTTCACGCTGGAAGAAGCGCAGAACTATGCTATGGACCATGCGTATGGCGTTCAGATTGCGGAATTGGAGATCGACAGGGCGAAACAAATTTACCGTCAGAATTTGGCTTATGGTTTGCCGCAGGCTAGTGCTACGGGACAATATGCGTACAACATTCAACTTTCTGCTTTTGTAGCGGATATGAATGGCGATGGTGTTTTGGAAGAATTGGTGTTTGGAACCGACTACCAGGCGCAAGCTGGGGTAGTGGTGAGTCAGCTCGTGTTTGACGGATCCTATGTAGTGGGCTTGATGGCCGCTAAAGTCTTGAAGGAAGGCGCGGCGATTGGAGCAGAGCGCTCCAAGGCAGAAATGGAACGCGAGGTTGCTAAGGCATATCATCTAGCGCTGTTGAGTGAGGCGAGTGTTTCTGTGCTCAAAGCAAATGAAGCGTATTTGGCGGAATTGGCTTCCGAAATGCAGAAGATGAATGAGGCAGGTTTGGTGTCCAAAGCCGATGCGGATCAGATGATGCTGAATTACAACAATATCAAAAATGCGTTGCGCTTCAGTGAGGCGCAAGCTGGCGTGGCTAAAATGCTGCTCAAATTACAAATGGGTTACGCGGTCGAGCAGGAGATCCTGCTTGCCGATCAGCTTGAAGATTTGGTAGTTAAAGCGGCGGGCACTTCAGCGATGGCGGATATCGCTTTTGATCCGACGCAGACCTTAGATTACAGGAGTGTGGAGAATCAAGTTGCGGGTGCCAAACTACAGGTGAAGAATCAGTACATGCAGTTTTTGCCTTCTGTAGGGGTTAGCTATCAAAATAACTTACAGTACATGAGTCCAGAGGCGAACATCTTCGGCGACCAAGCGGTAGATATTCCGAGCAGTTTGATTGGCGGTAGCGTTAGTGTACCGTTGTGGAGCTCAGGACGTGGAATGGCAGCGGTGCAAGAAGCAAAGGTGCAACGCGATCAAGCGTTGGTCGGTTTGGAGCAGTTGGAGCAAAGTTTGGTGATGCAGCACGCATCCTTGGTGAATGAGTTTCACCGTGCGGTAGCCGAGTATTTGGCGCAAAAGGAGAATGTGGAATTGGCCAAGCGTATTCGCGACCAGCGTCGTAAAGAGTACGATGAAGGGTTGGCTTCGTCGACGGAATTGACCCAGAACGAAACCCAGTACCAAGAGGCATTGCAAGGCCTGTTTATGGCAGCTCAGGCGGCTTTAGACAAACAAGCAGAGTTAGCGTATTTAATGAGAAAACAGACATCGAAATAAACTGATCATGAAAAAGACATTATCCATTTTTAGCCTAGCGATTTTAGCAGCTTGTGGTTCACCAGAAGCGCCAACTGGAGATTTGGCGAAGCTAGTGCTTGAAAAAGACAGTTTGGTAGGCGTGCGTTCCGCGCTAAATGCAGAAATCGCAGCTTTGGATGCTCAGATTTCAAAACTGGACACGACCGTGCGTTACGATGTGGTGACTTCACTCGAAGTCGTTCCTCAAACCTTCTTGCACTATTTCGATGTGTTCGGAACGGTTGAGGCGGATAAAAGCATCAATCTGTACCCTACAGCAAGCGGAAAAGTCGCTGCTATTCACGTGAAAAACGGTCAGAAAGTAAGTAAGGGCCAACTACTGATGTCGCTAGACACCGACCTACTTGAGAGCTCATTGAAAGAGCTTGAAAACGGTTTGGAGTTGGCAAAAACGTTGTTTGAGAAGCAAGAGCGTTTGTGGTTGAACGAGCAAATTGGTTCAGAGATTCAGTACTTGCAATCGAAAAACAACTACGAGGGATTGTTGCAGAAGGTAACGACCTTGAAAGAGCAGATCGCTTTGAGTGAGATCCGTGCGCCTTTTGCTGGGGCGATTGATAACATTTTCGCGAAAGTGGGCGAGTTAGCAGGTCCTCAAATGCCGTCGATGCGTTTGGTCAATACTTCAGGGGTATATGTAAAAGCAGATGTTCCTGAGTCGTACGCTAACCGCGTTCGTGTCGGCACTCCTGCAGGCGTTGCGTTCACTTCTATGGATTACACGGTAGAGGCTGAGGTGCTTCAAGTAGGTCAATTCATTCAAGAAGGAAACCGCACCTTCTCGATCAATGTGAGTTTGCCAGTAAGCGAAGGCGTGAAGCCAAATCAAATGGTACATGTCGCCTTACAGGATTATAAAAACGAAGCTGCACTCATAGTACCAGCGAGTCTAGTTCAGCAGGATGTAGAAGGAAATGATTTTGTCTACACACTAGAAGCGGTAGCCGGAGCGAAATACCAAAAAGTGATGAAGACTTGGGTAACTACCGGTTTGACCTTTGAAGGGAAAACAGAAATCATTTCTGGGTTGAAAAGCGGTGCTATCGTCGTAGATAAGGGTTCGCGCAGCGTGCGCACTGGACAATTTGTCGTTTTAGGTTAATCTGAAAATTGGGCCAGTACCATGGAAGAGAAAAATAATTTGATTAAAAAATTCGGTCCTTCCACCTTTTCGGTGAACAATAGGATGACCGTCTACGTGCTTACCGTGATTGTATTTATCGCGGGATTCATGAGCTATACTTCGATGCCTTCGGAAGCATTTCCGGAAATCGTTACGCCTGAGATTTATGTGGGCACGCCATACCCAGGGAACTCGCCGGTCGATATAGAGAAGTTGATCACGCGCCCGCTGGAGAAAGAAATCAATGGTATCTCTGGGGTGTCTGAAATCAACTCTACTTCGGTAGAAGGGTATTCAACCATTCAAGTGAAGTTCAATTTCGATGTGACACCGGACGAAGCATTGCGTAAGGTGAAAGACAAGGTTGATGCAGCGATGGGTCAGCCTGACTTCCCGACCGATTTGCCGGCCGATCCGAATGTTTTTGAATTGAACTTTTCGGAGCTCATGCCGATCGCCAATATCAACATGTCTGGAGAGTTTTCACTGGACCAATTAAAAGAATACGGCGAATACCTCGAGGAAAAGATTGAAGATCTTACGGAGATTTCTAAAGTAGATATCCGCGGGATTGACGACAAAGAAGTCCGCATTTTGGTGGACAACAAGAAGCTCGAAAGTATGAAGCTCAGCTTCAGAGATATCGCTGGTGCCATTCAAAACGAGAACATGACCATCTCAGGGGGTAACCTTTTGGTGGACGGGTACCGTCGCAATGTGCGCGTGGTTGGCGAGATTCGTGAATTGGACGAGTTGCGCAATGTGATCATCAAGAGTGAAAATATGCAACTCGTGCGTCTAGCAGATGTTGCTGAGGTTGAATTTGACGAAGTCGAGCGTCAATCTTACGCACGTCAATACGGAAGCTCCGTAGTCATGTTGGACGTATTCAAACGCTCAGGAGAGAACCAAATCATCGTTTCTGAAAAGATCTCCAACCTTTTGGCTGCTGCCCGTGAAGAATACTTCCCGGACAATTTGAACATCTCGGTGACGAATGACACATCAGAGCAGACGAAAACTCAGGTGGCAGATCTTGAAAACTCCATCATCTTCGGGATGTTACTCGTAGTGGTCGTTCTCATGTTCTTCCTGGGATTGCGCAATGCACTGTTTGTGGGGATTGCTATTCCGATGTCGATGCTTATGAGCTTCGTGATTTTGAATGCCATGGGGGTGACATTGAACACCATTGTGTTGTTCGCCTTGGTACTAGCTCTAGGTATGCTTGTGGACAACGGGATTGTGGTCGTGGAAAATATATACCGCTTCATGGATGAGGGGTACGACCGCCTAACAGCTGCGAAACTGGGAGCTGGGGAGGTCGCATTACCAATCATTGCTTCAACCGCTACCACCCTTGCGGCATTCTTGCCATTAGCCTTCTGGCCAGGACTTTTCGGTGAATTCATGAAGTACTTGCCCTTGACATTGATTACGGTACTGTCTTCATCGCTCTTCGTGGCGCTGGTGATTAACCCAGGTCTTACTGCTGCCTTTATGAAGGTCGAAGAGGAGCCAATTAACAAAAAACGACTCACTATCATTTCCTTAGCGGCCATCGTATTGGGGGTTGTGATTGGATATGGTGCCGATAAATTAGCATTGGGCAATGTGTTCATCTATTCGGGTGGATTTGCGCTGATCTACGCTTATTTGGTCGTTCCAGCAACAGCGTGGTTCCAAGGCACATTCTTGCCCGTTTTAGAAAACGCCTTCAAAAGCACTCTTGCTTTCGCGCTCAAAGGACGCATGCCGTTGGTATTCTTTACAGGTACAGTGGTCCTCCTTATTTTCTCTGGGGTTTTGCTTGGCGCCTTCCCTCCGAAGACCCTTTTCTTCCCGGAGAATATGCCTAACCAAGCTATGGTTTATATCCAATTACCTATCGGAACCGACATCGAAGAGACGAACCAGGTGACGTTAGAATTGGAAAAAGAGGTCATGGCGATTGTAGACGAGTTCAACTACACCGATGAAAATGGTGAGGTGCAGAACTATATGGTAGAATCTGTCATCGCACAAGTCGGTGAAGGAACTTCAGATCCGAATGCAGGACCTTCTATGGCGCAAACGCCAAACAAAGCGAAAATCACCGTTCAGTTTCACAAATTTGCTGACCGTATGGATCCGCAAGGCAACCGCATCAATAGTTCGGACATCTTAAACAAAATCCGAGCGACATTGAGCGACTACCCAGGTGTGGTCATCTCTGTTGCAAAAGATAGCAACGGTCCTCCTACAGGTCCTCCGGTGAACATTGAGATCAGCGGTGATGATTACTACGAGCTTGTTGGCGTTGCTGAAGATTTGCGCGCCTTTATCAACACCCAAGGGATCTCGGGTATTGAAGAGCTGAAGCTTGATGTGGAGACCGGTAAACCTGAAATGCCGATCGAGGTAGACCGCGTTAAAGCCCGTGCACTTGGTTTGAGCTCTGCACAGATCGGTGATGCAATGCGTACCGCTCTATTTGGAAAAGAAGTTTCACGCTTCAAGGACGGTGAAGATGATTACCCTATCAACATCCGTATGAGTGACGATTACCGTTACAATATGGAGGATTTGATGAACCAGAAAATCACCTTCCGTGATGCTGCTACCGGTCGTATCAAGCAAGTGCCAATTTCTGCTGTAGCCACAGCGAAAAAGACTTCGACATTCTCTTCTGTCAAACGCAAAGACCTCAAGCGTGTAATTTCGCTACAGTCGAACGTTCTAGAGGGTGCGAACCCAACGGAAACGGTAAACGCGATCAAGGCCTCCTTTGAGGGCTACGAATTACCGAAGGGCGTGAAAGTAGACTTCACCGGTGAGCAAGAAGAACAAGCTAAAGAATTGAGCTTCTTATCCGGAGCACTGCTGATGGCGGTTTTCCTCATCTTCCTGATCCTGGTAAGCCAATTCAACTCTGCATCGACCCCGTTCATCATTTTGGTAACCGTGGTCTTCTCGTTGATCGGTGTATTCCTAGGTCTAGTGATTTTCCGCATGGAATTTGTCATTATGATGACCATGATCGGTATCATCTCGCTCGCTGGTATTGTAGTGAACAATGCGATTGTATTGATCGATTTTATCAAGCAACTCGGTGCGCGCAAAAAGGCTGAACTCGGATTAGCCGATACAGATGCCTTGCCTAAAGAGGAATTGGTCGGCACGATTGTGGAAGCAGGACGAACGCGTCTTCGCCCGGTATTGCTTACGGCAATCACTACGATCCTTGGTTTGATTCCACTGGCGACCGGGATGAATATCAACTTTTACACGCTTTTTAGCGAGAACAATCCTCACATCTTCTTCGGAGGGGATAACGTGGTGTTCTGGGGGCCAATGTCATGGACCGTAATCTTCGGTTTGACCTTTGCAACCTTCCTTACACTCGTCATTGTGCCCGTGATGTATTTCTTGTTTGATCGCATTCAACGCAAACTTGCGAAGCTTTTCGCATAGCGCTTACCAACCTAAGTCATACCCTTAACTTCAAAAACCCGCAGTACGATGTATTGCGGGTTTTTATTTGCGCTAATATTGCAGTATGATAACTAATCTACGCGCCTTAGAACCTCAAGAGCTGAGCGATTTCTGTAAAGATTTAAAGAAAGAGGTCATCTCCAAAGTGAGCGATAAAATCCCTCACTTAGAATCTTCTTTGGCCGTAGCCGAGCTGACGGTGGCTTTACATTACATATTAAACACTCCCAAAGATGTTTTGATCTGGGACGTAGGGCACCAAGGCTACATCCACAAGGCGCTCACGGGACGATTGGATGGCTTAGAATCACAACGTACATCAGGAGGTATTTCAGGCTTTTTAAAGCGCGATGAGAGTCCTTATGATTTTTTTGGAGCAGGCCACGCGTCTACCAGTATTAGTGCGCTAGCAGGGGTGTGCATTGCAGACCATGCCAATAAGGTCTTTCGCAGACGCGTAGCTGTCATCGGTGATGGATCCCTGACGGGAGGTCAAAGCTTTGAAGCATTGAATCATTTGGCGAGTATAGACACTAGTGCATTGGTCATTCTAAACGACAACGATCAAAGTATTGACGATACCATAGGTGGATTGCACATTAATGGTGGCTACAAGGAATATTTTGAGAGTCTTGGATGGAGCTATACTAAATTTGAAAAAGGCAAAAACATAAGCCTTCTGGTGAGTCAACTTCAAGCATGCATGGCTCAAGGCGGAAAACAGGTGTTGCACTTGCGCACCAAGAAACCGAATTTATCCCCACCGAAATCTTACGAGCCGGGTACGACCTTTCAATGGTGGGCCGCTGAGGCTTTGCGCTCGGCTATGGAAAGTCAGCGAAAAATACATGTCATCAGTCCTGCTATGTTCGCAGGAAGTGGTTTTGCTCCATTACGCGATGAATTTCCGCTTCGCATGCACGATACAGGGATAAATGAACCGCATGCTGTGACGCTGGCTGCGGGAATGGCGGTTGCTGATGTTTTGCCTTGGGTGCACATTTACAGCACTTTCTTGCAACGAGCGATCGACCAAGTCATCCATGATATAGCATTGCAAAAATTACCCGTGGTCTTCTTAGTCGACCGTGCTGGTTTGGTGGGGGCTGATGGGCCTACGCACCATGGGGTCTTCGATTCAGGCATGTTGCACGATGTTCCAGGTGCGATGATCTGGCAGCCCAAGGATGGCGATGAGTTGCAGGCTATGATTCATCAGGCGGCGCATATTCAGCATGAACTTCAGGGGCCCCTGTTCATCAGGTATCCGAAGGATAAAACCGTATGTGATTCGCCCGTATCGTTCGAGGAAATGCGGCATGAAGTAATGGTCGGGTCCAATTCCCTTTTGGTGAGTACCGGTGCGCTGAGCGCTCAGGTGAAACAAGGTCTTTTTGACCATGTGCATTTAGCCCAGACCAAGCCGCTACCTGTTGCGTTTTGTGAACTTCTAGGCAATTATGATAGTGTAGTCCTTCTTGAGGAGGCGAATGGCTTTGGAGGAATGACTGGAATGGTATCGGCTTTTATGTCGAAGGCGGATATCGAAACAAAATTGGTCTTGAGAAAAATCCCTGATGCCTTTACTGATCACGGAAAGCGCAATGAACTTTTGAGAGAGTTAGGGCTTATACCTTAAGACGTAATTTATCCAAACATGCGGAACTTTTTTATAGCCCTAGCCTTGATTATCGGGTTTCACAGCAATGCTCAAACACGACAGATTGCCTCGGAATCTACGGCAAGCTTTAGTCTTAAAAACTTGAAATGGAATACCGTAGAAGGGACCCTGGGCGAAGCAAGCGGTCAGGCGATTTTTGACGAGGGGATTCTTGTGGGTATTCAAGGGTGCGTAGATCCCTCGAGTATTCAAACCGGGAATGCAACTCGCGATAAGCACTTGCTGGAAAAAGAAGAGTTTTTCCATGTGGCCCAATTTCCAAAGCTCTGCTTTTCAGCGAACGAAGTCACATTTGTGGGAAAATCCTCAGGACAAACCACCTATAAACTAGATGGTTCGCTTACCTTGCGAGGAGTATCAAAACCACTGAGCCTCGAACTTGTCGAAGACACAAGTGGACATTTGATCGGCACCTTTACTGTCGATAGATCTTTGTGGGGCCTCGGAGAAGGCTATTCTAACTTTATTATTGCACAAAACATCGACGTTCGGGTGGAACTACACTTAAACGAATAGATGAAAAAATTTACAGACTTTGGGCTGAATGAGACGTTGCTAGACGCACTGTTCTACATGAACTTTGAGGAAGCCACTGAGATTCAAGAAAAAGCAATACCTACCATTCTCGAAGGAAAAGACCTGATCGGTTGTGCGCAAACGGGAACGGGAAAAACCGCCGCCTTTGTACTACCCACCTTAAACCAGCTTGCAGAAGAAGTAAGCGAAGGTGTACAGGCACTTATTTTGTGTCCAACGCGTGAGTTGGCGGTACAGATTGATCAACAAATACAAGGCATTGCCTACTTCACCAACGCATCTTGCTTTGCAGTATACGGTGGTGGTGATGGTGTGAGCTGGGAGCAAGAAGCAGATGCTCTTAAAGGTGGTGCAGATGTGATTGTCGCCACTCCCGGACGACTTTTAGCGCACATTGCACGTGGTTATGTGAAATTTGATACTGTGAAACATTTGATTTTGGATGAAGCCGATCGAATGCTTGATATCGGATTCCATGACGATATACTAAAGATCATCAAGGAACTTCCACAGAAGCGCCAGAGCTTGATGTTTAGTGCTACTATGGCACCTAAAATTCGTCAATTGGCCAAACAGATTCTGAATGATCCAGATGAAATCTCGGTCGCTATTTCCAAGCCTGCAGAAGGGGTGACACAAAAGGTGTACCTCGCTTTTGAAGAACAAAAGGTGGCTTTAGTGCGCGATGTCCTCGGGGATAAGGACGATTTTAAGAGCATTATCGTGTTTTGTTCTACGAAGAAGAAGGTAGAGAAATTGGCGCGAACACTTCAGAAAAAGGGCTACGCTTGTCAGGGAATCAGCTCTGATTATGAGCAGGAAGCACGAGAGGAAGCACTGCGCGATTTCCGCTCTGGAAAGACACGAATTATGGTGGCTACTGATGTGATGTCGCGCGGTATCGATATCAAAGGGATTGATCTGGTGGTCAATTTCGATGTCCCTGGTGATGCAGAGGATTATGTACACCGTATCGGTCGTACTGCCCGCGCTAAAACCGAAGGAATGGCGGTCACTTTGGTGAGTCCAGACGACATGTTTAAATTCTCGAAGATTGAGCAGTTGATTGACCGTGAACTTGAGAAACTTCAGCCACCTTCAGAATTAGGTGAAGGTCCGCAATGGAGAGGCGCTGGTAAAGGAAAAGGTGGCTCTCGTGGGCCGAAATCAGCGAGTAAGAAGGGTCAAAAGCAAGTTTCAGATGAAAAGAAATCGAGCAGTGATCGTTCGTTAGAGTCCAAGGATAGATCGAGTAAAAAAGCTCCTTCTGAGAAGAAGCCGCGGGTAAAGACCCCCACCAAATACCGCTTGATGTACGATGCACTTCCCAACCCTAAAAAGGGTAAGCCAGCGGGTAGTATTCCATCATCATCGCCAGCACCTGAGGCTGCTGCAAAGACGGCAGAAGAAGGCCAGGAATAACAGGTTAGTAACGTATGTTTGGCGCCCGTATGTGGCGTGTTTTTATGATCAACAATGATATTTACAGGCGCCTACGATATTTGTTTGGCTACCAATACGAGCACGTCGTTGCGCTTTTTGCCGCTACAGGATTTGAAGTGACGGAAGCGGAGTACAAGGGCTGGGCAGGCACTGAAGAGGAGGAGCGTTTTATTTTGATGTCCGACCGTGAATTGGCCATCTTTCTCAATGGTATTATTATCGAGCGCAGGGGGAAACAAGAGGGGCCAACTCCGGTTCCTGAGGAGCAGTTGAGTAACAATGTCATTCTGCGCAAGCTGAAAATAGCCTTCGACATGCGCTCTGAGGACATGATGGAAGTCTTTGGGCTAGTAGACCGTAAACTGAGTCCGCATGAGCTTAGTGCCTTCTTTAGGAAGCCAACACACAAATCTTTTCGTTACGTGAAGGGACAGTACCTACGCAACTTTTTGATGGGACTTCAGCTCAAGTACAAATCGTCTATTGCAAAAAGAACTCTCTAGATAATTGTTCGATGAGACTATCATAGTCCTCTTTCATTTCATCTTCCACTTTAGACTTGATCTTAGAACGAACATTATTAATGTGTTGTGGGCTTACGCTAAGAAGAGAGGCTACTTCCTTAGAGCGGAACTCAAGTAGTGTTAATTTCAAGATTTGGCTTTCCTTTGGGTTTAACACCTTACTTAGCCTCTCGAAGGAAGGCGAAGTGAGACCTTCGACTAATCGCTTTATTTTAAAGCGTAACATTCCCTCTTCATGGGTGGTAATGACGTTCAAGTCATCCATGAGCTCTGAGGCATGCGCTGGATTTGATACGATATCATTAATGGCAAGACGGAGCTTTTTAACTTCCCTCATGCTGTTCGTTGCTATTTCTTCGATTCCTTTGCGTGCTTTTTGTATTTCTACCTGAATTAGATCGTTTTCCTTTGACAATTCGATGTTCCTATCTGCCAAAAGCAAACGTTCTCGGGTTTCTGTAATCTTCTTTCTTTGCAATAAGATAATGGTTAAAAGTGCAATTGAAGCTAAAACCATTCCTACAACGGTGTATTGTTTAAGCTTAAATTCTTGCGCCTCAATCTTGCCAATAAAGCTACGTGAAGAATAGGCTAGCTTTTCTGAGTTTTCAATATGTGTTTCGTCAATAATATCATATAAGCTTTGAGCAAGTGCTTTTCTTTGGGTTCCATCAAGCAGAGACATCAAATGAGCCATTACAGAATCTTCCTTGCTATTCGTTTTAGCAGCATAACTTAACATCACATCCTTCGTGAATGTGCTGTCTCCAACCAGAGGAGAAGTAAGCAAACTTCGTAACGCATTGTCATAATAGCTGTTCGCTGGTAACTCTAGTAGCTTTAGACTCAAGGAATCTGAGTACCAGTTATTTCGAATAAAAACGGGTAGTATGGACGGCGGGACCTCTGAAATATTGCCATACGATGCTTTGATGACGATCTCCATAGAGTCTAATGCGGCTTGATCATCTATGTCCCGGTAGTAAGAATAGGTGTTATTTAAGAAGTACGGTGAATACGGCGGATCAGACTCAAGTCTAATGGTTTCTATCTGCTGTTTTGAGAGTGTGCGATTTTCAAGCGCATTACTCATGGCTAGAATGTTATTTTCAAGCATCTCGTTAAACCAATACGTATAACTTTTAGCTTTTAAGAAATAATAAAGTGCACTATCTAAATCATTCAGATGCCAATGAACGGCACCGATGTTGTTGTAACAACTCGCAATGTATATCGTGTCGTTGTAATAATCGAAAAGTCTAGTCGCTTCTAGATTTAGGCGAATGGCATCTTCGTTTTTACCGGTCAAGAAATGGGCTGTACCTTGATAAAACTTAATAAAAGGATTGCCGTTAGCGGTTAAAGCAAGAAGTTCCTCAATATTCTCCTGGTAGGTCAAACTACGTGCCTGAAATGCATCTATCAATAATAGATGATGTGTGCTCAATTTACTATAGTCCACCTCGTCCAATAGATCTTTAATTTGATCAGGATTACTTTGGGCTATTGCATCAAGGGCATGCTCAATCCGAATAAGTCTTTTTCTCGAATTATCTGCTCTATTAATACTGCTCGATAAGCTATCGATTTGAAGACTGCTCAATTGAGCGTTGCTTACTATTCCCGATACGCAGAGAAGCAGCGTGATTAAGAATCTACGCATTTTGGCTTAGATGATGGTTTGTGATAGGTAAAAGTACATCATTAATTATCATTGATGCAAATTTGAGAACACAAAAAAATACAAGTTAAAACACTGGTAAACAAGCATTAATGAGGATATAACCTCTTGTTTAAAATCATATTTACTCATAGTGCGCAAAAAATTCATCAAATCAATAGGAGTATGAAAGTCTCATCAATTCTGTGGCTATTTGTTGCTTAAAAATTAGATTTAAGTAGAGTTTTACAAACAATGTGAGTAGTAAACACTCAAATATTCAGGTCTGGAGTCGGCTATTTTTGTTTATAGATTAAATATGTATCATGAACAATATGATTCGCTTTTCGAGACACATCCGTTGGATCTTATTTTTTGGATTTTTCGTAACCCAATCTTTTGGTCAGTCTTGTCCAACAGATTTAAAAAGGAATAACGGGAACAACTCTTGTGGGACTGCAGCATCGAGTGTTTCGAACAC
>Ga0209955_1000467_pt1 | contig 14269 bp, 11 predicted proteins | sample SalPonA_A_H2O_MG_FD_185716 | JGI IMG/M metagenome (GOLD analysis project Ga0209955, IMG submission 185716) | Water microbial communities from South San Francisco under conditions of wetland restoration - Salt Pond MetaG R2A_A_H2O_MG (SPAdes)... | ecosystem: Environmental > Aquatic > Non-marine... | reverse complement strand
ATAGGCGAAAAAAAACCGCACTACAAGTAATGCGGTCTTAAATCGAGTCATTGGTGCCCAGAAGAGGACTTGAACCTCCACGCCCTTGCGAGCACTAGCACCTGAAGCTAGCGTGTCTACCAATTCCACCACCTGGGCAATCGGCGCGAATTATGATGATTTGGCAATTGTGTGTCAATCTATGGCGTCGTAAATAGTAAAAATATTCTGGATGAGTACCATCTCGTATGCATGCCTGAAGAATTTTTTAAAAAAGGGATATTGTTTAGGCAATAACTTTGGCTTCTCAACTTGAGTTAGTTGAAATGGTTTAAGGCCTGTTCTTCGTTTTCTGCGATGATAAACAGGGTATCTAAGTGGGTTCGTTGTAGGATGGATAAAATTCTACTTGGCACCATCATTAGAATGAGTTTTTGATCAAGCTGTTTTAGGCGTTGAAATAGGCTTGCCAGCATGCCTAAACCAGATGAGTCGACGAATTCTAGTGCGGTGCAATCTACAAGGGTGTGTTTGAGCGGAACTTCCTTAATTTCTATCGAACTTGCATGAATACTTTGTAAGTCGAGGCGGCCGTCGAAGCTAAGGATTTGGTACAAACCTTTATCTTTCAATTCCATTACAAACTGGGTCATCGCTTATTTGCTTTTGTTTTGTTTTGTTTTTACCAGATTAGTTGATTGGGATTTTGTCTGTCAAATGGTAATGTGCGGCGACATGAAGCTTTGACAAGGAGAGCTTCATGTCGCGCAAGGGTTAGGCTGCTAGATCTTTGTTGGTGGGGCTTCGAAATTTCTTTTCAGCCAATGCGTCGGCTATTTTCTGGCAGGCCACGTTTTCTTTGCTTGAGCGAGTATAAATGTCGCGCAGTTTGGTGCCAATAGTATCCACATGGCGGTTAATTTTTTCTTCGTCAAAGATACCTTGATTTTGATAATAAACCTCAATGATGCCACCGGCATTGATGACATAGTCTGGCGCATACAGAATGCCTTTGTCGAATAATTGATCTGCCATTTCGGGTGAGGCTAGTTGGTTATTTGCGGCTCCGGCCACGGCTTGGCAGCGAAGTTTGTCTACGCTGAATTGATTGATAATTGCACCCATTGCGCAGGGGGCGAAAACATCAACTGGGATACCAATGATGCTGTCGTTTTCGACAACCGTTGCACCGAGTGCTTTGGCGCGGGCTAGATTGTCTGAATTGATATCACTGACAAATACTTCAGCTCCTGCCTCTGTCAGTAATTTGCATAGGTGGTAACCCACGTTGCCTACACCCTGGATGGCAATGCTTCTGCCGCTTAATTCACGGTAACCAAGTTGCTCAATAGTCGCCATGATTCCTACATAAACACCGTAAGCGGTGACAGGTGAAGGGTCACCACCGTGCTTGGCTTTACTATTGATGCCGCTGACATAAGCAGTCCTTTCAGCCATTTTAGCTAGATCGGCGACGCTTGTTCCAGAATCTTCAGCACCAATATAGCGTCCACCTAAGCTATTGATAAAATCGCCCATAGCATGCATTAAGGCTGGATTTTTGTCGTGTTTTGGGTTGCCTATAATGACTGATTTACCGCCACCTAAAGGAAGGTCGGCGAGTGCTGATTTATAGGTCATCCCTCGAGATAAGCGAAGTACATCCTTGATAGCCTCGGCTTCATTGGCATAGGGAAACATACGGCATCCACCTGTGGCAGGACCTAGCTTGGTATTGTGGATAGCAATAATTGCTTGTAAACCAGTGGTTTCATCGCTATGGACGGCGACAAGTTCGTGATTATGAAATTCTGGATTTGACAGTATGGTCATACATGTTTCCTATGCTGCATTAACAAATTTAACGGTCTCAACGCCATCGTCTGCAAAGCGTTGCCGCCAATCATTTCTTAGTGATTGATATTGCTCTATATTTTTCATTTTCACCGGGCCGTAGCCCCTTACGGAGGCAAATGCCGATAGTAATTGAACTGCTTGGGAATAGTTGTTGTTGTTCAAGTTTTCAGCAATCCATTGCATATCCTCAATGTATTGGCTGATTAGATTGCGCTCTTGGCGTCGCTCATCGCTATAGCCAAAAATATCGAAGCGGCTGCCACGAAGGGCCTTGCCATGCTGTAGTAATTTAAAGACAGGTTTCATAATCCACCCTGGTAAGCGATATTTTTTGGGGCGTTTATGGTCAGGGTCGTGGCCAGCCAATAAGGGGGGAGAAAGATGAAACTCGATGGAAAAATCACCTTCAAAGGATTCGGATACGGCGTTCAGAAAATTCTCATCGCTATACAGTCGAGCCACTTCGTACTCGTCTTTGTAGGCCATTGCCCGGAATAACTGTTTGGCGGCGTGGATACTAAGTTCATTTTCACGCTCAGGGTATTGTTTGTCGGCGTCCATCAATACTGCTAACGCCGTTTTATAATGTTCAGCGTAGGTAGTGTCTTGATAGTTTACGAGGCGTTGATAGCGGTCATCGACAATGTCTTGCAAACCCTCTAAGGGGGTGAATTTTGAGTGTACTGCGGCTATTTTGGAAACATAGTTGAGGTCGGTAGCGGCATATCTTCCCCATTCAAAGGCTTTTTGATTGAGAGAAATTTGTACTCCGTTAAGCTCGATCGCTTCTAAGAGCGCTTCTTGACCCACAGGAATCATGCCTTGTTGATAGGCAAAACCCAGAAGGAAGACGTTGCTTGCAATGCTATCGCCAAAGAGGTGAGTGGCCAGATCGGTGGCATTAATAAAGGTAACTTTTGATGGGCCTACCTCTTCTGATAGGGTTTGCTTCATTGCGTCACTAGGAAAATCAAGGTCAGGATTTGTGACAAATTCTGCTGTCATAGCTTCAAAGTCGTTAACAATGGCATAGCTGCGCTCTATATTGACTTTGGCTATAGCTTCATCGCTAGCCGCCACGACTAGGTCGCATCCGAGTAATAGATCTGCATCGCCAGCGGGTATTCTCACTGAGTTGATGGCGTCCTGAGTTTTACCTATCCGGACGTGGCTTATAACGGCACCAAATTTCTGAGCCAGACCTGTTTGGTTCATCGTGGCGCAACCTTTTCCTTCAATGTGCGCCGCCATAGACACCAATGCTGAAATAGTCAGCACGCCTGTACCACCAATGCCAGTGATGAGTATATTCCATGGGCGATCTTCAATAGGGGCGAGGTTGGGGGTGGGTAGCTCCTTAAGTGTGACCGAGGAGGCGTTGTTGTTAGTTCTAAGTGATGCGCCCACAATGCTTACAAAGCTTGGGCAAAAACCATTGACGCAACTAAAATCTTTGTTGCACGCACTTTGGTCAATTTGACGCTTGCGACCAAGCTCGGTTTCAAGCGGCATGACCGATAGGCAATTTGATTGAATGCTACAATCACCACACCCTTCGCAGAGTTCAGGGTTGATGAAAATACGTGTGTTGGGGTCGGGCAATAGACCTTTTTTTCTGCGTCGCCTTTTTTCAGCGGCACACGTTTGATCGTATATTAGGACGGTTGTCCCTTTTAGATTGCGCAATTCATCTTCAACGCTCAATAAGCGTCTTCTATGATCAATACTGATGTGAAGTTCTTCGGCAAGTTTGCGAGGATATTTGTCTGGATACTCGCTAACTAGCGCAATACGTTCAATGCCTTCTGCTTTAAGTTGATTGATAATGTCGGGTATGGTGAGATTTCCATCCACCGACTGGCCGCCTGTCATGGCAACTGCGTCATTGTATAGAATTTTATAGGTAATATTGACCTTGGCGGCAATAGATTGCCTAATTGCTAGGATGCCAGAATGAAAGTACGTACCATCGCCAAGATTTTGAAAAACGTGTTGGGTGTCGGTAAATGGCGCTTGGCCTATCCAAGCCACCCCTTCACCACCCATTTGGCTAAAGGTTTCTGCTTTGCGGTCGCCTTTTTGCCATGTTCCCATGTAGTGGCATCCAATACCCCCAAGCGCGCGGCTACCCTCGGGTATTCTTGTTCCACTGCTATGTGGACAGCCAGAACAATAGTGGGGAACACGATCAATTTTTGGTCGTTTCTTGGCTAGAGACTGTTCTTTAATGTTGTAAAACTCTAGTCTCTTGTTGATTTGTTCGTCGTTATAAAACAGCGACATTCTTGCGGCGATCGCCCGTGCCACCATGGCGGGTGTCAACTCGCCAAGGTTGGGTAAAAAATCATTGCCTGCTTGGTCAAACTCCCCGATAACAACCGGGCGTTTGTCGACAGGCCAATTGTATAGTTGCCCTGTCAATTGATCCTCAATAATGGAGCGCTTTTCTTCAACGACCAAAATCTCATCTAGGCCGTCGGCGAAAGCGTGGGTTGAAACCGGCTCCAATGGCCAGCTCATTCCAACTTTGAAGACTCTCAAACCTATTTCATGCGCCTTTTGTTCATCAATACCGAGGTCTTCAAGGGCTTGCATGACATCGAGAAAAGCCTTGCCGGTGGTGATAATTCCAAGCTTAGCTTTGGGTGAATCGAGCACCACTTTATTGATCTTATTGACTCTTGCGAACTCTCGTGCAGCATAAATCTTGTATTTGTTTAACCTTTCCTCTTGAGCAAGTGGCGTGTCGTCAAGCCTTGCATGGACACCACCCTGGGGAAGTTCAAAGCTTTCGGGTATGACTATTTTTACCCTTTGCGGATCTATGTCGGCAGAAATGGCTGAGTCCATATTGTCGGTAATCGCTTTTAAGGCTACCCAGCTGCCGCAATAGCGTGATAATTCCCAGCCGAACACACCAAGGTCCAAGACCTCTTGGACATTGGCGGGATTCAATACTGGAATAGAAGCCCCGATGAACATGTGTTCAGATTGATGGGGCAGGGTTGATGATTTGGATGCGTGATCATCACCGGCAATGGCCAATACTCCGCCATATTTAGCGGTACCAAAGGCGTTGGCATGCTTAATAACATCCATAGACCGGTCGACACCCGGCCCTTTGCCGTACCACATGGAAAATACACCGTCGTATTTAGCGCCGTCGAATAAATTGACTTGTTGGCTGCCCCATACAGCGGTTGCAGCAAGGTCTTCATTAATGCCTGGCTGGAAGACGATGTTGTGTTCATCCAAATACGACTTTGCATGCCACATGGCCTGATCGACGCTGCCTAACGGGGAACCTCGGTAGCCAGATATAAATCCTGCGGTATTCAGGCCGTTATCCAAATCGCGTTGATGCTGCAATATAGGTAAGCGCACCAGCGCTTCGATGCCCGTCATATAGGCTCGGGTGGTGCTTAGAGCATACTTATCGTCTAGTGAGATTTTAGCCATCGGATACCTGCACCTATTAAACTGTTTTTGATGTGGTAAATATTAGACCTACTGGGAGGAAATTTTTATGCTATTTATGTTTTATATTTGTTTTTTGCGGCTATATTTATTTAATATTTGTCATTTTTTTAAATAAATTTTCTATATTTGAGGGTGGTATGTCTGCTATTAAACTTGATAAGACTGATCTTAATATATTGGATTGCATGCAGCGCAATGCGAAATATACGACGCAAGAAATAGCTGACATGAGTAACCTTTCTCAGTCTCCCTGTTGGCGGCGCATTAATCGATTGGAGGAGAGTGGCGTGATAAAAAAACACGTTACTCTGCTAGACAGTCGGCAGCTTGGATTTGATTTGATTGTTTTTGCTACGGTAAATTTGACCGCTCAGGGGCGAAATAATCTTGAAGCTTTTGAAAGGGAGGTTAAAAAATTTCCCCAGGTCGTTGAGTGTTACACGATGGCGGGTAATTGGGACTATATGTTAAAAATTGTGGCCTTAAGTATCCGCCAATATGAAGTGTTTGTGCGGGAAAAACTACTGCAACTAGATCATGTGGGCGAGGTTCATTCGCACATAGCAGTGACAGAAATCAAGAATACCACCGAGTTGCCTCTTGAGCTTGCTGAGTAAGCCATAATTTTGCATGACACGTTCACCTATTGCCCTTATGATTCTCACTTTTTTTGGGGAGCCAAACTATGTTGGATGTGAATGAATATTTCGATGGTTGTGTAAAGTCGGTAGCGTTTCAAGGCGCTGAGGGATCAGTAACTTCGGGTGTTATGTTGGCGGGGAAATATACCTTTGGTACCAGCCAGAACGAATTGATGAAAGTCGTTTATGGCGAGCTAATTGTTCGTTTTGCAGATAGTGATTCCTGGCAAAGTTTTCCAGCAGGAAGTGAATTCTCGGTGCCAGCTAACAGCTCTTTTGACGTTGATGCGCCGGTTAATTCTGTTTATCTGTGTTTTTATAGCTAAATTTTGCTGTTAAACCTTGAATCTTAAGTGAAAAAAAAGCGCCCCATGGGGCGCTAAAAAAGTAAAGTCAACAGAGACCAATTTCTCTGTTGTATATTAAGCACGTATCATGCCAATTAGCAGGGGCCTCATCTCATTGGGCTTTGGTGGTAGTGCAATGGCATAGGATATTTTTGTGCACCATGTGGGGGCGAATTATGCTCATTAATTGTGCATCTGCTCGCCTCTATACCAAGGCAATAGTGGCAGCCACCATTTGGACGTTTCCACGGCGCTATCAAGCTCGATGATTTCACCAAATTTAGGCGTCATCATGCCATCTTCAGCTGCAGCAAGTTTGTCTAGCTCGATCAGAGGCTCAAACCAAGGGTGGAAAGCTAGATTAAACGTACTGTTGTGTATTGGAATCATTTTCTTACCCCCTAAATCTCGATGTGCTTGCAGCGTCTGCTCAGGGAATAAGTGGATATTTGGCCACATATCGTTGTAAGCCCCCGCCTCCATTAGGGTGATGTCGAAGGGACCTAATTTCTCTCCAATTTCTTTGAATCCAGCAAAGTAGCCAGTGTCACCACTGAAAAACAGGTTGTGCTTGCTGCCTTTTATGGCCCAACTTGCCCACAGTGTTTCATTGCGATCATTTAACCAGCGACCAGAGAAATGCTGGCTGGGCGTAGCGGTGATCGTGATACTGTCGATAGTGATAGCGCTCCACCATTCAAGAGCTGTTATTTTTTCAGCCGCAATTCCCCACTCCAATAAATGCCGTTCCACGCGGCTCGGGACTAAAAACTGCTTTGTTTTTGCGTCGATAGCCTTGATGCTAGCTTCATCCAAATGGTCGTAGTGGTCGTGGCTAATAATTACCGCACTCAATGATGGCAGTTCTTGGATACTGAGGGCAGATTCATGAAAGCGTTTAGGGCCCACAAATGAGAAAGGAGACGCTCTATCGCTAAACATGGGGTCAGTTATTAGCCAGTGTCCGTCAACTTGCATCAATACGGTAGAATGGCCAAGTTTGACAATTTTATCGCGATCTCCCTGCATGATTTGCTCGCTGGGTTTGATGACCGGAATTGGTTTGTTCGGCTCCATATGGGGAACGGTATTCGTGAATCGTTTCCACATGATGCTAAAAAAGGACGTGGCAGGTTTTTCACGGCTTTCATTCAACGGTTGTGTGATGCTTTCATCCGCAGTGGCACAGGCGGTTGTGCTAACAAACAGAAAAAATAGCAAAGCTCTGGCAATGACTCGCATGAGGGGTGTTAGTCTCCATGTAAATGAATGTTACAAACAGATTTTATACGTTTATACTGGAAAAAATGTTTTAGGAAGTTGCCATGGGCATTGACGCCATTATTACTATCTGTGTTTTGATTACCTTTTTTGTCGTTGCCGTGGGTGGATTTTTAGCCGTAGATTATGCATTGGCTTTGGCAATGATTTCTCTATTGGTGTTTGATGTGCTGTCTCCAGGTGAAGCCTTTGGAGGATTTGCCAATCCTGCTTTGTTTGTCATCATTCCGTTTTACGTCGTTTCCGCGGCACTTAAAGAGAGTGGCGCATTGACGGTCTGGGTTAAAAAAGTCTTAGGTCGTGGAAGTGGTATTAAGCGTTCTACCCTTCGTATGATGATGCCAGTGGCCGCTATGAGTGGTTTTGTAAGTAATACTCCGGTGGTTGCCATGTTTATCCCACAGTTGCAGGATTGGGCAAGACGCAGTCGTATACCAGTGTCAAAATTGTTAATGCCTTTGAGTTTTGCATCGATTTTAGGTGGAATGTGTACCATGATCGGTACCTCCACCAATATCCTATTGAGCGGTCTAATGGAGCAGGTTGGCTTGGGTGATGAACTGAGTTTGTTCGCTCCAGCTATGGTGGGAGTGCCGCTGGTTCTGCTCGGTGTTATTTATTTTTTAGTGGTAGGTCATCGACTGTTACCTGCTCGAGAGAGCCTAGAGACCTCGCTTGAAGATATACAAAAATATTCTGTGGTGATGCGTGTTGAAAAAGGTGGCCCTCTCGACGGTTTGTCGATAGCAGATGCCGGACTCCGTCAACTTCAGTACAGCTATCTTTCAGAATTGCAATCGGGTAACCGAATAATGCCAGCGGTAGCTCCTCGTGAAATTCTGCATGGTGATGATTTATTGATCTTTGTTGGCCAGCCTGAAGCTGTTACCGAATTGCGCCAAATTCCTGGGTTAGCTGCGGCGGAAAAGCAAGTTTCCAAACTGGATATCCCTCATACCAATAGAGCGCTTGTTGAAGCTGTTATCTCGCCCTGTTCTTTTTTGGTAGGTAAAACGGTGAAAGAAAGTCGCTTCAGAACTCGTTACGGCGGGGCCATTCTGTCGGTATCTCGAGGTGGCGAGAGATTGAACCAAAAGGTGGGTGCAGTTGAGTTGATGGCGGGTGATACTTTGTTGCTGGAGGCGGCAAGGGGATTTGTGCCGCGGCATCGATATAGCAGGGACTTCTTATTGTTGAGTCGTTTGGATGGTGCCACGATACCAAATTTAAGGAAGGCTCCGGTTGCGCTAGGATTGTTACTGTTGTTTGTGATTGCTGTAGTGGGCGATATGGTGTCACTTAGTGGTGGGGCTCTATTGCTGGCGTGCGGTATGATTGCTACTGGATGCATTAATGCTGAATCTGCCCAGAAAAGCATCGATTTTCGCGTCGTGTTGGCCATTGGTGCATCTCTTTCGCTGGGCCTTGCCGTTCAAAAAACGGGCCTAGCTGCCATGGCGGCCAATGGTTTGTTGGCGCTGGGTGGATTGGACCCATTACTTAATTTATTTCTTCTGTATTTGGCCACGGTATTAGTGACCGAGACCATTACCAACAATGCTGCGGCGGTCTTAATGTTCCCTATTGCGCTTTCCATTGCTGCTGCATTAGGTGTCGATGCCATGCCATTTGTGATGACGGTACTTTTTGGAGCGTCAGCAAGTTTTGCAACCCCTATAGGCTACCAGACAAATCTTATGGTGCAGGGGCCCGGCGGTTATAGTTTTGCGGATTACTTAAAGGTAGGTTTGCCGCTCACGATGTTAGTTGGATTCGCTGTTGTCAGCCTTGTACCTTTGATATGGTCGTTTTAATGCGCTTTATCATCTCTCTTATCCTTGTCAGTTGGATGTCCTTGGTGCAGGCCTCAACAGAAGACGATATTTGGCAAACCTACAGCCATTTTTTGGATGGATTTAGTGGTGATTTGGCGACTAAAAGTGAGCTATACAAAGAAAGTCCAGATACTTATTGGGCTATGGTTCAGCAGCGTGTTCTGCCGCTTTGGAGTAAAAAGGCCAGTATAGAGGGCTTGGCGACTAGGGCAAAGTTGGATGACCTTTCGCCGACTCAAAGGCAGCAACTAGATGCTGTGTTGGATGCTACGGTTCAGCGATATGCCTTTGAAATACTAGATAATTATAGTGGTCAGCGATTCGTTTTAAACAAGCTGGTTAGAGATGAGGAGTTTCCTGAATTTGCCGTATTAGAAATCACGGCGGTATGGGATAATTTTCCTGATTTAGATATAGAATTAATGCTTATTAATGAAGACGATCAATGGCGTTTTTATAATATTCGCTATGGTTGGTTTAGCTATATCGGTGCCAAAAAATGGTCTTATCGGCGTGGGCTTGTGTCGGCTAGATTCGATAGCTTTTTGGAAGGTCTAGCCAATAAAAATCGCCGACATTTTGCTGCAATGTGTGCAGCAACTCTGGTGCAAACAAGTCAAATATGTCACGAGTGGATTGGTGATCAGTGATTGATTAGAATGTTCGTTTTAACCTCTACTTTGAGTATGCTATGCCATTGTTACGTTGTCTTTCTTCATTTTTAATTTGCATAACTTTTCTTTCATCTAGCCCATTGGTTAATGCCACCGTTGTTGTCCATAGTCTGCAAGAGCAAGTCCAGGGTTGGTACACCACACTCCAAGCGAATTATGCGACCTCCTCATCGACAGTTGAAAAGACTGATTATAAAGGCGATTTTCGTGTCTCCAATAACAGTGATGAGCAACAGTGGCTGTTGTTTGGCAATTTGGCATACAGTGACGTAGATGGTACGCGTAGTGATGACAGCCAATTACTCCATGGCCGTTATATTTATAAGGGGCTGATAGGTAAGTTAAATGCTGAGGCGTTTGTACAGCGTGAGCAGGACGACTTTGCTTTGTTGGCTTCTCGGCAACTTTATGGCGCAGGCTTGTCTCTGTTAAAAAAGCACGACAATTTCGCCCTTCACAGTATGATCGGAGTGATGGAAGAGAGTGAAACGCATATTAGCGACGTCACTCAAGATAGGAGGCTTACTCGAGTCACTCTCTCAAGCCAGCTGCAATACCAGTTGCAAAATAAAGCGCGTATTACTCTCGTCGCCTATTTTCAGCCAGCATTGAGTCAGTGGAGTGACTATCGCAGTACTGCGAAGGCTAATTTTGCTTTTCCTCTGACAAATCATCTCGATATCACCATGGGGTATTCTTGGCGTTACAATGGAGATGCCTTCACCGGTGTGCCGCCCATCAAACGTTCTTTTTCAACAGGTATTAGTTATCACTTTTGAGTGACGGAGGGTTGTTAGCTCTGATGAAACGATATTTGTTACCCCAATGTTGGGGTTTATTACTTAGATGTGCGTTACACTGTGTAAAACTAACAAAGACTACACATGAAAAAACACTCTCGTCCTAGTGACCCCCAAGCAGCCCGCGAGGCCGCCAATTACGAAAAGCCCATTGCCAGCCGTGAATTAATTCTAGAAACGCTGCGCAAAAGTGGTGTTCCCATGAATTTCGCTGAATTAGCCGATGCGCTAGACATCAACGGTGATGATGCGTTAGAAGCGTTACGTCGTCGTTTGAATGCCATGCAGCGAGATGGTCAAATTGTCCGCAATCGAAAACAAGGCTTTGGTCTCATTGAAAAAATGGACTTAATTAAAGGCCGAGTTTTAGGGCATCGGGATGGTTTTGGATTCTTAGTGCCAGCTGCCGGGGGAGACGATATTTATATCAGTGCGCGCCAGATGCGAGGTGTGCTTGATGGCGATGACGTTTTGGTCAGTATTGTCGGTCGCGACTCGAAAGGACGCAAAGAAGGAAGAATTGTCGATGTGCTGAATCGCAACACCGAGGAATTGGTTGGGCGCTATTTTAGTGAATCTGGCATAGGTTATGTTGTTCCAGAAAATCCGCGTATTGGCGTCGATATTGCCGTGCCACAAGGTGGTGATACCGCGCCTGAAAATGGGCAGTTTGTGGTGGTTAAGCTCATTGCTCAACCTACTTGGAAGACTCGACCCGTGGGTGAGATCAGTGAAATACTAGGTGATCATATGGCGCCCGGTATGGAAATTGACGTCGCGATCAGAAGTTACAGTATTCCACATGTTTGGCCGCAGGATGTGGAGCGACAAATCGAGCCGCTGCAACCTGAGGTGATGGACGAAGATAAAGCACATCGTGTAGATTTGCGTCATTTATCTCTGTTGACCATTGATGGTGAAGACGCGCGTGATTTTGACGACGCGGTATATTGTGAAAAGCGCAGTGGCGGCGGGTGGCGTCTTTGGGTGGCAATTGCCGATGTGTCGCATTATGTAAGGCCGCATACACCACTTGACCGAGAGGCAATCGCCCGGGGTAATTCAGTTTACTTTCCAGGTCGTGTGGTGCCGATGTTGCCAGAAATATTGTCCAATGGATTGTGTTCTTTAAATCCTGAAGTCGATCGCCTTTGCATGGTGGCAGAAATGACCATTAGTGCGACGGGTAATTTAAGTTCCTACTGTTTTTACGAAGCGGTTATGTTCTCCAAGGCGCGACTCACTTACAACAAAGTCGCCAAGATATTGAGTGATCGCAGCGAGGATAATCCGCTCCGTGACCGCTATGCGCCCGTTGTCCCAGTGTTAGAGTCTTTGCATGAGCTTTATGGTGCTCTTCACAGTGCTCGTCACCAACGTGGTGCCATTGATTTTGAAACCACTGAAACTCAAATGGTTTTTGGTGCCGATAAGAAAATTGCCGAAATTGTGCCCGTGGTTCGCAATGACGCACACAAATTAATTGAAGAGTGCATGCTGTGCGCCAATGTTGCAGCCGCTCGCTTTCTGGAAAAACATAATTTAGCCGGGCTTTTTAGGGTGCATAATGGACCTAAAGAAGAACGCTTAGCGAATTTAAGAGATTTTCTTGGAGGCTTAGGTCTCGATCTAACTGGCGGTGCAAGCCCAACCCCGGCTGATTATCAAGCTTTGTTAGAACAGGTGGCCGATAGGCCTGATGCGGGCTTAATTCAAACTATGATGCTGCGCTCGATGAGCCAGGCGGTTTACAGCCCAGAAAACGAAGGACATTTTGGTCTTCACTATCCTGCGTATACTCACTTCACTTCACCCATTAGGCGTTATCCTGACCTGTTAACGCATCGAGCTATTCGTCACGTAATACGTTCCACCGTGGAGAGTCGTTATGTGAGAAGAGTGGAGGGTGCTGAACCCATTAAGGCAAGTGAGATATATCCCTACGATATGGCCCGTATGGTTCAGTTTGGCGAGCAGACTTCAATGACTGAGCGTCGAGCGGATGAGGCGACGCGTGATGTTGTTAGCTGGTTAAAGTGCGAATATTTACTCGACAAGGTGGGTGAAGAGTTCAGCGGTGTAGTGGTCGCTGTGACAAGTTTTGGCTTATTTGTCGAGCTGGGTGGGCTTTATGTTGAAGGCCTAGTGCATGTCACTTCGCTGCAGAATGACTATTACCAATTCGATCATGCCAGAATGTGTTTAATTGGCGAGAGAACGGGAGTGGTTTACGGTCTTGGTGACGAGCTCAAAGTCCAAGTGGCATCGGTAAAATTAGATGAGCGAAAAGTTGACTTAGAGCTACTCGGTGTCACCTCTACTGTTAGGCGGCGCAAGGCTAACCCAAATAAAAACCGGAGTCCTGTTTCTGAGGTGGCGGCAAAGCATGCCCGCAATAAACGCTCCACCCCTGATGATAAATCTGCTCGCGGTAAAAAGCCTGGTGCGTCTAAAAAAGCAAAGGCAACGAAAGCGGGAAAACGTTCTACTATTGCCGGCAAAAAAGCCGCTAAGCCAAAGAAAAAAACACGTCGCTAAGGTTAGGCGACATTATATTTGACGAGTTAAATCATGGACTACGTATTTGGATTGCATGCTGTTGAATCAATGTTGAGTCAACGCGCTGCGGATGTTAAAAAAGTTTTGGTGCAGCGTGGGCGCGATGATCAGCGTGTCCAGCAGATTGCCGACCTTGCCAAGCGGGCTGGTGTGGCAGTGGTTCAAACCCCTAAAAATGAGCTGAGCGACTTGGTGGACGGTAACCATCAAGGTGTGGTCGCGATTTGCCGAGAGCAAAAAGGACGCGATGAGTCTGAACTTCCGGCGTTGATAGAAGGGCTCAATGAGCCGGCTTTGATTCTTGTATTGGATGGCGTTACCGATCCTCATAATTTGGGAGCTTGCTTAAGAAGTGCCGATGCCTCCGGCGTTCATGCGGTTATTGCGCCCAAAGATAAGTCGGTAGGGATAACGTCGACGGTTCGAAAAGTGGCTTGTGGCGCGGCTGAAAATATGCCGTTCTTCGCCGTCACCAATTTGGCACGTACGTTAAAAAATCTTCAGGATCTCGGGGTTTGGATTGTTGGTACAGCTGGAGAGGCTGATAGTTTTCTTTGGTCATATGATTTTAAAACACCCACGGCCATTGTTATGGGTGCTGAAGGTAAGGGTATGCGCCGCTTAACAAGAGAGGGCTGCGATTATTTGGTCAAGCTGCCTATGGCGGGTGCAGTGAGTAGTCTCAATGTCTCGGTGGCAACGGGTATTGCATTGTTTGAGGCTGTACGACAGAGGCAATAGCTGTTACAGGTTGGCCTATCTCGGTCAGTGATGTAGCTACATTGTTAAACGATAGTGTTTAGTTTTCACATGTTT
>Ga0209955_1000465_pt1 | contig 14337 bp, 12 predicted proteins | sample SalPonA_A_H2O_MG_FD_185716 | JGI IMG/M metagenome (GOLD analysis project Ga0209955, IMG submission 185716) | Water microbial communities from South San Francisco under conditions of wetland restoration - Salt Pond MetaG R2A_A_H2O_MG (SPAdes)... | ecosystem: Environmental > Aquatic > Non-marine... | reverse complement strand
AACCAGGAACTTTTTCTAAAAGCGTTTTTTCTACACCTTCTTTCAATGTAACGTCCACCATACTACAACCTTGACAGCCACCACCAAATTTTAAAATGGCGACTTGGTCATCCGTAATTTTCTCAAGGCTGACTTCACCACCGTGAGCGGCAAGGGACGGATTCACCTCGTTGTAAAGAATATAATTGATGTGGTCTTCTAATGGACTATCTGCACTCACTTGAGGCATTTTTGCATTGGGCGCTTTAATCGTCAGCTGACCACCCATGCGATCTTTTGCATAATCGACGATCGCATCTTTTAGAAACGGCAAGGAGCGCTTCTCGTAGAACGCCTTAATGGTCTCAAACTCCACGGTTTCGTCTTCTTCATTGACGTCACCCTCACGGCAATAAGCAATGCATGTTTCAGCTCGAGATGTGCCTGGGTTGGTGATAAACATGCGTACACCGAGAACATCATCGCCCTGTTTGGCAAGTAACTCAGCGAGATAACCCTGTGCAGATTCAGTAATAGTAACCATGATTCACTCCTTAATATGGCGCTATTGTAGTGTTATTTACGCAAAGACTCTATGGCGTGGAACCTTAAATAGCAGAAAAATTCCTTATCTTTTAAACGATTAGCCCTGCCTTGTGTATGGGTATTGGGGACATAGCACCCAAAAAGCACTTGATGAACGTTAAAAAATAAGGATTGTGTCGCGTATCACATGCAATAGACGAGTTAATAAAAGGTCTGCCGTTTTATTCATTTTTTTCACTGCATGGAGCTATTCTTATTTGTTTGGTAATAACAAAATAGCCTTTAATTCTAAAAAAACTTACAAACTATTACTCCGAAAGCCCCACCATTATTGCTTTATCGAAAATTTTGGATATACTTTTACGGATTACTACTACATGGACATAACAATGAATCGTTCGCAAAAACTTCAAGACGCTCTCAAACAACGCATCTTAATCCTAGATGGTGCGATGGGAACCATGATCCAAGAATACAAACTTGGAGAAGCCGAATATCGCGGCACACGTTTTGCTGACTTTCACGTGGATGTAAAAGGTAACAACGACTTACTCAGCTTGACACAGCCAGGCATAATTAAAGAGATCCACCTCGGCTATCTCAAAGCCGGGGCCGATATTATTGAGACCAACACGTTTAACTCCACCCAAGTCTCTCAAGCTGACTATCAAATGCAGGACCTTGCCCACGAGCTAAATTTGACGGCTGCGCGTCTTGCTCGCGAAGTCGCCGATGAAATGTCTACCCCTCAAAAGCCTCGCTTTGTTGCGGGTGTTCTTGGCCCAACCTCCAGAACAGCGACCATATCACCTGATGTTAACGATCCTGGCTACCGCAATATTACTTTTGATGCCTTAGTCGATGACTACCTAGTATCCATTGATGGACTCGTAAAAGGCGGAGTTGATATCCTGCTAATAGAAACCATTTTCGATACTCTCAATGCTAAAGCGGCTGCTTTTGCTGTGAGCACATACTTTGAAGAGCATGATATTGAGCTGCCGATCATGATCTCAGGCACGATCACTGATGCCTCGGGTCGCACACTATCAGGACAGACCGCTGAGGCGTTTTGGTACTCCTTGGCACACGTTAAACCCATCAGTATCGGCCTTAATTGTGCGCTTGGGGCAGAAGAGCTACGCCCTTACGTTGAAGTGTTAAGCAAAATTGCCAATACTCATGTTAGCGCACACCCCAATGCAGGACTACCCAACGAATTTGGTGAATATGACCAAAGTCCTGCTGAAATGGCAGGTATTATCGCTGAATTTGCTCAAAGTGGATTTATTAACATTGTTGGTGGTTGTTGCGGAACCACGCCAGAATTTATTCGCCAAATTGCTGAAGCTGTTGCCGACATTGCTCCACGTAAGTTACCAGACCGCCCTGTTCAATGTGAATTAAGCGGCCTCGAACCTTTTGTCATAGGTGCAGATAGCCTATTTGTGAACGTAGGTGAGCGTACTAATATTACAGGCTCTGCAAAGTTTGCGCGCCTCATTCGCGAAGAAGACTACGACACCGCCTTGGATATTGCTCGTGATCAAGTAGAAAACGGGGCACAGATTATCGACATCAATATGGATGAAGGCATGCTTGATTCACAAGCTGCCATGGTTCGCTTTCTACATTTAATTGCCTCTGAGCCAGATATTTGCCGCGTCCCTATTATGGTCGACTCTTCCAAGTGGGAGATTATTGAAGCTGGCTTGAAATGTATACAAGGCAAAGCCATTGTTAATTCCATTAGTCTCAAAGAAGGCGAAGCCGATTTCATCAAAAAAGCCAATCTCTGCAAGCGCTATGGTGCCGCAGTGGTAGTGATGGCCTTCGATGAAAATGGCCAAGCAGACACACTGCAGCGTAAAACTGAAATTTGTGAGCGTTCCTACCGTGTATTGGTAGGTGAAGTTGGTTTTCCGCCTCAAGACATCATATTTGACCCCAATATTTTTGCCATTGCGACAGGTATTGAAGAGCACAATAACTATGCTGTCGACTTCATCGAAGCTACGCGCTGGATACGTCAAAATCTACCCCATGCCATGGTATCTGGCGGCGTGAGTAACGTGTCATTTTCTTTCCGCGGCAATAATATAGTTAGAGAAGCGATCCACGCCGTATTTTTATACCATGCGATCAAGGCTGGCCTGACAATGGCGATTGTGAACGCCGGCCAACTTGCCATATACGAAGATATCCCGCTCGAGCTGCGAGAAGCCGTTGAGGATATTGTGTTAAATCGACGCGAAGATGGTACCGAGCGTATGCTGGATATCGCTCAAAAATATAGCGGTGATAGCGCAAGGGTTCGAGAGGAAGACCTAAGCTGGCGTGAACTTCCCGTCAATAAACGTTTAGAACACGCCCTTGTGAAAGGCATAAACGCTTATATCGACAGTGATGTTGAAGAAGCTCGCGCTGCAGCGAATCGTCCCATCGAGGTGATTGAAGGGCCTTTGATGGATGGTATGAACGTTGTTGGTGACCTGTTTGGTGAAGGTAAAATGTTCTTACCACAAGTGGTTAAATCCGCACGTGTTATGAAGCAGGCCGTAGCCTATCTTCTACCCTTCATTGAAGCTGAATCAGAGGGTGGTGTTCGCCAGAGTAATGGTAAAATTTTGATGGCGACCGTTAAAGGTGATGTTCACGATATCGGGAAAAATATCGTTGGTGTTGTGTTGCAATGCAATAACTTTGAAGTTATCGACATGGGGGTTATGGTGCCTTGTGAAGATATTTTGAAAAAAGCCCGTGAAGAAAATGTCGATTTAATCGGTCTTAGCGGCCTGATTACGCCATCCTTAGATGAAATGGTCCACGTGGCTCGAGAGATGCAACGCCTCAACTTCCAGATCCCGCTCATGATTGGTGGCGCTACAACCTCAAAGGCTCATACTGCGGTGAAAATCGAACCACAATACAGCAATGACATCGCCGTATACGTTGCCGATGCATCGCGCTCAGTGACCGTGGCACAAAACCTTCTTGGCGGCGATGCAAAATCAGGTTTCGTCGACAATGTTCGCAGTGAATATGAAGTGGTTCGAGAGAGAAACGCCGGTCGTCGAGCCAAGAGCATACCTTTGCCATACCAAGAGGCCATCAACAATAAATTTGCACCTCAGTGGTCAACTTATCAGCCACCCGCACCGACGTTTACCGGGGTAAAAGTGTTCGATGATTATGATATTGAAACTCTCATTCAAACCATCGACTGGACACCGTTTTTTATATCTTGGGATCTCGCGGGCAAATATCCGAATATTTTGACCGATGAAGTGGTCGGAGAAGCGGCGACTCATTTATTTAACGATGCACAAGCCATGCTGCGTAAAATTGTTGATGAGAAATGGATCACGGCCAAAGCCGTGGTCGGTTTCTGGCCGGCGGCGAGCCATGATGATGATATCGTCGTCTACAGCGATGATACACGCCAAGAAACATTGGCAACGCTGCATCATATTCGCCAACAAATGCAACGTCAGGATAACAAGCCTAACCAATCACTGGCTGACTATATAGCTCCTATCAACAGCGGTGTTAATGATTATATCGGTGGGTTTGTCGTGACTACTGGTCACGGTGTTGAAGAGCGAGCTAAGGCCTTTGAAGCTCAGCACGATGACTACAATAGCATTATGCTAAAAGCATTGGCTGATCGCCTGGCGGAATCTTTTGCGGAGCATATGCACCTTAGGGTAAGAAAAGAATTTTGGGGTTATGGCCGCGATGAAAACTTGAGTAATGAGGATTTAATAAAGGAGCGTTACCGCGGTATACGCCCTGCCCCAGGCTACCCTGCATGTCCAGACCATACAGAAAAAGCTACACTTTTCAGTTTACTTGATGCCGAAAGCCATACCGATGTTTCGCTTACCAGTGCTTTCGCGATGACCCCTGCCTCAAGTGTCAGTGGATGGTACTTCTCCCATCCAGATGCTCGCTACTTTGCCACAGGGAAAATAGCAAGAGATCAAGTGGAAAGCCTAGCAAATCGCAAAGGTATGGCAGTTGATGAGATGGAACGTTGGTTAAACCCTGTGTTAAGCTACGATCCATCAACAATTGAAGCCTAACGAGACCGTTATATGAGCAATGATGTAAAAAATGAGCCCACTGACTCACCTGGACTTGGCACACTGGTAATGGCTGTTTTAGCGGGTGCGATTGGCGTAAATAGCTCAAAAAATCGCAAGAAAGACTTCAGCGCCAAGTCTGCGACACCTTATATTATTGCGGGTATTTTATTTACGGTGCTGTTTATGATTAGCCTTTATGGCCTCATTCAATGGATATTGCCGAAGTAGACTCGATAAAAAACGGGCCAAATGGCCCGTTTTTTTTTAACTTGTTTAGGCAGGCATTCCGCTCAACCAAAAAACAACTGTAGATACTACTAAGGCGATTAGAGCCGTTGCTGCGATCGCGTCAGCTGCGCCATCATCATAGTTGTTGTCAGACATGATAACTCCGATTCAAACAATTGATTATTCCGCTGTGCGGGCCTAAAAATTCAGGCGTGATTATACAGTTTTCCACTTAAAGATGAAGTGTGTAAACCGCAGCTTATATTCTTAAATGAAATAAACAAATATCTTTTTATTCTTCGATGAAATTAAAAGCCTTGGGTAAAATAGTCCTATACCTTTGGTAAGGATCTTAGGATGTATCGATACAACGAAAAAGATAAACAAATGCTACACGAACGAGTAGCACAGTTTAGAGATCAAACTCAGCGCTATCTTGATGGTCGCCTTGAAGAAAGTGAGTTTTTGCCATTGCGCTTGCAAAATGGCTTATATATTCAACGCCAGGCCCCCATGCTGCGTATCAATATCCCCTATGGCATGCTGAATACCCGTCAGCTACGTCGTTTAGCGGACATTAGCCGCCGTTACGATAAGGGTTATGGACATATCTCTACTCGCCAAAACATTCAATTGAATTGGCCGAAATTAGAATCAATACCTGACATACTCGCCGAGCTCTCCGACGTTGAAATGCACGCCATTCAATCCAGTGGTAACTGCATTCGAAATATTACTTCGGATCAATTTGCTGGGGTTGCTGCTGATGAAATCGCAGATCCTCGCCCCTATTGTGAGTTGATAAGACAATGGTCGACATTCCATCCTGAGTTTGCGTTCTTACCACGTAAATTTAAGATTGCGGTCAATGGTTCACATGCTGATCGTGCCGCCGTGCAATTTCATGACATTGGTATAGAACTCATTGAGAAAAATGCACAGCTTTGTTGCCGAATATTTGTTGGCGGTGGACTCGGCCGAACCCCCATGATTGGCAACCTGATTCACGATGCGCTAGACCCTAAGCATTTATTAACTTACCTCGAAGCCATATTGAGGGTCTACAACAAGCAAGGACGCCGAGACAACAAGTATAAGGCACGTATTAAAATACTCGTTAAAGCGATGGGCATTGAAGCCTTTAAATCTGAAGTTGAACAAGAATGGCAACAATTCCTGAAAGATGGGCCCTCAACCTTGACTCCTCAAGATATCAGTTGGGCAAGTTCTTTCTTTACCGCGCCTAAATATGTGACATTGAGTAGCGATGACTATGAACAGCAATTAATCGTTCTACAAAACGAGCACCAGGCTTTTGCTCGTTGGCTAGAGCGAAACGTTCAACACCATAAGCTGGCTCAATACGCGATAGTGAATGTATCACTCAAACCTGCTGGCGTTGCTCCAGGTGATATTACTGCCAATCAAATGGAAGCTATTGCCGACTTAGCCGACCAATTCAGTTTTGGAGAAGTTCGTACGACCCATGAGCAAAATATGGTGCTCGCAGATGTTCACCGAAACGATTTGTTCGAACTCTGGAAAGGGCTTAAACAACATGGTCTAGCCACCCCAAACATAGGCTATCTCACTGATATGATTTGCTGCCCAGGTGGTGACTTTTGTTCTCTCGCCAACGCTAAATCCATACCCGTAGCAGAGGCAATACAGACGCGCTTCGACGATCTCGATTACCTTTATGATTTGGGCACCATCGATCTAAATATTTCGGGTTGTATGAATGCATGTGGACACCACCACATTGGCCATATTGGTATTTTAGGGGTTGATAAAAAAGGTGAAGAGTTTTTCCAGGTCTGCCTCGGCGGCGATTCAGGTAGTAACGGTCGCATTGCTAAAATTCTTGGCCCATCGTTCAAAGCCGATGATATACCCAACGTCATAGCACAATTACTACAAACTTATGTCGCACTTCGATATGAAGGCGAATTATTTATCGATGTTATCAAACGCGTTGGCATCGAACCCTTCAAGGAGGCCGTATATGGCAAAAAAGCTGCTTAGCAATGGGGCTGTTGTGTACGACACATGGCAAATCATTGATGATACCGTCAGCATCGAAAAAACTAGCGAGCTACCTGTAGGCAAGGTCATTGTGTCAATTGCCCATTGGAAACGCTTTAAGGAGACATTGCTTAAGCGTGGGCCTGAAAAATTAGGCTTAATCTTGCAGCCCAATGAATCCCCAGCCATGATAGCCAATGAACTGGAGTTCATTTCTGTAATGGCAGTAAATTTTCCTGTCTTTACCGACGGCAGAGGATATAGCCATGCCCGTGAATTACGCGAGCATTTCAACTTTTCCGGAGAAATTCGAGCGGTTGGCGATGTTCTCATCGATCAGTTGTATGCCATGCGACGCTGTGGTTTCGACGCGTTTATCATGCGCAAGTCAGACGACGTCGACCTAGCGCATAGCTATTTGTCGACCTTTAGCTTTCCTTACCAAGGTGCAGTGGATGATCCCCGGCCAGTTTGGCATCGATAGTAGACTTTTGCTGTTCCGTATTTAGCATCTCTGCTATAAATAGGGGATGGATGCCTCAATTACAACTTCATTTTTTCTTATCTTCAGTGGCGCGGCGGTACTTGCGACGTTCGCATTGTATACCCGCCAGCCCCTGCTAATTGCTTACATCGTTTTAGGTGCCATGGTTGGCCCCTACGGAATGGAGTACATTACCGACTTAAGCTTGCTGTCTGACATTTCCCATATAGGTATCATTTTCTTGCTATTCCTGCTTGGCTTAGATATGCAGCCTCAGGCATTAGTCACCATGCTGCGCAAAGCCACAACAGTTGCCCTCTTCAGTTCGCTATCCTTTGCGCTTATTGGATACTCCATCAGCCGCGCCTTTGGATTTATAGACTCTGAAGCTTGGATCATTGGTTTGGCAATGATGTTTAGCTCTACCATCATTGGTATTAAGCTGCTTCCCACAACCGTGCTTCACCATAAGCATACTGGTGAATTGATGATAGGTCTGCTGTTGCTGCAGGATGTTATCGCTATTTTTGTTCTACTATTTTTGTTCAGTGGCAGCTCTGGAGAGTTTGATATTAAAGGCCTTGGAATAACGCTATTAGCACTGCCGATCATTATCCTCATGGCTTTTGCCTTTGTACGCTATATTTTATTAGCCTTACTCCAACGTTTTGACAGGTTTCATGAATATATCTTTTTAATCGCTATAGGATGGTGCTTGGGTGTTGCGGAAGCAGCGCATGCCGTAGGTTTATCTGCAGAAATAGGCGCATTCATTGCTGGAATTAGTTTGGCGAGCAGCCCCATATCTCAGTACATCGCTATTAGCCTTAAGCCATTGCGGGACTTTTTCTTAATATTATTCTTTTTCTCACTCGGGGCCCGATTCGATTTAACCGTTTTAGGCAGTATAATCGTCCCCGCTATCGTGTTGTCAGTGGTAATTCTTGGCGCCAAACCCGTGATTTTCCGATTCATGTTACGCAAGCTGAGTGAAAATAATCGCTTAGCTTGGGATGTCGGCTTTAGGCTCGGTCAAATTAGTGAGTTTTCTTTGCTCATCGCCTATGTAGCATTTGCCAATAGCCTTATCGGTAAAGAAGCATCACACCTGATTCAAGCCACAGCGATTATTACATTCTTGGTATCATCCTACATCGTGGTCTTTAACTACCCTAATCCAATCGCCGTCAACGACAGACTGAGACGGGATTAACGCTATTCAATTGCCATAACCGGCAAATGATTTCTGGTGTTGTCATAGGGAAAGCCATCTAGAGACAATTTGTGATCATTGTTAGCCTGACCTAAATTCCATCTATCAGGATAGCCATCTTGATCAGTGTCTAACCTAGCTGAGGCGTGGTTGGGAAAGGCGTCTTCATGATCAGCATACATATCACCGTCGCTGTCTGGGCCGCTTAACTGTATCTCGTGCAAGCGAAATGATATGCCACCCAAATTGTCGTAAACCTGACGATCGACATCAAAAAACAGTACAAAGCCCTCTTTTAATACTCGAAAACGCTCTCCTCTTGGTGCAAACGTGAAGGCAATATCTGCAGTAGCGCGAGGAGCGTACATCGAAGGAGGTGGCATATTCAAGGCTGCCGGCCCTGGCACCCAAACAATTTTTTTACCATTGTGGTATACCCTATTTAATGGCGCGAGACTCTCGTTTTCAGTGTATACAATGACCGTCCATTGCCAGCCCTGTAAGCAGTCCATTCCTGTGCGATCACAGCCACTATTTTCTCCCGCCCAAGCATGACGCGCTGTGAACATGCCCCCTGACAACGGACTAATGGGGTCAATTTGATAAATCCCGGGCGTTAGCCACAGCCGAATAGGAGAATCAAATCCATTGTGACGGGCATCAATATTTATGACCTGATCGAATAAATCTTTGTCTTTAGTGGCCACAGGTGCAGGCTTTGAGGCACATGCGGCCAAAAGAATACTCAATACAACAACGATAAATCTCATAATGCCTCACTAAGGGCTAGGAAGGTAAAAAGTTTCACCATGGCTAACGATATAAGCATTCTCGTCTTCATCTATCTCTGCCAGAGCGGCCAACTGATAAAACACATTTCGGTGCACAAGGGCTTGCAAGCCATTACGAAGAGGCAGGCAAGGTAGCTTCTGACCCGAATATTCAATAGTTTCAAAAACCATGGGGCTGGCTAAATGAATTTTTTCATTGGTATTGGTCGTGAAGAACAGTTCAGCTTGTTCACCTTCACCAATTTTTACCATACTAAGAATAACAATGGGGGCACAATCGACACGTATGGCCAATTTCTCGACAGGCGTGACTAGATAATGGGTATCTCCTTCTTTACGAAGAAGTTTAGAAAACAACTGAACAAGAGCATCACGCTCAAACTTAACCCCCTCATGATACCAATTCCCTTCGCGATCAATTCGAATATCTATAGATCCAACATTTTCTGGCTGCCAATCCATGACCGGCGGGTAACTGTCGTATTGCTTGGAAATAGTTTCTAGTGTTTGCGTTAAATCGTCGAGTTTCATGGAGGTTCCGAAGGCTATTAATTGAGCACATTGTATAGCATTTAAACAATAATTCAGTATATCCAAGAAGAAGTTATAAAAAGACCAATTCGGCGTTGACGTAACGATTATCTGACGGTATTATGCGCGCACTTTCTCGATGAGGAAGCACCTTACTGCAAATGGTAGTAATCGGGGTATAGCGCAGCCTGGTAGCGCGCCTGCTTTGGGAGCAGGATGTCGGGAGTTCGAATCTCTCTACCCCGACCACTCTATCTAAAAACCAGCACGAACCGAGCGCCCATAGCTCAGCTGGATAGAGCAACGGCCTTCTAAGCCGTCGGTCACAGGTTCGAATCCTGTTGGGCGTGCCAACAATGCAGATCTATGGTGGGCGTAGCTCAGTTGGTAGAGCCCCGGATTGTGATTCCGGTCGTCGTGGGTTCGAATCCCATCGTCCACCCCATTAGTTTTTGTTTCCAAACCAACACTTATCAATCCGGTCTTTTTATTTCCCCGGATGCACTCGGCGCATCCCTGCGCCTCGCCCTTCGGGCAGCTTCGCTGTGCAGCGCTGTTCCAACGCGCTGTGTGATTCCGGTCGTCGTGTTCGAAAAAATGCAAAGCATTTTTAAACGAGCCAAAGGCGAAGCGCATAGCGACATGATGCCCTGAGTATCATGGTTAATCCCATCGTCCACCCCATTAGTTTTTGTTTCCAAAACAACATTTATCAATCCGGTCTTTTTATTTCCCCGGATGTACTCGGCGCATCCCTACGCCTCGCCCTTCGGGCAGCTTCGCTGTGCAGCGCTGTTCCAACGCGCTGTGTGATTCCGGTTGTCATGTTTGAAAAAATGGTTCTACACCATTAACGGGGGATGGCACTCATAATGACCTGTTTTGGTTGGTTATATCCGCATCATTGTGACGATCGCTTCGCGTTCGCCACCCACAATTCCCTAGTACGATCATGCTGTTGGCTCTACACCATTAACGGGGGATGGCACGGTAAGGATCCGATAAATCCATCACCACAACTCTAACCCTGTCTCTGCCCTTTAAACTGCGTAGATACGAGCGTAATGAAGCTTCTGATCGCCCAAGCTTTACATCGAATACTCTGTGATTTTTAAGATCTACAAAGGTTGTCGCAAAGCCTGATTTCCGTGAAAAGAAGTGCTCATCGATACCTAAAACGAGGGGGCAATTCCTTGTTCTTATTTCAGAATATCGCAACGAAATTTGACGTTGATACCAGCGCTCAATCGTAGCAGTTCCTATTCCGTGGCTGCGTGCAAGCTTGCGCTGAGTAACACCACCATCATGCGCCTCAAAGACCTCTAGCTTGAAAGCCTCAGAGGCACGATATCTTGGCAAGATACCACTAAAACGGTACCTAAAATAACGCCCGCACTGACGACAATGATATTTGGGGACGCGTAGATACATCGTCATGATTTGATTGCCCTGGCGGGTATGTTTGACTGTCCTTTGATACGTGGCTTTGATACGCAAATCGGTCGATTTGCAATACAAGCAGTTCGGCCGACAGCTGGGCTTAGCCCATACCCAAATTCCATTCTTTCTAACAACGCGTTCGATTTCTAGGCTGGGGAAGCCTATAATTTTTCCGGTAAGGGACATCGGTGTTCTCCATTAAATTGACTTCGCAAAATCATTTTAATGAATGCCGGTGTCCCCCCTTAATGATGAAGAGCCCTTATCCTTGAGTCCATATAAAAAAAATCATATGCTCAAGAAAAGCGCAAATTACGGTTTAAACATGACCCCAGAAACCATCGAAACCTACATTTCAAAAAAGTCAGAGTTACATCAAACACGCTTGCAAGAATTGCTAACGATTCTTCGTGAAAGCGCACCCAATGCAGAAGAATCATTAAAGTGGAATAAACCAGCGCTATCCTACCAAACGATTTTATTTATCTTTTCTGCACACAAACATCATATTAGCTTACACCCCACGCCAGCAGCAGTAACCGCATTTTCTGCTGATTTAAGCGAATACAAAACCTCACAAAATACTATTCAATTTCCACTGAATACTCCTATTCCTAAAGCCTTGGTTATGAAAATCGCTCAATATCGCGTCAAGCAAGTCGTTGAACACCATGCTTTGTGGAAATAACTAAAATAACTATCGACTTAAATTCTCATTCATAGCGCTAGGTGGTCGACCATTTCCGCTAGACACGCCTCTCCACCTCATCTACATTGAACAAAACCATTAAAAGAGAACACGCTATGCCATTTTCCAACGAGATGTTCGAAGAGATAAAAATTTTGAGTATGTTTGATGTCTCTTCCACCGCGCAGGGCTTAAAGGTACATTCTACGGCTGGCGAAGACGCCATTGCTGCAACAGAAAGGCTGTTTGCTAAAGGCCTAATCACCCAAGCGGACGGGGGTTACCTTACGCAGTTTGGTATTGAAACTGCCGAACATGTCGACGCATTAGTTACTGTTCTCGGCAGTAAAATACCTGAAGTTCAATAAAGCTGACCGATCACATATAACCAAAGTCAACGTCCAACCTGTAATGATTGGACGTAGACTGATTGCCTATTAATCCGCTTTTTTCCACTGAGTGAGTTCGGCGATATATTCCGGACCAATGCCACAACATCCACCTATAATCGTCGCGCCAGTACGGTACCAGATGTCTGCAAAGGCAGTATATTCATCAATAGCGATTTCTCGCATTTCTACCCCTTGAACCCTTGAGTCCTGTGTTGCTTTTATCGGGGTAAACTTATTAGCATAAACCCCTAACTCAAGGTTTGCGCCATGTTCACTAATCACTTGTTGCGCATCACGCAATGCCGCTTCCATGATTTCGGGTATTGAGCAGTTAAACATTAATCCTCTTGCGCGAGTCTCTATCACTTGTAAAACGGTATCTTTTACACTTTCTCCAGAACGAAGCTTTGGAGAAGTAGATTCATCGTCTAATGAAAACGAGTAATAAACTGGCTCATCGGCTTGATTTAATACACTGGAGGTACTGGCCAATTCTTCAAGGCAAGAAATGGTTTCGGCTATCCACAGATCCACATACCCCGACTGCGCTTCAAACAAGCTTTGGGTGACCGGTTGGGCAAGTTCAGTTGTAAAGAAATCCGCCCGATAACTGCCCATTGGTGGAGGAAGGGAGCCTGCCACCAAAACTTTACGCGGAGCAGTATCTGCTGCTTGACGAGCAAGCTTAGCCGCTAATTCTGCTAGTTCAGCACCTCGCTCTTGATACAGTTCTTCGCCCAGGTGAAATGGAACACACGCATAGCTATTGGTGGTAATAATTTCAGCACCGGCTTTTATATAAGCGTTGTGTGCTTGCACTACGGCTTCGGGAGCTTTAATCAGCGCCTCAGCGCTCCACAGTGGACGCGAAAAAGGCGCCCCCATACGGCGCAATTCATGCCCCATTCCACCATCAAGAATCGTTAGGTTTTTCATGAATATCTCCATCATGAATGTCATTTTTAGTGCTTAGTAATGCAAATACGCCGGTGAGCGATTGACTCGTTTTACAATGGCGGCCATGTTAACGACTTTTATGACGATAGTAACGCTATGTAAGTAAGAAATTTATGATTCCAAAGGCGATGTCTGGCAAAAATTCATACATCTATTCTCAACGTTAAGTAACACACTTGATCTGTGTTTTTTGGGAGCATTAAGGCCCCATCAATAATAAAAGAGTCACAACATGAAAACTGCCCAAAACTTTATTAATAATGAGTTTGTAAGTTCTGCCAACAGCGCCACTATCCCTGTATATAGCCCCGTTAACGGCATACTCATTGCCCAGGTTCCCTCTGCCACTGTCGATGAAGCTATTGCCGCCATTAATGCAGCCGCTAGCGCTCAAAAGGAGTGGCGCAAGCTAACCAGCGTTGAACGTGCTACCTACTTGCATCGTTTGGCAGATAAATTGTTGGAGCACAAAGACGCAATTGGCCAAGCTCTGGCCGAAGAGTCGGGCAAAAGTCTCGATGACGCCACCAATGAAGCAGTATACGCAGCCGATATCACCCGCTATCACGCTGAGTGGGCGCGTCGTATCGAGGGCGAAGTGATCCCCAGTGACACGCCTTGTGAAAGTTTATTATTGCAGCGTGAGCCCATTGGCGTTGTCAGCTGTTTGATTCCTTTTAACTACCCGGTCTACACCCTGCTACGCAAGATCGCGCCAGCGCTTATCGCCGGTAATACGGTGGTAGTTCGCCCCAGCAGTCACACGCCCTGTTCGGCATTCGCTATCGCTGAAGCGGTTAAAGATGCTGAATTCCCTGCGGGTGTAGTGAATATTTTAACGATGGACCACACCACCTCTGAGGTGGTATGCACCCACCCTAAAGTTGGCATGATTACCCTCACCGGGAGCGTGGCGGCTGGTCGCAAGGTATTGGAATATTCGCAGGTGAATATCGCTAAATCCTCGCTAGAGTT
>Ga0209955_1000462_pt1 | contig 14407 bp, 21 predicted proteins | sample SalPonA_A_H2O_MG_FD_185716 | JGI IMG/M metagenome (GOLD analysis project Ga0209955, IMG submission 185716) | Water microbial communities from South San Francisco under conditions of wetland restoration - Salt Pond MetaG R2A_A_H2O_MG (SPAdes)... | ecosystem: Environmental > Aquatic > Non-marine... | reverse complement strand
ATACTTGAAGATATTATTCAAATTAAACCAAGACAACATATAAAACTAATCAAAAACCACAGAGTAAATAACAATGAATTAAAAGAGTTAAACACTTTTTTAAGGGGAATTATTTAACCCCTACCCTTTTTTATAAAAAATAAAAAATATTTATAATAATTCACAAAATTATCTTTATAATATGTATATAAGTTTAAATTAGACTTAAATTAAGAAATTGTTAAGAAATAATTAAAAAAGTCAAGAAAATGATTTTTTTTAGAAAAGAAATCTATATAATTTTATAAAGACATACAAATATAGGTGCCTTTGTAGGTGAATTGATTATCTTTGAATGATAATCTAAATAATAAAAATAAAAATAAAAGGGAAAAAATAATGGCTGAAAATAAAAAAAATGAAATGGTTGAAGAAACAAAAGTTGTTTCAAATGGAAATGGTTTATCAAGTTTAAATGATGAGTTTTTATCTTTTGAAGAAGATATGGTTGAAGATATTGATTTTAAAGAGTATTCAATAAATGGAAACTTTAATGGTGCTAGATTATTACCAGAAGGTGTTCAATTACAAGCATTATTCAAAGAAGGTAGTGAAACAGTTAAAAAAACTGTTAAGTTGAACAAGTCAATGACTGAAAAAGAAGTGTTAGAGATTTTATTTAAAGACATAGAGTTAGTTGGTGTAAAAGGTTATGAAACTGATAATGGAACAACATTTTCAGCAGAAGATTTTACAATCACAAACAACACTAAAAAAAGTAAAAAAGATGCCTTCTTTAACTCAAATGTATTTACTATTTTAGAAGATGCAGAACTTGAAATCAAAGAGTATGAGAGAAAAGAAGTTGTTAAAGGTAAAACAGTTGTTAAAAAGAGTTATAGATACTTCATTTCTTGTCAAATCATTGATGGTCTTGATATCAAGTTATTCAAAATAGAATTAAAACTTACAGACAAAGAATTAAAGTTTTTAGGGTCTAAAATTAGTGCAGATACACTATTTAATGTAAAAATCAATGGTTTATCAAGAACTATGAATGGGTCATACTTCACAAATGTATTCCCAACATTTTTATGATAGGGTTTTTACCCTATTTATTAAAGGTGGTAGTATGTATATAAATAATGTAAAAGTTTTTATAGAACCTTTTAAAGACAAGTATATTACAAATATTCAATCTCATAAGGGGAAAGGTAATATTTCATTTGAGATAGAAACAACTAACCCTTATGATAATGAAGCCATACTCATTAAAACTATTAAAAGAGATAACTCTATTGTTAAATTAGGTTATGTTCAAAAAAAAGAGTTTATAGATAGACAATATACAAAAGCAGCAAGTGAATTATATTTTGAGTATCAAGATATCTTGTGTGAAAATGGTGGTGATTATAATGATCCAAGAATATTGGAACTAAAATCAAACCCTAAATGGGCTGAGAATACAGGTAATATTTATAATGAATTACACTCAAAAGAAGAGTTAGAACAAATCAAATCTCAAATTGATATGGGAATTATGAACTTTGTTTATGACTACTATGAAGACTGTGGTTATTTGATATTGAATATTTAATACAATTATTATTGTGTTAAATAAGAAAGAGAACAAGATACCTATAAATGGGTAATTTATAATAATTAAAAATTATTACAATATTTATTGTAATATTAAAAATAAATCACTAAATATTCTTTATAATAGTTATATACATAAAGGTGTTTGGTGATGACTACTGATAATACAAACAAACCAATTTCTAAAAGTGAAGCATTAAATCAACTAAACAAAAGAGAAGAAGATAAAAATATTTCTATTGTTGATGAACTCATATACAAAAATAAAGAGAGAAAAGGTGCTAAATTAAAAAAGACCTTGCAGTCATTCTTGATAACATTTTTTACAGGTATTGGTGGTTTTTTTACATATACCATAAAAGATAAAATTGAAAGTAATATGGACTTGTTTGCCAATATAGATATTATTAGTGAAGGGTTAAATCAATATCTTTGGTTTATATTTAATTCTATAACCCACCCTATTGAAGTCATAAGTAGTGAATATTTATTAGAGTTCTTATTGATAATTCTATTAGGACTTGTAGGACCTATTTTAGTAGCAACAATAACTTTTAAATATCTATCAAAAATTATATACAAAAATGAAATCATTATTCTTGGAAACATCACCAAATGGGAGATTAAAGAGATAACCAAAGAGTTTATTGATTTTAAACTAACAAGTGGAAAAAACCTTGATGACAAAGAACTCTTTAATGCAATAGAACCAATTTGTAGAGAACTTGGTAAATCAAGAGCAGTTGTTAAAACAATCAACAAAAGAGTTTCAAGAATGATATTTGAAGAGCATCTTCCAATAATTGCAAATAATATACCACCTGTTGATATTAAGAATATATGGAAACCAAATAGACTGTTTTTAGGTTGTAATGACCTTCAAGGTAGTCCTATTTACACACCTGAAACTGTTTGGAGAGGTGGGTTTGAAAGACATGGACTAATAGTTGGTGGTAGTGGTAGTGGAAAGTCTTACTTCTTCACAAGTTTTATGAATAATTGGTTAGGTAGTCCAGAAGCCTATAAAAACATAGACAAGATTTATATAGTCAATTTTAAGAACTCACCAGATTTTGACCCATTTTTAAAATATGACAAAGTAGTCCATAGTGGTGGTTCAGTTGAAAGTGCATTAAGAGTTTTTAAAAAGGTAGAACTTGAAATGTTAAAAAGGAATACATATCTAAAATTAAACAAGATACCAGATGGTAGAAACCTTCAAAAACTAATCTTTATAATAGATGAAATGCAGACCATTACTGAAATGAGTAGTGCAAAGGGTCTTTCAAAAGTTGAAAAGAACTCTTGGGCAGAGATAGAGAGAATACTAAACACCTTGTCTTCTAAAATTAGATCAACAAATGGTTCTATTTTTGGAATATTACAAAAGGCCACTTCTACTTCAATAGATACAACAGTTAGAGCAAACCTTACACATAGGTTTAGTTTATTAAATGATAATGGTTGTTTTGTTCTTGGTGGTGATAGAGAAGAACTTGAAAAGAAAGGTATATTCCCAGAAAAACTTCAATCAGGTCAAATGATTTACACAGACCTTCAATCTAATTATATAGAACCCCTATTTTGTCAAACTATTAAAGGTGAAGATTTAGATTTAACTATGGAAAATGATAGTCCAGAAGATAAAAAAATTAGAGTTGAGTTAGACAAAACAAAAGATATTGTTTTAAAAGCACAAGAGTTGTTAAAACAAGATATTGAATTAGTTGAGAGAGAAGGAAGACAAACATTTTGCGATACCTTCTCACAAGCAGAAGAAGTTGAAAAAGATTATATTCAAATAGCCATAGACTATTTTAAGAACCCAGAAAAATATTTAGTTCAAGAAGAAAAAAAAGATACTTCACCTGAAAGTCTAAATAGAGAGCCAGAACCTTTATTTGATGACAATATGTTAAACCTTGTGAATGGTTCAAAAAACAGGTTTCAGGGTTTTAAAAATAATAGAAATAAAAAATAATACAATTATTATTGTAATAATTTATTTAAACCTGTGATGGTAGTAATAAAGGGGAATTAAGAACTCTTTATATTTATTACAATAATAATTGTTAAAAATAATAAAGGAATATATATGAATGAATTATTAGACAACCTTTATGATGAAATAAAAACAGAATTGAAAGATTTTTATATCAAAAACAAAGGTGAAGATTTAGACACAATAAAAGAAGATTTTATTGATGAAAAGTTAAATGAGATTGTTGATAGTAATGTGCCAATTTATAACTATGATATAGTTAAATGTGCATTAGAGAATATAGATTTGGTTTTAGAAGTTCCAGAGTTCATGGCTTTTGGTGGAGAGACAACTCCATTAAATGGAATTGCGGCTAATCTATACAACAAATTATACAATGAAGGTTTAGAAATGGTTGATGATTTAATTGGAGAGTTAGAAGATAACCAAGAAGAAATCTACTAAAAAGGGAAGGGGTAAAACCTTCTCTTTCAATACTGTAATGGACCTATATTTTAACATCAAATTATAGGAAATATTTTAAGTCCTATTTAAAAAATCAAATACTTTATTTTAGAAAACATAATTCTTTAAATTATATTTATAATATGTATATAAGTAAAGGTTCTAAAATGAATGAAGATATTCTAAATCAAATACTCCAAAAAGTAGAAGACATTTCAACAAATCAAAGAAATCTTGAAAATAGTATTCAAGCACAAGACAAAAATATAAACAAAATTGTTGGTGCGATAAATCAATACAATCAAAAACTAACATCATTACTACAAAGTGAGTTTGATACCTTTGAAGACTTTATAAATGAAGTTCAAAAGGAAATTATAGAAGACCTACACAAAGTAAAAGACACCCTTGCAGATACAACTAACTCTCAATTAAAGAAGGTTAGAAAAGACCTGGCCCTAATTTCTATAAAACTAAACACAGATAGTAGTTTATCTTCACAAGAAATAGAAGAGAAAACCAATAGACCTTCTTTGGTTGTTGGTTCTAAAAATGAAATTGATGCATTTAATAAGAGACAAGTTGAAAGAGCCAAAATGGCTGATTTGGAAAACCAAAGAGTTGAGTTAAAAAAGGAAGAGTATGAACTACAACTCAAAAGACTAAATGAATTGAAAACTTCAAGAAGAGAACAACTTGAAGAGAAGTTAAATCAAGACAACACAGAGTTAGAGAACTTCTCACAAGAAGATGAAGCCAAATTATTAGTAGATAGTTTTGATAGAGCACAAAAAGAAGGTTATGTCTCTTCTGGTTTAGATATAAATGATTTTTTAGGTCAAATGGCTAGGGGTGAAATATAGTGTTGAGTTTAATATTTAGAATAGTTCTATTGATTTGGACTTTAAACACCCTTGATAATTACAATGTGTTAGTTCTAAACTTTACAAGTCCAAGTGTTGAGTTTCACTTTGAAAATATTCAACCTATGTTATTAGATATTTGGAACAAAATTGTAAAGATTGTTAGTGATATTGGTAGTCAATTAGGTTCAGGCGAAACAAAAGAACCAAGTTAGAATTATTATTACAATAATAATTGTATTTAATAAGAACCTGTGATGGTTATTGTTTTTAAGGGGAATTAAGAACTCTTTATATTTATTACAATAATAATTGTTAAAAATAACAAAGGAATATAAATATGAAAAATAATAGATGGGAAATTATGAATAGGGTAGTTATCAACAAAGAGTTAGATGACTTTGAAGGTTTAGATAAACAAGTTGAAAACCTTGCAACTGGTATAGAAAAAAGTTTTGATAGTCTTACTGATGGTTTAAAAAATCTTACTGAATGGGGTATTGACTTAAACTTTGAAGAGTTCTTTGGTAGTGGTGATACAAAAGCATTTGAGATTTCTAATAATGACTTCAAATTAAATGGAGATAGTCTAATGTTTGATATTCCAGATTTTATTGATGACCCAGAAGAAGAGAGAAAGGGTTCTAATAAAGATTTGGAAGAGTATCAGGAAGTAGTAAATGAGTTTGATAAGACCAAAAAGGGTTTAGAGACTTTTTATAAAGACACAGAAAATGATTTTATTCAATTGGGTGCAATGCTTGAATATTCTAAAAATCAAGGAAAACAAGGGTTTCTATCAAGATTTAAGACAGAAGGTCTAAAAAATGACATTACAGAGTTTTTAGAAGTGGAGTATTTAGAAATTAAACTTGATAAGGAAAAGATTGTTAAGGACTGCAAACAAGACCTTAAAGACAATTATTTTGAACTTTTTATTTTAGATAATACAAAATACAAATTACTGAAAAAAAAGATTTCAATAGCAAGACAAGACTTGAAATATTTAAAGCAAAGTAAAAAATATATTTTTAATGAGATTGATAAAATTATTGATGAAGTCTTTGAAGAGCAGCACTTGGAACACTTCAATAGTAAATCTGATCAAAAAATAGGGGACTTCTTAAAGTCAAATAAAAAAAATATGACTGATAAAGCCATAAAGAGATTTATTGAGTTTATGAGAAAAACTCTTGGTGATGATGAAAAATAAAAGTCCAAAATCATTTAATCAAAAAATATTAGAAGTATTTATAGTGTTTATTGTTGTTTTAATAGGTCTATTTCTTTTAAAAGAGAAAAAAACAACAAGTAGTAGTAATTATGAAGATAATCAATTCTTGCTCAAATATAGAGCAATTAAAGAGAAATACAAAGATTTTGATAAATTAGTTGATCTAATAGACAAAGAAGGCGTTGTTGTAAAAGTAAATGATGACACTCAAATAAGTCAAGGGTTTGTAGCAAGTGAGAAAAACAACAATAAACCTGTTATTGTAATTCATTATACATACTCTTCTCAAAACAAAGAGTTTAATTTAAAAGATTATAACTCTAATAAGTATGATAGTTTTAATAAAAGTTTTTCAACTGAAACTATTTATGACAAAGAAGGTTTTCAACTAATTGACTTTAAAAGAGACATAAAGCATAGGTTTAAATAATTTTTACAATTTTAATTGTAATAAATTGAAAAATGATTTTTTTAATTATAATATTTAATATAATATGTATATATGATTTGAAAGGAGTAGTTATGATTGAAGCAACTAAAAACTTATATTCTAAAATTGGTTTATTGATTACACAAGGTGAATTATCACTTGATGTAAATGAGACTATGGTGTTTAAAGATATGTATTCAGTTTATAGAAACCATTACAATTTTAATGAACCTTCAAATACTGAATTAAGAAGATTGGGTATATATCTTAATACTCATAAAAATGAAATTGATGCAGCACAATACAAAAGACACATTATGCTTCAATACAAAAAAACAAAAGATTTAGATTTAGCGAAGTATGTTGTTAAACTAATAGATCAATATAATTTAGGTGATAACCAAATAGAAATTGTTTAAAAATATAAAGGAGATTTGATATGGCGAGAGTAGGGTGTAAAAGGGAAGACCAAAAAGCGTATTTAGTTTGGGTGAATAAAGAACAACATGAACTATTTTTAAAACTTGCTAATGTAGCAGAGACAGAAGGTTCTAAACTAATCAGAGATTACATTAAAAACTATGTAGTAGCAAATAAATACAAGTTAGGTGATTGATAGATAATTTCATCAAATCTATAAGAAAAAAAAAGATTAAAAGAAAAAAAGACTTTTCTTTATTTTAATTACTTTTAAAGAAGTTTTACAATGGCACTGGAGACACTATATATTGGGGGTTTGAGTGGGTTTCTTTATTGATGAAAAAGGAGTTCTTTATTGATAAATAATGAGTTTATTATTGAAAAGATATGAGTTCTTTATTGACTTTAAGGGACTAATAAGTTTCATTATTGATAAATAATGAGTTTATTATTGAATATTAAAAATTAAATCAATAAAGAACAAGGAAAATCAATAAAGACAGATTGACTGGTTCTTTTATTTGAACCATTTTAGAACACCCTTAAAATCAAAGTTGAATATTTAAAATAGGTATTCTAAAAGATTTTATTGATGGATAAATAAGTTTTAATATTGAAAGTGATATTATTGTTCAATAAAGAACAAGCAAAGGCAATAAAGAATGAAAACTTATAGTGTTGTTCAATCAAATACTTTTATTAGAGATTTCTCTTTGGACAAAAAAGTTGATATAGTAGCCATCAAACTCTTCAAGGCAATACTTGCAAAAGTAAATAATAATGACACACTATTTAAAGATTTTTATGAAATAGACTATAAAACATTAGATTTAGCAGGTGTTCCAAAAAATAATAGATTTGAAATTATCAGAGAAAGTCTAAAAACTCTTGCTAATACATATATCAAAATGAATAAGGCTCATTTGTTAAATATGGAAGACCTTCCAGAAGATAGTCTCAAATGGGTTAGAACTATGGAAGATGATGATGAATTAGAGATAGGAGTTATCAATAACAGATTTATCTATAAAAAGAGAACAGGTAAAATTACCTTATCATTGGCACCTGAATTAAGAGAGTTCTTTTTAAATCTCTCAAAAGAATATACTATTTATGATTTAGAGTATTTGCGAAAATTAAATACAAACACAGAAGTGAAGTTGTATGAGATTTTAAAATCTTGGGCTAATAAAGGTGAGTTTTTCATCACACTTGATAATCTAAAAATACAATTAGATCTGAAAGCAAAGCAATATGAACAATACTTTAATCTTAAAAAACTTTTGAAAAAATCAATTTATAATATTACAATGAATACAGATTTATATGTTGAGTTTAAAGAATACACAGAAGATAGTGTTGAAATTAGTCCAAATCAAAGGTCATTAAAGGTTTTTAAACTACAATTTGTAATTAAAGACAAAGATAGTTTTAAAGAAATTGATATTTACTCATTGTTATACAAGAGATTTAAAGATCAAAGCGGAAAAATACTAATTATCATCAAAATTGAACATAAGGGTGAAAATATGTATGATATGATTATGAGTAATGTAGAAACAGGAGATAAGGCTACACTTCCTAAACCCCTACCCAAAGAAGTTTTATATAATTGGGTAAATGAAAACTTGGTGAATTAGTAAGTCAAGTAAGTAAAAAGATAGAGTTAAAGTTTAATTCTCTTATACCCATATATTTGATATTTAATATCAAGAGAATTAAGTATTATCTTTTAATATTTTATTTATTTCTTCCATGAATAAATTATAACTTATGTTATATTAAAAATTGAGACTAAAAAAGGAAGGAAAACTCCTAAAAGTCTCAATAGTTGTATTTTAACAAAATAAAAAATGAAAAAGACTATTTTTGAAGAGATTTGTTTATACTTCTCTCTTTACTCTCATTCTCTTGTGATTTAGATTTCAGTTGCATGAAGTATTCTCTTTCTTCTGGTGTTATAGACATTAAATATTCCATTTGAGTTTGAGCATCAGCGTTTAACATTTCATAGACTTTGTTATTACTTTCAGATCTATTTTTCTCACTCTCTAATATATAATGTTCAATTAAAGTTCTAACTGCTTTACTTACAGTAGTTCCATCTAATTTACAAGACATTTCAAATCTCTTATACAATTTTTCTGGTAGTCTAAGCCCTAATTGTGCTTTATTACCTTCTAACTCTGTTGTTAGTTCAATATAACCTTCTAATGTTTCATTTGACTTATTTAACATTTCATAAAAACTACTCATAAGTTCTCCTTTAAATATGAAGAAATTATATATTATCTTTGCTTAAAAAATGTTTAACATTTTACATTATTTGTTAAATATTATAATATTTGTTTAACATTAAGTTTATTTTAAGATAAAATGTTTTACAATTCTTTTATGTGTTTAACATTTTACATTAAACATTTAACAAAAATAAAATTAGAAAGAGAGAAAAACACTATGAATAAAAAGTTTGATATTGTTTGGAATAAGAGAACAGGTGCAGCAGTTTTAATTGTTGATGGAGAAGAAACTTCTTTTGAAGCAACTGGTGGTGGTTATTGTAAAGCAAGCACAGTATTTAGTGAGTATATAAATAGTGTTTTTGCAAAAGAAACTATTAAGCAATTAAAATCATACAAGGGTGCAAGTGATCACATTTCTTATGGAATTGGAATGTCTGGAATACAAGATATCTTTTTTGAGTTAGGTTTTGAGTTAAACAAAGTAAATGAAATTGAAATTGCAAATGAAATTATTGATTACTATGAATTAAATAAAATTGATATTGAAAATAGTATTTTTGATAATGAAACATATATTTCTTGGAGAGCAGCGTAATGGAAACAAGATATAAATTAAATAGTATGTATTTTGAAAGTGGTAGTTTAGTTTTAACCATTATTAAGTTTAGTGGGAAAGAACAAGAACTCCAATGCCATAGTTTTAATGGTTCTAAAAAAGAATTATTAGAGTTTAAATATTATGTTAAAACAATCAAGAAAAACCAAAAAGACTTTAATAGATTTGTTAGTAAGTGTATATTGAAAGAGAGTTTAGTGTCATGAATAATCAAATGTTAAAAAGCAATGGTTTAATTGATTTAAGTCAGAATGATATGCAAATTATCAAAAGTAATTATGAAAATAATCTAACACATTTAGATGTATTAAAACAAAGACACTCTTCTTTGAGTGTGTTTCAAAACTTAATGTTTCAAATTAGAAAAACTTGTAAAAAAGAAAATAAAAAACTTTACAAAAAACTTCAAGAAGAGACAAAAGAGGCTATTAAAGATTTTAGATTTACAGAATATTTTGATGAAATTAGTAGTTTCAAAAGTTCTAAAAATCAATTTGTAATGATTGGTTTAGAAGTTGATTACAAGGTGCAACCAACAATTATTGAAAGTAGTTTCAACAATAAAAACTTAAATAAAATGTTGAAAGACAGTTCTTTTAGAAGATTTGTAGAGTTATGTTTATTTACTATTTCTTTTGTTAAATACAAAGAAAAAGAACTTCAAATTGTAGGACTTAATGAAAGTGGAATTGAAGATTTAAAAGTGGAATTAAGAGACACTTTCTCTATTTTTAGCTTATATTGGTTGTTAAACACAAAAACTGAAAATATTACACCTTTAAAAATTAGAAACATACTATCATATTTTGAAAGAGAAGTTTCACCAACTTATATTCATGTTTTTAATACAACGGAGAAACAAACAGAGTTTTTAGAACAAATTAGAACAGGTGTTAAAGTGATGAAAGAAAAAAATACTAACCCAAGTAATAATAGTTCTTATAATAAGAAAGATACATTTAATGTAAATGATTTTTTAGAAAATAGAATTGTGATTAAATACATAACAGGTCAAAATGGAAAACATTTAGAGCATAAATCACCTATTGAACACACAAGAAAGGGTCATTACAGAACTCTTAAAAATGGTAAGACTATTTTTATTGAGAGTATGACAATAAATGAAGGGAGAGTAGCGTAATGGAAGCAAGACATAGAAAAATGGAACTATTATTTAAAGAAATATTAAATAAATATAAAAATGAAACTACTGAAAGATTTTCAAATATATTCAACAAACATAGACAATTGGAAGACTTCCAATTAGAAAAAATTGTTGATAGAGACCCTTTATTAGTTGAGTTTGAAAACTTATTATACACAATAGATGATAGTGAAGAGAGAAATACTTTTTTAGAAAAGTTAAGAGATAGGTTTGTGGGTGGTGATTATGGAACTAAGCCAAGAATATTTTGTGCGAAACTATGGAGAATGTGATGAATGATTTTGTAGAAAAAATTGATATAGAGTTTGAAGAATATATTAAAAGTATTAGAGATTACTATTATAAGTTCATAGATCCAAAAGAAAAAAAGCAAAAGTTTATCAATTCAATTAAGTTAGAAACAGAACTTAAAGGTTTTAATAATTTTATAGATCAAGTAAAAAAGGAGTTAAATGAAAGCACAAGTTGATTTATTTAAGTTAGCGACAATAAAGATTTTATGTATGGAAAATAAAATTAGTATTAAAAATATTTCAATAGATTTTTTTCATGATAACCAACAAAGAATTATAATTTTATTTGAAAATGGTTTTAGTTATGAGTTATCTGCATTGAGTTTTAATAATAGAACAGCAACTAAACATTTAGATTTTATAAAACAGAAGACCAAAGGTTAGTAATGAAAATTGAAGATATTAGAGAACTTATTTATTTGTTATATACAAATAATTTATCAAGTAATCTGTATGTAATTGAATATGGTAATTGTAATGGAAATTGGGACTTGTATGAATATAATTTAGAAGACATGAGTGTTAAGGAATATCAAGATTTACAAAAAGAATGGTTTGATTTTAAAGAGGAAGAAAATAAGTATATTCCTTATAGAACTAAAATAATATAAAGATATTATTGGTTATTATCTATAATAAAAAAGATAATATGGAATATAAGAGTGAGTAAAAAATCACAAAATAGTAATTTACACCAAGCAAAAAGTTCTAAAAAAGATGAGTTCTACACTCAACTTGCAGATATAGAAAGAGAATTAAAACACTACAAGAAGCACTTCAAAGACAAGGTCATTTATTGTAATTGTGATGACCCAAGAATTAGTAATTTTTTCCACTACTTCTCATACAACTTTGAGAAATTAGGTCTTAAAAAACTTATCACAACCTGTTATAGAAATCAAGATATTGATTTGTTTAGTCAAAATGACAAAGAAGAAGCAATCTATCTTGAATATGAAGGTGATAAAAATGGAAATCATATTCCAGATTTAGAAGAGATAGGAGTTAAAAGTCTAAAAGGTGATGGTGATTTTAGAAGTGAAGAAAGTATTGAACTACTAAAACAAGCAGACATTGTTATAACAAACCCACCATTTTCACTATTTAGAGAATATGTGGCACAACTTGTTGAATATGATAAAAAGTTTATTATTGTAGGTCATCAAAATGCTATATCTTATAAAGAAATCTTTAAATTGATTAAAGATAATCAGATGTGGTTAGGGTATGGTTTTAAAGGTGGTGCAGCACATTTTATAAATAAACATTATGAAGATTATGCCACAGCAGGTGATCATCAAGAAGGTATGATTAGAGTATCAGGAGTAGTTTGGTTCTCTAATTTAGACATAACTAAAAGACATGAAGATTTGATTTTATACAAACAATATAATGAAGAAGAATACCCTACATATGAAAACTTTGATGCTATAAATGTAAATAAAACAAAAGATATACCTATGGACTACAAAGGTTATATGGGTGTTCCTATAACTTTTTTAGATAAATATAACCCAGATCAATTTGAAATTGTTGGTTTAGGTATATCAAGTTCAGGACTTGAAATTGGTGTAAAACCTTATAAAGAAGAACACAAAAAGTATAGAAAAGAAGTCCAGAAAAGAGGGGCAGTTGATGGTGATTTATATATGATGGAAGAAGGAATAGTGAAAGTTCCTTATGCAAGAGTAATAATAAGGAATAAAAGAGTATGAATATTACTTTAAAAGAGATAACTGTTAGGGAACTTGTTGAAGGTTTTGAAGACAATGAAGAAGCAGGTATAGTTGGTTTCAATGGTAAATTAGATATTAGACCACCTTATCAAAGAGAGTTTATTTATAAAGACAAACAAAGAGAAGCAGTAATTGACACTATTACACAAGATTTTCCACTAAATATTATGTATTGGGCATTAAAAGAAGATGGTTCTTATGAAGTTATTGATGGACAACAAAGAACAATTTCTATATGTCAGTTTGTGGAAGGTGATTTTGCTTATATGATGAGATATTTTCATAATCTTGAAAATGATGAGCAAGAACAGATATTAAACTATAAACTTATGGTTTATATTTGTAGTGGAACTGAAAGTGAAAAATTAAAATGGTTTAAAACAATCAATATTGCAGGTGAAAAACTTACTGAACAAGAATTGAGAAATGCTGTCTATTCAGGTTCTTGGGTATCAGATGCAAAAAAATATTTTAGTAAAAATGGTTGTGTAGCGTATAAAATTGGTAGTGATTACCTAAATGGTTCTCCTATTAGACAAGACTACCTTGAAACAGTTATTGATTGGGTTTCAAATGGGAATATTGAGATATATATGGCAAACCATCAAAATGACCCACAAGCAAGTGCTCTTTGGAGATATTTTCAAGATGTTATTTCTTGGGTTGAAGCAACATTTACCAAAAAAAGAAAATATATGAAGGGTGTAAATTGGGGTGAATTATACAACAAATACAAAGATGAAATGTATGACCCAAAAAAAATAGAAGAAGAAACTGCAAGACTTATTCTTGATGATGATGTTTCTAAAAAAAGTGGAATATACCCATATATACTTACAAGAAAAGAAAAATATCTATCAATAAGAGCATTCACTGATGCTATTAAACAAAAAGTATATGAATTACAAAAAGGTATCTGTGTTGAGTGTAAAGACACTTTTGAAATAAACCAAATGGAAGCAGACCATATTACTCCTTGGCATGAAGGTGGGAAAACAAATGAAGAGAATTGTCAAATGTTGTGTAAAGAATGTAATAGAAGAAAATCTGGGAAGTAATAAGAAAAAATATGTATTTGATAAATAAAGAACAAAATAGTATTAGTAAATTAGAAGCAAAACAATTTTCTCAACTTGGTTTTAGAGAAAGACAACACTTGCAAGAATGGATCGCGAATGAACCCAATTCATTAGGTGAAGACCTTTTAATAATACAAAAAGAGTTTGATGGTTTTAAAGAAACAAAAGAAAGATTAGACTTACTTGCTATTGATAGAGATGGTTCTCTTGTAATTATAGAAAACAAGTTAGATGATAGTGGAAAAGATGTAGTATGGCAAGCAATAAAATATGCTTCATACTGTTCAAGTCTAACAAAATCACA
>Ga0209955_1000461_pt1 | contig 14409 bp, 22 predicted proteins | sample SalPonA_A_H2O_MG_FD_185716 | JGI IMG/M metagenome (GOLD analysis project Ga0209955, IMG submission 185716) | Water microbial communities from South San Francisco under conditions of wetland restoration - Salt Pond MetaG R2A_A_H2O_MG (SPAdes)... | ecosystem: Environmental > Aquatic > Non-marine... | reverse complement strand
GGGTTTGTTCGGGCAGTCTTTTGTCGTATTTGTTGAGCTAGATCAGCTAAAAGGATGGGGACAGCTATGGGCTTTAAAGGACATTGGTTGTTTTATTTTAGCCTTTTCTGCGGTATGGAGTTATGGATGTCTAGCTCTTTATAAAATGAAAAGAAAAACCGTAAAAGGTCATTTACATGATTGAGCTATTAATCGGTGCAATAATGCCGCTTCTTGATAAAGTCATACCTGATAAGACAGAAGCAGCTAAGTTAGCCCATGAGATAGCAACGCTAACGGAGAGACAAGCCCATGAACTGGCGAAACTTCAAATCGAAACTAACAAGGCTGAGGCAACAAGTCACTCAATTTTTGTCTCTGGATGGCGGCCTTTCACAGGATGGGTGTGCGCAAGTAGTCTTGCTTTCAATTACATTGCTCTCCCTGTTGGTGGTTACATTGGTGGTTTTTTCCTAGATGCACCTATGCCTGAGCCTTTGGATATGGACGTTATGCTCCCTGTTCTTTTGGGTATGTTGGGTTTGGGCGGTATCAGAGGACTCGAAAAGGTTAAGGGAGTTGCTAGAAAATGAACAGTCAAAGAATGGTGGACCTGATCACTAAGCATGAAGGTAAGCGCAAGCACGTTTATAAGTGCAGTGCAGGGTATGAAACCATAGGTGTAGGTAGAAACATCTCTGAAAGTGGCTTAGGGCTGTCAGACGGTGAGATAGACTTTCTACTACGTAATGACCTAACGCGTGTACAAAGTGAAGTGGCAAATGTTCTAGAGTGCTATGACAGTCTTTCTGATGTACGTCAGGCTGTTGTTATTGATATGTGCTTTAACTTAGGTTTAGGTCAATTTCTAAGGTTCCAGAATATGATTGCTGCGCTAGAGAATGGTGATTATATAAAGGCAGCGGCTGAGATGCTAGATTCTCGATGGGCTAAGCAGGTAGGTAAGCGAGCAGAGACGCTATCCTCAATGATGGTTAGGGATAAGTGGCCTGAATAATATAGCTAGTCGTCCATAAACTTAGCTATCATCAAACCGATAGGAATACTTATTAAGAATACGGTAGCGGCTAAAGTACAGGTTACAATAAGAAAATCCATTAGATTCCCTCCTTTATTTGTTCGCATTCTATAGCACAATCCATACTCAAGGAAACTAGATCTTCGAAAAGCTTTTCGTCTTCGTATCCGGTTGCTTCCATTAAAATAGTAAGTTCATCTGCGAGTCTGGCCATACGGATGAAAGCTTGAAGTCTTTGTTTATCGTTCATTTTTATATCCTCGTTAGTTTTATCGGCTTATTACCAAGGAGTTATTGTGCAAGACTGAGTGTTGCGCTCATCAACAAAAAAACCGTCTACAGTTTTTAATGTGGTAGCAATACCTACATCGGTGTTAATCGTCATAATGTAATAAGCATCACCTTCAACAAGATCGTTAATGATGTTACGAACAGTTGTTGAGCCACCTGTTTTATATTTAATTGTAAATTCTTTCATTTCTATATCCTCCGGTAAAGGCTGGATTAAACCAGCCCAAATTTCCAATTAGTCATTTCGTTTAAAGCCATAAGCTTTTGGAAGGTGTCTGTTGTAGAGATAACGACGATAGTAAAACGTCCATCTTCTTGTGCTGAAATAATGTATCTAATTTCGGGTAGGCCTAGATTTTTAGCGTGGTCTGAAACTATTTTTGCCCAAGCTTTTTCAGCGTTTTCGATAGAAGAGTAAGAATGTGCTTCGGTTAGGATTTTGATTGATTGTGTCATTTTAAAGCCCTCTGGGGTTGTTTGTTTGTACATGAGTAGTATATGAAAACTACAGGAAAGTGTAAATCCCCCTACAGTAAAAAAGTCAAATATTTTCTAAATATTTTTTCACTGTACTAAGGTTATCTGCGGCAAATGCAATTCCATTGGTGTTAACAATCGAATCTAAATTATATTGTTGTATAGGCGACACGGTAGAAAGCTTTCCCGGAGCTTTTACTTCTATAGCTACGAATTTACCGGAAGGAGAGCAAGCTATTATGTCGGGCACACCACTTTTATTAGTAACCACAGTTTTAACGACATAATAGCTATGAAGGTTTAGGTAGTCAATTATTTTCTTTTGAAGTGATTGTTCTGTCATTACCTGATATATAAGCCGGGTCAATTTCGATTCCGTACTTTTCAAATAATAACATAGCTGACGAGATCCGTATAGTTTTTATACTACCAGCGATCATTTTATTTACTACCGAAGGACTTAGGTTTAGTTCATAGCAAACTTTATAAGCCGGCATTTTTCTATCCGGATATACAGGATGTGGTTGATCTAAGGCTTTTAATAAGCCGTCGACAAGACTATACTTTTCCATCTAAGTCCTCCTGCTTAACAAAGTTACCGTCGATCATTTTCCCTTTTCGGTTAGCAATTTCATTGTAAGCTTGCTCAATGCATTCTTCTACGGTGAAACCACAAAGCTCTGCAAGGTTGGTCAAAACTACAATGCTATCACCAATAGCGTCTTTAACTTCGTGCATATCTTCACGGAGCATAGCATGAGAAATTTCTCCAGCTTCTTCGTAGAACTTAAGCAATTGGGTCTTCGGATCACCTTTAGCATAAATGCCTCTTTCAGAAGCCCAGCTGCGGATTTTGCTAAAAATTTCAATGGTGTCTTTTGACATTTCGTATCTCCTTAAATAAATTAACTAAACCAGTCCGATATAAAACCGGGTCACTGTTTCTAATGACATCTGATTTAAGTGGCTCTTTCTCTCGGTAAACTATTTCCTGTGGTAACTTAGTTTCGTAGGTACGTCTTAAGTAGCTTTTGTCTATTCGGTCTTGGTAGGGTAAAGACAAGGCAAAGCCTACTACGTCCAGATTTAAAAATGGTGATCTTATTTCTTTGGTAAATGCTGCAGCCATACGATCTAACCGAATGTGGTGATAATAGGGTAACTCATCATAAATGTCGGAAAGCTGGCTGTCATAAGTTTGCATTCTCCTGTATCCACCAAACAACTCATCAGCGCCATCACCGGTTAACACTACTGTTTCCTCAATGGTAGACATTAGAGCATGTTGAGCTGCCATAGAACCTAAATCTAAAGGTTGCTCCATAGCTAATAGCGAAAGCTCTATTGACCCATCCGGAACCTCTATGATTTTCACATTAGGATCTATAAGCCGTGCATGCTCAACATCGGATTCGTTGTTAGTGCAGTAAGTCTGAACATTAGCATCTTGGTTTTGTAGGTGGTGACAAATGATGGAACTGTCTAATCCACCCGATAAAAGTAAGGCTATAGGTTTGTGTCCTATTAAACGGTTGGAAACAGATTTATCCATGAGCTGGTATAAAGTGTTTTCATCACCGAAAAACTTCTCTATTTCCGCTATTTCCGGATTGACCTGGATTAGGTCTAAGTCTTTGTCGAAAACGTACAACGAGTTGGGCTTCAGTCTCCGTATTTTCTTATAAGGCGTAGTTTGATCAGTCACATAGCCAAACTTAATAGTTCTAGCAAAATGACCTTCGTCGTAAGGTTCATTCTCTTTAACTAAAGCTTTAAGCTCCGAAGCTATACCAACGCCATCTTTATAGTAAAGTTGTTTTTTACCTAACGGATCAGTCATGGCGAAAATGCGATCACCCATGTCAATGATTAAGCTAAAAAATCCATCGGCTTCATGAAACAGATATTGAGTTAAGCCCATGATTCCGTCTTCATTATAGATGTTTCGAATGCACTCCATATCATCGGAAAAGCCATGAGCAAAAATCTCGCCATTAAACAAAATCACCGAACCGTCGTCAGTGTTTATGAACGGTATTCCAATGCCTGTAGTTTGGATAGGTAGCCAATGGTGAGTTAGCATATTACCCGATGGCCCTTGTGCAGTTCTTGTAGAAGTTCCACCGGATGACATAGTAATATCGCCAAACTTTTTGTTTATGGAAATCCTACACATTGACCAAATCTCCGATTAGCTTTTCCAAATAAGCTATGCTTTCTGGATCGCGAGTGTTAACCCTTACGCTCTTTATGCTAGTGTTCTGTTCAAAGATATCTTCGTATAAGGACTTAATTTTCTCGTGGTTAGCTTGCACCATTTTCATGTGGTGATCAGGCTTATGAGACTTAAATTCTTCGGAGATTTGATACTCGTCTTTCGGTGCAACGCAATGGACTAACATATAGATGTCGTCCCAAGATTGCTTAAGTAAACCAACAGAGCAAATAGGTTGACGTCCAAAAGCTGCGGAATATACCAGCTCAGAAATACCTGGGTGACGGTCTACCAAATAGTATTTCCTTCCGAGGTTCATATCTTCAAGGGAAAACAAAGTGTTGACTAGATCCTGCTTACTTTTAGGACCGCCTGAATGGTAATATTGCAAACCGAATTTAGCAGAAAGTCTTTTAGCCAATGTGGTTTTACCTGCGCCGTCTGCGCCTTCAAATACTATAATCATATTTTCCCTCGATGAGTCTTTTTAAAGTATATTTATCGTTTTCAAAGCAATGGAGATTCGTTGATGTAAAGCTTAAATTGCCAGGCTTAGCTTTTATACCGGATTGCTCTATCAGATATAAGGTAAGTAAGTTGGCAAAGTATAAGTCGTTGTGTAAGTGCCTCACGGCGTCCGTAGAGCGCATTGTGTAAGTGCAATGTAATAAACCTTGACGTAGAATAAAGTTCCATGAGAGCGAGCATGGTACGCGTTCGCCTTCCAGAGAAGCAGTTAAGTCTTCGTGCATATACATAGGAACAACGAGTTGACGAGTTGAAGGCTTAGTCTTTAACAATTCCACCGCCGTGCTTAAATCACCAACAGCAAAACGGATGCCGGTATATAAATCCTTAGGCCATAACCTTTCGCTATAGGTATGACTAAACTTTTCCTCGTTCATTTTGTAGTTTTCATTACCCTTCAACCAATTAACATGGCTCGGGTCCGGATTGGTTGCAAATCCTTGGATACGTTCTTCGAAATGTTGGTTTGCCCAGGGGAGCAAAGGGTTGATGTCTTTAGCAGCTTTATCAAGCGAATGCATCATGTAGCAATCACCCGAAACCTGTATAAGCTCTAGGAATTCCGGTGGGTTATCCTTACCCTGCCAATCTTCAGATTTAACCGTTTGACCGTATTTAAGTAAAGCAATACGCATGTTCCGCATCATTTCACCAGGCGTTCTACCATTAATGTGCACGGAAGTTTTTCCTCTCTTCTGGAGTTAAATAATACCGGTCTACAAAGTTCTTACCGTTAATGCTAACAGTGTTATACACCGCTTGAGAAACACCCTTATTTACCAATAGGAAATGGACATTAATCGGAGTAGTGCGTTTTATGTTAGCTTGCCTTGCTCGGCGTTGTTTATGTTGAGCGGTGCTAAAAGACTGGGAGTAAATGATTAACGTGTCAATATGGCTAAGGTCTACACCTTCAGCAAAAGCAGTCGAAGAAAGCACGGTGGCTTTTTTAAACTCCTGCTTGAGCAAATTTTGCTCTCCAATGTAGTGCGCCATAATGACCATGTTTTCATGATCTCCCCATTTGTCTTTAATGTATTCTACCTTTTCATTTGATATATGTAAATCACCATTATCTGTTTTAACTACACCCCCTTCTATTTGGTGCAGTAAGGTCATTAGCTTCATGGGGGTGTCAGCTACTAAGTCGTGCTCTGGACAAATTTTATCTCGTCGCAAAACATTATAAACGTCTTTAGTTTGCTGACTTAATTCAATTAGGTGTATGACGTCTTTAGGCTCTTCAGCAAAGCCAAGCTCTTTACGGGTGTAACTAATAAATAGATGCTCTACCGATTCAAAGGTTCCTGGCTTGGTTTTATCGTACTTAGTAATTTCACCTACAGAAACTCGCACCTTCTCCGGTATACCGTACTGCCTAAACCATTCATAGAAGTTTTTAAAGTTTCTCCAAGGCGACTGCCGAACAATGTCAAAAATATGGTAAAGCTGTGAGAAAGATTGTGCACTAAACGTCGCCGACAAAAAAATTGCCGGGCAATCATAAACTAGCTTTTTAACCAGCTTTTGGTACTTACCAGGCTTAGGATAACCACTTAAGACATAATGTGCTTCGTCCACAATAACCATGTCAGGCTTATCTAATATCTTGTGCACGCTCTCGTAATTGATCACGGTGTACTTTTTAGAATGACCCCAATTTCTTAAGTGATCTTCCCATCCGGGTATAGCTTTTTTCTTAGTTAAAACCAGAATGCTTTGTGCTGCGGAATCTTCAGCCAACATTAAGCTAATTAAGGTTTTGCCCGTACGCTCTTCCATAGAAAGGCATACTATGTTGTACTTAGCTAAAATCGGTTTAGCTTGATTTAGTATCTTTATTTGGTGCGGGTACGGTTTCATCTTTTTTATCCTTGGTTTTGGCTTTCCCAAATATCCTCTCGAAGTTTTCATCGAACTTAGCCTTGTCAGTTGGTCGTTGCTTGCTACCTTTACCACTCATTTTCTTCTCCTACGTTTTACCCAAGGTTTAGTAATCCACTTTCTGTGAAACTTCCTATCTTGCTCGTATCGAGCTTCTTTAATTAATGACTCTTGATAAGTGTCCTTGGTACACTCCGGACATATCTTAGTACCGCTGCCTCTTTTTTTCTCAAAGACAGCTTCGCATCTTACGCAAATTCCTTCATCTTTAAGCATAGTCAAGAAAATCCAAATTTATCTGTCTAACATTAATACCGTGATTCCTAAGCAAGGTTAAGCCTTTAGAACAACGGTATTTCTCCAAATAAACTACTTCTTTAATACCAGAGTAAATCAACATACAAGCACAATGCTCACAAGGAGCAAGGCTAACATGTAGCACTAAGCCTTTAGCTGGAATACCGTGTTTCAAACAATGGGCTAAAGCGTTCTCTTCAGCGTGGAGAACTGTGGATTTAGTAACTCCGCTGTCGTCCTCGCACTTATTGTCGGAACCAGGCAATGTGCCGTTGTAGCCAATGGAAACTATACGGCCATCATTAGATAAAACAGCACCTACTTTTTTACGGTTAGCATGTGATCGGTGTGACCAAAGTACCGCAGTAGACATCAAAGCTTCATCTAAGCTAAGCCGATTCATATTTCTTCTCGATGTTCTTAAGTTCTTCCTTGAGCTCTTTTCTAGTAACACGGCTAAGCTTTTGGTGTATTCGCTCTAGGATATGGCTTCTTCGACGAACTTTAGCTTCCATCTCATAAATATAGTAAAGCTCTTCTTTAGTCATTTTCTCTAACTTCGGTTGTAAAGTTAACCAATTAGACAAAGCTAAAACATAATAATTGTCGTCTCTCATTTTCTATACCTCCTGCTAGTAAAACCTTCGACGTCCAATGGTAATCCTTTAGCCCATTGATTTGGACTAATCATTATTTCTTCCATTGCTTCCAGCGTCTTATCGCTGTTAACCGGAACCTCACAAACTATTTCATCGTGGACATGCATTACCACTGGAAAGCCGCTGGCTTCCAACTTAACCATCGCTTCAGCAAGTAATTCTCTGCTTATTGCTTGAGCTAAGTTTTCCAATAGCTTAGCACCATAAGTCGAAGATACACACCATTTGCCGTAAACCTCCTGCATGTAAGTAACCTCTTGACGGTCCCAGCGATTAAGCCTTAGTGCTACTTGCGGGAAACAAAGTTGTTTGCCATTAGGTAGTATAACAAAAAGATGCTTTTTTGTATAAACAAATTGGACCTTTCCTACGGAGCTTTTACCGTGTTGTATAGCAGTGATCATAGCATCACCTAGTGCATACCAAAGCCTAGTAATTTTAGGATGCTCTTGTCGGTAAACATCGACATAGTGGTCGGCTTGTTTATGCGATAGGTCTACGCCTAATTGCTGCATTCTATCTGCAAACTTTTTACCCCCCATGCTGTAACCACAACCTAGGATAACTTGCTTACCTATAAACCGTTCGTCTTTAGTTACCTCTTCCGGGTCTTTCCTAAAGATTTTACCAGCCATCAGTTTGTACTGATCCACTTTATTAATGAACCGCGCTATCAGTTTATCATCTTCCGCTAGCCACGCTACAACGCGGTTTTCAATTCCGCTGTAGTCGACAATGTGGAAATGATGGCCTTCTTCAGCGGTAAAAACCTGACGGATGGAACTGCTTAGCATTTCTGCCACGCTGTCATATTTCTTTTCAATACCCGGTATATCGTAGTCCCTAATCAACTCTAAATCTTCATCCGGAACATTGTATTGTCCCCTAGGTAATGAGTGTGGCTGGACACCACGACCACCCCAACGGCCAGTACGATAGGCTCCATTGTATTGAAAAAGGCCCCGAATTCTAGAATCGTCTGAAACGGTGGATAGCATTCGCTCGTATTTACTTACCGAGGATTTACTTAATAAAATTCTTAGTTCAAGTAACCGCTTAACAGGACCAGGTAAATAAGGAGTCTTTAACAAATCCTGAACTGATTCTTTTGTAAGGTCCCTAGAGTGAACTCCATAGCCTTGCATCCATTCCAACATTCTAGCAACCTGTTGGCCTGTAGTAACCGCTCCACCCGTTAGCTTAGCAATTTCTTCTTGGTATCTAGCTTTGGTTTCTTCCATCATGCGGACTGCTTTTTCTGCAATTTCTTGGTCTATCTTAACCCCTCGAGAGTTGATGAGGGTATCAAGCTCCCAAATCGCTTGTTCCTGATCTTGCATTTTTTGCCCGGGCAAACGATGTAGAATCTCAACCATAGTGTCAACATCTTGGAGACCGTAATCTTTGAACCTAGCCCATTTTTCTGGGTGATCAGCGGGGTTGACCTGGTCTCCATTCTTATCCGGTAGACAAAAAAGCTTAATCAACCTTTTGCCGTCTGCTAATTTCTGTTTCTCTTCCGGTAAACCGATTGCTTTGCCTGCCTTGTCTAGGCTCAAAGGGTATCCGAACCTTGTGCTTATGGCCATGGCATCAATGAACCTTTTCAACGTTATGTTTTTAAGGCCAAGTTGGGGACCAGCAAATTTTGTAATGTAATATTCGAATTGTGCGTTCCAAGCTACAATTTTATCTCCCCGAGAAAGTGCTTGCTTTAAGTCTTCAGGTAGCTCACCGTCTGTAGCCGGTTCATAAATTCGTGTATTCTCGTCGTCTATCTTATAAGCAACTAAAAGTATTTTAGTGCTAGGGTGTGACGCGTAATTGTACGCACCGCTAGAAATTGGGCATTCTGAATAAGTCTCATAGTCTAAATAAATCATAGCTGCTCCTGATCTAAAAAGCCCTTGCCATCAATCTTAAAAGATAGCAAGGGCGTAAGCTTAAAGTTCTAGGTCGTTTGAAGATTCAAAACCGTCGAACTCATTATCAGAAGCACCGCCTGAACCGAGTGGCTCATTGTGACCGGTAAACATAACAGCGCGTAGGCCAATAGTTACGCCGGGTGGAATCTTACGCTCTGAGTTTTTCTTATAAGCATAAACATCAATGCTAACTGCAACGTTGCAACCTGCATAGATTAAGCCTTCATCAGCACGCAAATCTCTAATGTTTCCATTTTCCCTAACCACAACTCGTGGTGCACGAACATGCTTAGCGTTAATGAATTCGTGTCCGAAAGTTAATTCGTACTCTTCATCATCACCTACACGAACGGTCCAGTCATTAAGATTAGGTGGAGCTTTACCCTCGAAGGTTTCTAAAATCGCAGCCTTTTTAGCTTGCTCTACTTTAGCAGCTTGACCTGCGTCCAATAGTACTAATGCGCTATATTGTTCCTTACCGTTTGCTTCATTAAGCTTAGGTTGGAATACTGCGTTGTTTAACAATCGGCCTGTAACAGTTACTTTAGCCATAATATTTTCCTCTTTAAATGTTTGGATCCGCAAAATCTTGATCGATAGTCTCAGCACGCGAATCTGTGTCAGGGACTAGGGTTAATTTACCTACTGGTCGTTCGATCAGGTCGTCCAAGTAGTCTTTTTCACCTTTCGGTAAAAGCTTGATCAACTGCGTAGGAGATAACAACTTTTCCTGTGTCGCCTTGTCGAACAAAGGCGTCGGTAGCAGATGAGATAATCTTTCAAGTATCTGGTCTTCAGAGTATTTCCATCGTCTTGAAGTCCGTGAGTTGGTTAATTTATAACCAGGTATGGATTCGGTCTTAGCAGTGTCTAAAGCGAACTTTTCTGTCTTATCAATCCACTGCTTAACTAACGGTATTAGGTCTAGCTTTTCCTGTATTGTCATTGTTTCCATCAACTCCTGATTTAGCACCGATAATGCTTTAGCATTAAAAGCTCCACAGTGTGGTGCTGCACTACACCATCTACATTGGTCTTCGCCGGGTACAAAAGATTTAGGCTCAGATACTTCCGAGAGAGCTTTTTTAGCAGCTGCTTTAAAATACTTAGCCGAATGATTAAGTTGGAACTGAGTATAAGTCTTAATCTTAGGCTTCCACATGTGGTGGTTGTTCTGCAATACCATGGTGTGCACTTTGCTAAAGTTCTTGCCGTAGGTATCATTAACGCCAATAGCATAAAGGAGCAATTGAGGGTCGTCGGATTCTACTAGTACACCCTTACCGTGTTTATAGTCTATTACCCATGCTTCATTTTTCTCGTCGTCAAAGATTATGATGTCGGCAGTACCATAACAACCTGCATCGACTGAAGAAATCTTCAGCTTAACTTCGGTATGCACGTTACGCCAAACTAAGTCATTGTCAGCCATTAAATGGATCAAGAAAACTATTGCCTCGTTAATCGTTTTATGCATGTCCTCGGGAACATCAGCATCGACAGGAGTTAGCTCTTTGTTGTATGCTTTAATCGATTCAATGGTACGCTCTAAAAGCTCATGGGCTTTAGTACCTTCTAAAGCATATTCGCTTTCTGAAGTTTGAGGGTGTTTAAGCTGCATGCCGATGGAGGCATAGCAAGCTGTCCATCTTTTAGCAGAGCTGGGAGACAATAGTGAATGAGCCATATTATTACCTATAAGAAAGGCCCAATTAATGGGCCGTGTTAAATACGTCGTTAGTAGCCATAAGGGTTTCTAACTTAGACTGATTGCGAAGTAGAGCGTGAGCTTCTGAACCTTCTTTGTACTTACCGTGAGTAATGAAATCGGTGAATACGTTGTAGAGTGCAAAAGCGTTATTACCTAGCTCTTTTTTGTACTGAGACCAAAGGTTGTAGACTTTGCTAACATTAGGTTTGCGGAAGATGTCTTCGTCAGCGTTAGGATCTAAGCCTAAGAACTGCATAATAACTGCATCTACCACTTCGCCATCCAAATTACGCTCTAGCAATGTGTCCCAATACTCTTGAGCGTTCTGGAATTCTTGAACCATCTTCATAACCCGTTCAGCACCTTTTTGCACGTCCAATTTAGGATTATGAAGAGAAGTGTATGATCCAGCAACTTTACCCAAAACCTGACCGTTAGCACATTTCATCCTGAAGCCACCTGCTTTGGTAACATAACGTGTTGAGCCATCGAAGCTATTTAACGCCGTAATGCTAAGAGCAGTTTTATCACCGTTAACTTCAATTGTTTCGTTGGGGAAGATGAAATCTACCAAAGTCTTAGCGCCATTCTTATGGAACTTAACCTTAACCTGAACGTCGTCAGTGTTTAAGTCTGATTGCTCAATCTCTTTGGTAAAAGTCTCGAAGATCTCTTGGTTTGATACGGTGCGGTATTGGTTGCTGACAATGCCCATTACCTTGCCAGACTGAGTGTTGATCAAAGCCTTTTTGTTTGGTATAACGATGCCAGAGGAGGTAGTTAAAAGCTCCTCAGACACGTTAAACAGAACGTTAGCATTATCGAGTTGGTTCATTAAGTTAGTTGCTATAGTCATTGTGACGCCCTCCTAGGGGTTGTTTAAATAAGTCTAAATTATAGTGCTTGAAAACCAAATGATGCGTATTCGTCTTTAGGGATAACTGAAAGGATAGCATCACGAACGAATGAGTCTAAGGTGCTTAAGGTACGATTTAAAGCTTCGAATTCTTTTTCTGAGTAAAGGTCTGCAGCGTAGCAAATATCAGATTGGTCTTCGTCGGTCATGTAGTCCAATTCTGCTAGCTTGCGAATGTTGAAGTAAGTTGAGCTTCTGTTACCTTTTAAATCTTTCATCTTAATGCCCTCTGGGGTTGTTTGTTTGTACATGTGTAGTATATTGTTTCTTACAGTTTGTGTAAACCCCCTAGGATGAAAAAAGTTAAAAAAAATTAAAAAAAAATTTTTAAGTTTACAATTTACGAAAATCAAGTCTATGATTGAAAGCGCTCTCGCAAAAAAAGCCCAGTTAAGACTGGGCCAAGAGGTGCAATAAATGGAGTAACTACGCAACTTAAACAAAATCAAAAAAAGTTGTCCTCCTAAATATACACACAATATTAGGAAAATAATATATGAAGAAGGAAAAAAGTATTTCAGAAAAGATTTCCGTCATAAAACCCTCTATACCGTTTAACCCTGATTCCATCCCAGAAGAAATGAAACGCTACAACCAATGGATCACTTGGGCTTTGGTGGAAGATGATCAGAGGGAAAAGCCACTAAAGATACCGGTTAAGATAGCTAGAAAGGGCAAACTAAAAACTCCTTACCAAATAAAATGGGGAGATCCTAAAAACCAAATGGGCTTTGCAGAAGCTTTAGCAGAATACGAATCCAATCCGGATATTCTCGCCGGGGTAGGTTTTGTCTTTACCAATGATGATCCTTTTGTGTTTATCGACTTGGACAATATCTATCCCATGGATATGAACGATCCGGAAAAAGCTAAAGCCAATGATTACATAGATAAAGCCAAAGGAACTTTCGTAGAATTTAGCCAAAGCTCTAAAGGCGTGCACATTATTGTAGAAGGCTATATACCTAAAGCAGAAAAAACAGACATGGTCGAAATCTATAAGAATGGTAGATTTTGTGCAATGACCGGTAAATTAACACCGAATGCCGTTAGCGCTATTAAGCCAAACCAAGCACTGATCGACAAAATCTTAACCGATCTAGATATTGAAGTGGGCTTAGATACTTACACCGGTAAAGGCTTTGAAATCCCAGAGGTAATTAAAGCTGGTGAGCGAAATGACATTCTCTATCGTGCAGCATGGCACTTATGGGGCAAAGGATTACGGGACGAAGAACTTCAAGAAGCATATGAAGAAGTTGTAGAACGCTGTGAAGTACCTATACCATCAAGTGACAGAGCCTGGCAATTTCCAGAGCGTGTTGCTGAAGAGCAAGAGATTATTGATAGACGAAACAGACGAACTGCAGAGTCAGTTGGCCTAGTTAACAACTACGCTTTTGTTCCCGAGCTTAATAAGTTCTTCGATTTTAATAGCAAACAACTATACTCCGGTGAAGCTATTAACTCACTCCATGCAAGAACTCATCCGGGCATTAACGGTGTGCCTAAAGCTAGAACTTATTTAGAACGACATCCACAACTTATAGTTTGTCAAGGTATCATTTGGATGCCAGGAGCTCACGGCACTAACAACCGTATAGTAAAGCACGAAGGTTTTGATTATGCTAACACCTGGAAAGGCTTTGCTGTGAATCCTATATCCGGTAATGTTGATCCATGGCTTAAAGTTCTAAACCACCTTTATCCGGATGAAGTAGAAAGAAACCACGTGATTAAAAGAATGGCGTTCGATGTTCAATTTCCCCATCTTAAGTGCAACTGGCACATTGTTAACTTCGGAATTCAAGGTGCTGGTAAAGACCTCGCACTTTATCCGCTAAGCCGCATTTTTGGCTCCGCATTTTCTTCAGTGGGAAATCAGGAAATCAAGTCGGACTACGATGATGGCTTTGTTAAGACTAAAATTGTAGAAGTGAACGAGGTTAGAGGTTTATCCTATCATAGCCTAGAAAAGGTCAAACAAAAGTGCACTAACGAAGGCAGTAAATGGATGCAGTTAAATCCTAAGAAAGAATCGAAAATAACTGTACCGAATTTATGGTCTTTATATTTCAATACTAACCATTCTGATGCGTTGCACATCACCCCCAACGAGCGGAGATTTTATATACTCCGCTGCAGAACCGCTATGACCGATGTCTTTACCGCTAAGGAGATAGATGAAATAGCGAATTGGATTAAGTATGATGACTATTCACCGAATTATGTTATGCACTATTTGCTCAATGTAGATTTATCCGATTTTGATCCAGGTATTGTACCAGAGAGAACAGAGGCGTTCTATGACATGGTGGAAATTGTACAGGATGATCTAGATGACACGTTAAATGAATGGTCAGATTTAGATTTGCACTGCTTTGATTTTAAGTTTATTCGACCTGAAATGATTGCCGAAGAACTAAGGAGCAAAGGTGTCAAGGTTAAAAATAGAGAGATTAAGGTGTGGATGGAAAGGAATGGATGG
>Ga0209955_1000456_pt1 | contig 14476 bp, 11 predicted proteins | sample SalPonA_A_H2O_MG_FD_185716 | JGI IMG/M metagenome (GOLD analysis project Ga0209955, IMG submission 185716) | Water microbial communities from South San Francisco under conditions of wetland restoration - Salt Pond MetaG R2A_A_H2O_MG (SPAdes)... | ecosystem: Environmental > Aquatic > Non-marine... | reverse complement strand
GGTTTATAAGTTTGGTTAAATGGATCTAAAATCACATATATAATGTCGCATATTTTGAGTATTTTTGGAACTAGTATGAATAATCAAGTAAATTTAACTTAATTTAATAGTTTGATTAAACCTTTGGTTGTATAAATTATTACTATTAACTAATATCTGTAATTTTTACATTTAATTTAATCCTATAATAATATAGCAATTTGAAAAAAGCATACTTTCTGAAAGGAGAAAATTATGTCAAAAAAGAAAACCTCAATCGTAAGTACTAAAAGACGATCGTTTTTAACTAACTCAGTTAAAGCAAGTGTAATTGGTGCTACGGCAGCAGGCTTTCCTCATATATGGATGAAACAGGGAAACGTTTTTGCTGCAAACAATGAGATTAAGGTTGGTGTATTATTTTCACTAACTGGTGGTTTAGCAATCATTGAAGAATCACTTCACAAAGCAACCATGATGGCAATTGAAGAGATAAATGCTGCTGGTGGTGTTAATGGTATGAAGCTTAAAGCTATCGAGGCTGATCCAGCTTCAGATCCAGCAACGTTTGCTGCAAAAGCTCGTACACTAGTTATTAAAGACAAGTGTGTTACAGTTTTTGGAAGTTACACTTCTGCAAGTAGAAAAGCTGTGCTACCTGTTTTTGAAAAACAAAATAACTTATATTTTTATCCTACTCTTTATGAAGGTAGAGAGTGTTCAAAAAATGTAATTTATACAGGTGCAGTTCCAAACCAACAACAAGATGAATTTATTCCTTATCTAGTTGAAAAATATGGAAAGAGATGGTCACTTATTGGATCAAATTACATATATCCAAAAGAGGAAAACAACTATTGTAAGATACTACTGAAAAAACTTGGTTGTGAAGTTTTAATGGAGGAATATGTTCCATTAGGTCACTCAGAGTTTTCATCAGTTGTAAATAAATTCAAAAATGACAAACCGAATGTTATTTTTTCAACGGTTGTAGGTGACTCAGTTGTTGCACTTCATAAACAATATAGAGCTGCTGGATTAAATCCTGACAACATGCCAATGTGTAGTTTGACAACTTCAGAAAATGAAGTTGCAGCTATGGGTGGGGATGCTGCTGCAGGACATTTGACATCAGCACCATACTTCATGGTCCATCAGTCTGCTGAAAATGAAAAATTTGTATCCGCATATAAGAAAAGATGGGGTTCAGATAAAGTAACTCACTTCGTTTCAGAGCCTGCTTATTTTGGAGTGTATATATTTAAGCAAGCGCTTGAAAAAATAGGTGCTGGAGATATAAATCCAACTTCAATTATGGAAGGATGCAAAGGTCAAGAGTTAATTGCTCCGCAAGGAAAAATTAGAATTGACCCAGATAACTTGCATACATATTTGTGGCCTAAGATTGGTATTTGTAAATCGAATGGTCAGTTTGATATAATTAAGAAAACTGACAATTGGTTAAAGCCATTACCTTATGCTGCTTATCCAGATCAAACTTGTACTGAAAAAGGTTTGGTTCAAAGCTAAAATTAATTAAGCTAATTTTTTATGGGCCCAAAATTATTATTGGGCCCATAACTAAAATCTGTTATAAATATTCAAATAATAAATCAAACTAGTATAACTATTGTTTATGGATTTTTTTGTTTCTCAATTTATTAGTGGTTTAAGCATGACGTCAATTCTTTTGATGATATCACTTGGCCTAGCAATTATTTATGGAACCACAGGTGTTATAAACATGGCTCATGGAGAGTTTGTGATGATCGGAGCCTACACCTCTTGGGTACTACAAACAAAATTTGGAATGGGGTTAATAGCAAGTATAATTCCAATTTTTTTGATTACAGCTTTAATGGGTTATTTAATTGAGAGGTTAATTATAAGGCACCTTTATAACAGATTGCTAGACACTATATTGGCAACCTGGGGAATTGGAGTTTTGCTTCAACAAATTATAAGATTAACAATTGGTTCTGAATTAAAATATTTAAAAATACCTCCCTACATGGCTGAAAGTATGAATTTATTTGGTCAAGAGGTATCAATCTATAGGGTATTTATTTTTTTATTTGCTGTAGCAATTTTTTTTATTGCATGGTTTATAATATATCGAACTAGCTTTGGAATGAGATTGCGTGCTGTGACACAAAACAAAGATATGGCTAGTTCATTTGGAATTAATTCTGGAGTAGTTTATTCATCAACTTTTGCTTTTGGAACAGGTGTTGCTGCATTAGCCGGTGCTTTTGTTGCTCCATTAAAGAGTATCTCTCCTGATATGGGTACAAATTATATTATTGATGCCTTTATGGTGGTAGTGCTTGGAGGGGTAGAAAGTTTAATTGGTACTGCCGCAAGCTCACTTATAATTGGAGAATCTAGTAGTTTTTTAGCATCTTTTTCAAACGATACTTTGGCTAAAGCTTTAGTTCTAGTAATGATTATTGTAATTTTGAGATTTAAACCTCAAGGATTATTTACTAAAAAAATTAGGTCTTAGTAATTATTATGAACAAAAAATTATTTAAAAATACTTATGTATTATATGGAATAGTTTGTTTTTTATTATTTTTTGTACCGTTAATACTTAAAGATGACCCTTTCTATATAAATAAAAGCTCAACTTATATTTGTCTTGGACTTTTAGCAGTATCTCTAAGTATAAGCTGGGGATATACAGGAATCTTAAATTTAGGTAACGCAGTATTTTTTGGATTGGGCTCTTATTGCATGGCCATGTCTTTGAAGTTAAAAACAGATGCAGTTCATACTGGCTCCGGAGGTTTGCCAGATTTTATGGTGTGGAATAATGTTGAAAAATTACCTTGGTTTTGGGAACCATTTCACTCTTTAACATTTGGAATAATGGCTGGTATTTTTGTGCCAGTTCTATTAGCTATAATTTTAGGTTTTTTTATATTTAGAGGAAGAATAGCGGGCGTATATGTTGCAATAATTACTTTAGCAGTAATGATAGTTGTATATTTATTAATTATGGATCAACAAAGATTCACAGGTGGATTTAATGGTATCACAGATTTATTTGTTCTTAGAATGGGTGATTTAGAGTTCGATGCTTACGGCTCAAGTTCCTACTATTTAATATTATTAGTTATGACAGTAGTTTTGTTTATAAGTTTATTAATAACCAAAAGTAGAGCAGGTCTTATTTTTCAAGCAATTAGAGATGATGAAAATAGGGTTAGATTTTTAGGCTACAGTGTTGGAACATATAAAACTGCAGCAATGTGTGTATCCGCAGCAATAGCTGGAATTGCAGGAATGCTTTATACGATAGTTATGGAATTCGCATCACCAACTTTTCTAGCAGTGCCTTTAAGTTTATCTATTGTTATTTGGTGTGCAGTTGGAGGACGTCAAAGTTTGATGGGTTCATTTCTAGGTGCAATAATTGTAACTGCAGGACAAGGTTTTTTATCAGAGTCAGAAACATTTTTACATACATGGACACTTGTAATGGGTTTAGTATTTATTCTAAGTGTTTTATTTTTACCCAAAGGTTTAGCGGGTGCTTTTGATAAATTAACCAAATAAAAATTTTATGAGCAAAAATAAAAACATACTTAAACTTAATTCAGTCGTGGTTGATTTTGATGGATTTAAAGCAGTTAATAATTTTAACTTAAAAATAAATCAAGGTGAACTTAGATGTTTGATAGGTCCTAATGGTGCTGGAAAAACTACCGTTATGGATATAATTTGCGGAAAAACAAAATCTACTTCAGGAAAAATTATCTTTGACCAAGAAGATATTACCAATCAAGAAGAACATCTTATAGCTAGAAAAGGAATAGGTAGAAAATTTCAAATACCAAGTGTATTTAAAGAACTAACAGTCAAAGAGAATTTATATGTTGCCTTAAATTCTCATTTAGGTTTTTTTAGAAACTTATTTAAGTTTTTTAATAAAAAAGATCAAAAAAAAATTGATGAAATTGCTGAATTTGTTGGATTACAAAATGAATTAGATAAGACAGCCCAATTTTTATCTCATGGACAGACTCAATGGTTAGAAATTGCTTTAGTAGTATTAAAAGAACCAAAACTTATTTTGATGGATGAGCCAACTGCAGGAATGACTGATTATGAGACAAATCAAACCGCAACATTGTTTAATAAATTAAAAAAAACACAAACTTTAATTGTTGTAGAGCATGATATGGGTTTCGTAAAAGAAATCAGCGATGTAATATCTGTTATGCACCAAGGAAAGCTTTTAGCTGAAGGGACTGCGTCTCAGATTGAAAATGATGATAAAGTAAAAGAAGCATATTTAGGTAAGAAAGGTATTACAAATGCTTAAATTACAAAAAGTTTCCTCTTATTATGGTGAAAGCAAAGTAGTTAAAGATATTTCTTTAGAAGTTAAAGATGGAAAATTTTTTGCAATTTTAGGCAAGAATGGAATGGGTAAAACGACTCTTTTAAAAACAATAATGGGACTAATGAATAAAATTGAAGGTAAAATATCTTTAGCTAAAAATGATATTTCAAAAATGCCCACATATCTTAGAGCGAAATCTGGCCTTGGTTATGTGCCCCAGGGTCGAGGTATAATGCCCCAGTTTACAGTAGAAGAAAATATTACAATTGGTTCATTTGCAAGAGATAATGAAAATAAAAACAATGTTAAGGAAGATTTTGAATTTGTTTTAAATCTTTTTCCAATTTTAAGAGAGTTTAGAAAAAGAAGAGGAGGAGATTTATCAGGTGGTCAGCAACAACAATTGGCTATAGCGAGAGCTTTGTTAACCAAACCAAAAATACTACTTCTGGATGAACCAACAGAAGGTATCCAGCCAAATATTGTAGAGGAAATAGAGAATGTTTTAATAAAACTTAATAAAGAATATAAGTTATCAATTATACTAGTCGAACAAAGTATTGGTTTTATAAAAAAAGCTGCAGATGATTTTATTATAATTGAACGAGGAGAGATTGCAGAAAAAGGTAAGGCATCCACAATATCAGATAATTTAGTTCAGAAATATCTGACCGTATAAATTAAACTTCAGGTTGTATATATGTGTATAGATTATACATGTAATTATTTTATATTATATTGTTTAAAATTTAAATTTGGATTATCATTATCACAACAAAAGGAGAAATTATGTATCACGGAGATATAGGAAGTAGTAAAGATACTGTTGGCGTTGCAGTAGTTAATTATAAAATGCCAAGACTTCATACAAAAAAAGAAGTTTTAGAAAATACAAGAAAAATTGCAGATATGATCTCTGGTATGAAAGTAGGTCTTCCAGGAATGGATCTAGTGATTTTTCCAGAATACAGTACTCATGGAATTATGTACGATGAAAAAGAGATGTATGAAACAGCATCATCTTGTCCTGGAGAAGAAACACAAATATTTGCAGAAGCATGTATAAAAAATAAGGTATGGGGAGTTTTTTCTCTAACGGGAGAAAGACACGAAGATCATCCAAATAAAGCACCTTATAACACATTAATATTGATGAATGATAAAGGTGAGATTGTTCAAAAATATAGAAAAATTATGCCATGGGTTCCAATTGAAGGTTGGTATCCTGGAAATTGCACTTATGTTTCTGAAGGTCCAAAAGGAATGAAAATTTCTTTGATAATTTGTGATGATGGAAATTATCCTGAAATTTGGAGAGATTGTGCAATGAGAGGAGCTGAGCTTATAGTGAGATGTCAAGGCTACATGTATCCAGCAAAAGAACAACAAGTAACAATGGCTAAAGCTATGGCTTGGGCAAACAATTCATATGTAGCTGTTGCTAATGCGACTGGTTTTGATGGCGTGTATTCTTACTTTGGTTATTCAGCTTTAATTGGCTTTGACGGTAGAACTCTTGGTCAGTGTGCTGAAGAAGAAATGGGAGTTCAGTATGCTCAAATGTCAGTATCAGCTATTAGAGATGCAAGAGCTAATGCTCAGTCAAATAATCATCTATTTAAATTACTCCACAGAGGTTACACAGGAATGTTGAAATCAGGTGATGGTGACAAAGGTACAGCAGAGATGCCATTTGAGTTTTATAGAAAATGGGTTAATGATCCAGAAGGAACTCAAAAAATGGTAGAAGAGTTGACTAGACCAACTATTGGTACTGAAGAAAGTCCAATTCCTGGAATTCCAAATCAAAAAACTTCACATAGATAATTTTTAAATATTAAAAAACAAAGGCGTTTATGTAAACGCCTTTGTTAATCGAAAGATTTTATGAAAGATAATTCTGCTTTTCTTTTAGATAAAGAACCAAAATATATAGATACTCAGAATGAAAAAGAAATTTTTGAAGCAGCTTGGAGTAATCGTGTTCCACTAATGTTAAAAGGACCAACAGGTTCTGGTAAGACAAGATTTATTGAGCACATGGCTTGGAAACTTAAGCAACCATTAATTACAGTATCATGTCACGAGGATATGACAGCTTCAGACTTAGTTGGAAGATTTTTACTAGAAGGAACAGAAACAGTTTGGAAAGATGGACCTTTGACACGAGCGGTACGATATGGAGGAATTTGTTATTTAGATGAAATTGTAGAAGCTAGACAGGATACTACTGTAGTAATTCATTCTTTAACAGATGATAGGAGAATACTTCCTATTGAAAAAACAGGTGAAATTGTTAAGGCTCATGAGAATTTTTTCTTAGTTATCTCATATAATCCTGGTTATCAAAGCGTTTTAAAAGATCTTAAAGAGTCTACAAAACAAAGATTTGCAGGAATAGATTTTGATTATCCAAGTGAAAATATTGAAAAACAAATTATAATTCTTGAAAGCGGTGTTAGCGAAGATATCGCAAAAAAATTAATTAAAGTATCAGAAAGAACAAGAAATTTAAAAGGCAAAGGACTTCACGAAGGTGCGTCTACAAGAATGTTAATAGCTGCAGCAAAACTATATAATAGTAAAATTAGTTTTATAGAGTCATGCCTAAAATCAATAGTTTTGCCCATAACTGACGATAAAGATGTTAGAGACTCTTTAGAAAGAGCAATTAGAGATATTGGGTAAACTAAGTGCCCAAAGATAATGTAATCACTATTGATCGATTTGGTAAAATTCCAAATTATCTGCGAGATAGAGCTAAAAAAGTATTAGATGGAGAAAATTTATCAACTTGGTTAGATTATTTAAAAAGAATTAATGAAGCAGGTTATGGAGAAAAAGTATTAAAAGGTTTCTCAGAAGCTGGAATAGAAATAATAGAGAAACATGGACTTAATTCCATAAAAATATTTTATTCAGTCATTACTTCAATAACAATTAAGAAAAATCCAATTATAGCCTATCAATTTTCAAGTATAGCTAGAGAAGTATTATATCATTATTCCAATGATAGAAATTTTCAAAATTGGTTAATATTGGTTGAAAAAATTACCAATATGGCTCCTGAAGTTTTGGAACTAATTTTAGATGAAATGAAATTTTTAATTTCAAAACTAAATGTTTCACAAATTGAGGATTGGTTTTTAACTTGTCTTAGGGCAAGTTCTGGAGATTTAGAAAAAAGATTAAAATTATTTTCATTAAAAGATAAAGATGGTTTAGAATGGTTAGGACAATCAGCAGGTCTTAATAACTTTAAAAAATTTGAGAATAAACTAAAAATTTATGCAACCGCTATATGGGGTATAGACATAAATATTAAAGAAATTCAAATTACTAATACCAAAACATCAATTAAAAGAACTGCATTTAGTAGTAATTTTTTAAGAATACCTTCTGCTTACCCAGGTTTTACAGGTAAATTAGGAGAAGAGGTTTTTAGAGCTGCGATAATGCATGTTGGAGCTCATATAAAATTTACACGTAAAAGATTTGACATAGGGAAACTTAAACCAATCCAGGTTGCCATAATATCAATTATCGAGGATGCAAGAGTAGAGCTTTTGGCAATGAAAGAGTTTCCTGGTTTAAAAGAATTATGGCTGCCATATCATTTAGCAACTGGTGAGTCTAAGAATTTAAATAAAGCTTATGGCCCATTGACTGCAAGAACGCTTTTTTCTCGATTGTCTAGAGCACTGGTTGATGAAAATTATAATGATACGAATGGTTGGATTTTAAAAGCTAAAGACATGTTTTTTCAAAATAAAAAACGATGGAGCGATCAAAATTTAAGTAGAGAATTAGGTAATGTACTTGGTTATGATATAGGTCAAATGAGATTACAGTTTAATCCAAAAGTATATTTGCCCGATCCAATTTATAGAGACGAAAATTCTGGAATTTGGAATTTTGATAATCAAAATATGAATGAATTTGATGAACTAGAAACAGGTATTGAATCTTACCAAATTGAGCAAAAAGAAACTGAAGATGCAGAGAAAAATTTTGAAAATAGTGATGTGATTACTCCATTAGCAAAAGTTTCACCTAAAAAATTTTCACAAGAGGACGAAGCAGAAATTATTTCCTTTCAACCTGAGTATGACTATGTTTCTGCAAGAGAAAATTATAATTGGTGTAAAATTAGAAAATATAATTTTAATACGAAAAATGATTATTATTTAAACGATTATATTTTCAATAACTCAAAAATTGTATCCAATATAAAAAATTTAATTGAAACTTCAAAAATTTCACAACCTATTAGATTAAAAAAACAACAGGATGGAGATGAACTTGATTTAGATAGTTGTATAGAAAATATTATTGATATTAAGAGAGGATCAACACCAGCAGGAAATATTTACAAAAAAACTCAGCGAAAAGGTAGAGATCTTGCTGCATCTGTTTTAGTTGATATTTCTGAGTCTACGAATGATTTAATAAAAGAAACAAAAAAAACAATATTTTCTTCATTAATTGAATCAACTGGAATTTTAAGTGAAGCAATTAATTTAGCAGGAGATAATTTTGAATTATCCACTTTTTGCTCAAATAAAAGAGAAGATGTAAGATTTTGGACCGTAAAGCATTTTAATGAAAAATTTAATAGTGATCATTTAAACAAATTAGAGTCTATGAAACCTGGATATTCTACTCGATTAGGTGCTGCTATTAGACAAGCAGGTATAAATCTTATGAAGCAACCCAATTATAGAAAATTACTTCTAATTTTATCTGACGGAGAACCGTCAGATATAGATGTTGAAGACAAAGAATATTTATTACAAGATGCAAAATATGCTGTTAGACGATTAGCTTATCATGGAATAGATGTTTTTTGTGTAGGCATCGAAAGTGAAAGTAATCGATTTTTATCAAGAATTTTTGGAAACAGAAATTATGTTATTATTAAATCAGCATCTGATTTGCCCGAAAAATTACCTTTAATATATTTAAACTTAAGTAAATGAGAAACTGTAATTATTTTAAATTATCAAACTTTATTTTAGAATTTGTGGGATCGTTTTTATTAGTTTTTTTTGCGGCTGGTGCAGTTATGGCCAACGCTTTTTATAACGGCCAAATTGGACAACTAATGGGTGGTTTTTCCTCTGGAATAATTCTTTTCATTTTAATTTTTTGTTTAGGAAAATATTCAAGGGGTCATGTTAATCCAGCTGTTTCTTATATGGAGTTTAGAATGGGATATATCGGATTTAATACTATGATTTTTTATTCTGTGTTTCAAATATTAGGCAGTATAGCTGCAGGGTATTTTTTAAAACTAATTTTTGGTAATATAGTTAATATTGGTTCAAATCTTCCTCAATTACAAGTTGAGTTGAATTATCTTATATCATTCATTGTTGAATTTATTCTCTCATTAATATTAGCAGCTGTAATAATAATAATTGCATATATACAAAAAGGTTCACTAATAACTTTATCCTTATGTTGTGGATTAGTTGTTTGTGTAGAAGTAATAGTTTTTGGTGCAATAACTGGTGCGGCAATGAATCCAGTTAGAGCAGTGGGACCTCATTTTGCTGCAAACTTTCCTGGGGGATTGTGGATATACATTTTTGGGCCTATTTTAGCTTATGTCCTAGCAATTGAATTTTATAAGTTTTTTCTCATAAAGAAAAAAATATAATTTAATCATAGATTTTATTTGAACTTTTATATAAGGTTTAGTTATACGGGAGAATGGTATGCAATATAACCTGCCGAAGGAGCAACTGCCCAGGAATCTCTCAGGCAAAAGGACCGTAATATATTAACTCTGGAAAGAGATTAAGTTCTCGCCGAAGGAGCAAAACTCTCAGGCAAATATACAGATGGGTATCAAGAGTTAATATGAATATAAAAAAAACATCACTCTACAGTCTTCATCAAAAACACAATGCAAAATTTGTTGAATTTGCAGGTTACGAGATGCCAATTCAATATAAAGAGGGTATCGTTGAAGAGCACAAGTTTACAAGAAATTATTGTGGTATTTTTGATGTATCCCATATGGGCCAATTATACATTTATGGTAATGATCAGTTATTAGAGGATTTAGAAAAAATCTTTCCAATAGATTTAAAAAATTTAAAAGTAAACCATTCAAAATATAGCTTTTTAATGAATACTGATGCTGGCATTCACGATGATTTGATTGTTACTAAAATAGAGGGTGGGGTAATAATAATTCTAAATGCTGCCTGTAAAGATACTGATTTTGAAATTTTGCAAAAAAATTTAGATAGTAAATATAAAATGGTATTAGATGATGAAAAATCATTAATAGCTATTCAAGGACCACAATCCTCAAAAATTTTAGAAGAATTAATTCCTGGAGTAAATGATTTATCTTTTATGTCTGGTAATTGGTTTGAATTTCTAGGGTCAAAGACATTCATAACTAGATCAGGTTATACAGGTGAAGATGGATTTGAAATTTCACTAGATAATAGCAAAATAGAACAACTTACTAACAATTTAATTGAAAAAGGTGCAAAATTAATCGGACTTGGTGCAAGAGACACTCTTAGATTGGAAGCAGGATTATGTTTGTACGGTCATGAATTAGATATTAACAAAACTCCAATAGAAGCCAATTTAAAATGGGCGATTTCAAAAAAAAGAATTGAAGAAAAAAACTTTTTAGGAAGTGAAAAAATTTTAACTCAAATTAATGAAGGTGTACAAAATATAAGGGTTGGAATTAAACCTGAGGGAAGAATTATTGCTCGCGAAAAAACAAAAATTTTTAATGAAGAAGATAATTTAGTTGGTGAAGTTACAAGTGGCACGTTTGGTCCAAGTGTAAATGGGCCAGTTGCAATGGGTTATGTTAACAAAGATTTTTCAAAAAAAGATACAAAAATTTTTCTAGAAGTAAGAGGAAAAAAGTATCCTGCAAATATTTGTGGGTTACCATTTTATAAAAAAAGCTATGTGAAAGGGGTGAACTAATGAGTGAAGTTAAATATTCTAAAGAACATGAGTGGATTAAGTTAGATGGTGATGTTGCAACCATTGGGATTACCCAACATGCAACAGAAATGTTAGGAGATATAGTTTTTGTTGAACTGCCTGAAATTGGATCTTCTGTTGAAAAAGATGGTAATGCTGGAGTTGTAGAGTCCACTAAAGCCGCAAGTGATGTTTACACACCTGTTTCTGGAGAAGTCGTTGAAAACAATCAAGCTATCGTTGATGATCCTGGAAAAGTAAATTCAGATCCAGAAAATGAAGCTTGGTTTTTTAAATTAAAAATAAAAGATAAAGCTGAATTAGACTCATTAATGAACAAAGATGAGTATGATAAATTTGCAAAGGAAAGTGGTAGTTAATATGCTTAAAAGTTCTCAAAGAGATTTTATAAGAAGACATATTGGTCCATCAGAAGAAGACCAAAATAAAATGTTAAATGAACTTGGTTTTAAATCATTAGATGATTTGATCTCAAAAACAGTTCCAGAAAATATTTTATTAAAAGAAGAATTAGATATTGGAGAGCCTAATTCTGAATATGAAGCTTTGAGAAAATTAAAGGCAATATCGAAAAAAAATAAAATTTATTCTAACTTTATTGGCATGGGTTACTATGGAACGTTTACTCCTTATGTTATTTTAAGAAATATTTTAGAAAATCCAGGTTGGTACACATCTTACACTCCATATCAGCCAGAAGTTGCACAAGGAAGATTGGAAATGTTGTTAAATTTCCAACAAATGATTTGCGATTTTACAGGAATGGATATCTCTAACGCTTCATTATTAGATGAAGGTACAGCAGCTGCAGAGGCAGTAGGACTTAGTTATAGATTATGTAAAAATGATTCAAATATAGTTTTTGTTTCAAAAGACTGTCACCCACAAACTATTGATGTCATTAAGACAAGAGCAGAACCTTTAGGATTAACCGTTGTTATTGGTGATGAGAACTCAGAAATAAAAGAAGACATTGTCTGTGGAATTTTACAATATCCTGGAACACTTGGTGACATTAAAGATCCAAGCGAAGCAATAAGCAAAATCCACAAAAATAATGGAAAAGCAGTACTAGTCTGTGATTTATTAGCTTTAGCAAAACTTAAAACTCCAGCTGAGCTTGGAGCTGATATTGCAGTTGGAAGCTCACAAAGATTTGGAATTCCAATGGGTTATGGTGGTCCACACGCAGGTTTCTTTGCAACTAAAGATGAATTTAAAAGATCAATGCCTGGAAGAATTATTGGTGTCTCTGTAGATAGACATGGCAATAAAGCTTACAGACTTTCACTTCAAACAAGAGAGCAGCATATAAGAAGAGATAAAGCGACAAGTAATATCTGTACAGCTCAAGCGTTGCTTGCAATTGTTTCAGCTGCTTATGCTGTTTATCATGGACCTGAAGGAATTAAAAAGATTGCTGAAAATACATCTCAGTTAGCAAAAAATTTTGCTGATAAGATTAAGCAATCTGGTTATGAAATTTATTCAGATCATTTCTTTGATACGATCACTATCAAAACGTTAGATAAAACTGAATCTATTTATCAAAATGCACTTTCACAAAATGTAAATATTAGAAAAGTAAATTCTGAAATGCTGTCAGTTGCATTTGATGAGAGAAAAAATGTTTATCGTGCTAATCAATTGTTAAAGATTTTTAATTGTTCAGAAACAATTAAAGACAAGATGAATGAAAATTTATCAAATTTACCTAAAAATTTATTAAGAACTTCATCTTATTTAACTCACCCTGTTTTTAATAGTTATCATTCTGAAACAGAAATGTTGAGATATTTAAAAAAATTAGAGGATGCTGATATTGCATTAAATAGATCCATGATTGCCTTAGGTTCATGCACTATGAAATTAAATGCAGTTGCTGAAATGATTCCTGTTACCTGGAGAGAATTTTCAGAGCCACATCCATTTGCACCTGTTGAACAAATGGAAGGATATAGAACACTTTTTACTGATTTAAAAAATTGGTTAAGATCTGTTACTGGATTTTCTGGAGTATCTTTACAACCCAATGCTGGTGCACAAGGAGAGTTTGCTGGCTTAATGGTAATAAAAAAATATCATGAGCAAAATGGTGATACGAATAGAAATGTTTGTTTAATACCAAGTTCAGCTCATGGAACTAATCCAGCCAGCGCACAAATGGTTGGAATGAAAGTTGTGGTTATTAAGTGTGATGAACATGGAAATGTTGACATCAACGATTTAAAAGAAAAAGCTGAAATTCATAAAGATAATCTTGCTGCTTTGATGGTAACCTATCCATCAACACACGGGGTGTTTGAAGAAAAGATTACAGAGATATGTGAATTAATCCATAACAACGGTGGTCAAGTTTACATGGATGGAGCAAACCTAAATGCTTTAGTGGGAGTTGCAAAACCTGGTAAATTTGGTCCTGATGTTTGTCATATTAATTTACATAAAACATTCTGTATTCCACACGGCGGTGGCGGACCAGGTATGGGTCCAATAGCATGTAAAAAACATCTAGAAAAATATTTACCAAACCACTCTGTTATAAAAGACTGTGGACCAGCAACAGGCATGGGAGCAGTGTCAGCTGCACCATGGGGTAGTTCAAGTATTTTATCAATTTCTTGGATGTATATTAAAATGATGGGATCCGAAGGACTTAAAAAAGCCTCACAAGTTGCAATATTAAATGCAAATTATTTAGCTCATAAGCTTAAAGATACATTTCCAATTTTATATAAGGGTAAAAATGGGAATGTTGCGCATGAATGCATTATTGATATTAGAAAAATTAAGTCTGAAACAGGGATTACAGAGGAAGATATAGCTAAAAGATTGATAGATTTTGGTTTTCACGCGCCAACTATGTCTTGGCCAGTAGCTGGTACAATGATGATAGAACCAACTGAAAGTGAAGGCTTAAATGAAATTAATCGTTTCTGTAATACGTTAATAAAAATAAAACAGGAAATTGATAAAATTCAATCTGGTCACTTCGACAAAGTTGATAACCCACTTAAAAATGCACCACATACTCATGTTGAGGTTGCTGCAAATAAATGGGATCATAAATATGAAAGAGAAGAGGCGGCATATCCTTCAGAAATTTTGAAAACCACTAAGTATTGGCCACCGGTTGCAAGAGTGGACAATGTTTAT